>Ga0075121_1000323_pt1 | contig 33729 bp, 33 predicted proteins | sample AntAceMetag02UKG_FD_69793 | JGI IMG/M metagenome (GOLD analysis project Ga0075121, IMG submission 69793) | Saline lake microbial communities from Ace Lake, Antarctica - Antarctic Ace Lake Metagenome 02UKG | ecosystem: Environmental > Aquatic > Non-marine Saline and Alkaline > Saline | place... | reverse complement strand
CCATGATCATTTTCTGCGGGTTGCCGGCTATGCCATCGCATGCCGCTTCACTATCAATCATTATGTCTAATTGCTAAGAGCTAATCGCTCATCTTAGGTGATATTAAACCGGCCGGATTCAATATAGGGGACATCTTCCACATCAATGGCATGGACGATATGCTGATTGAGTCTATTTTTCATCTCGCCAATGATACCGCGCTTTTTGTTCAGGCTTCCGGCAAAAGTCAGCGTATCATTCATCAAATCGTCAAGATGGCAGGCTTTGGTGACGATATGATGCTTTTCGCATTCAGTCGCAGTCAGTCGGCTGCCGGTATATTGCATCTCTTCTATCTTGTACGTTGGGATGGCTTTTTGCAGCAGTGCATTCATGCCGGGTAGAAAGGGAATCCCGAGATCAACTTCGGGAAAACAGAAAAAGCCCCTGTCCGAACGCATGAAGCGAAAGTCAAAAGTGCAGCATAAAATGGCTCCACCGGCAAATGCATGGCCGGTGATGGCTGCAATGGTGATCATCGGGCAGGTAATCAGCCTTCGGAATAGCTTGTTTAGTTGATAAAAAAAATTCTTGGCCGTCTGAATGTCATTTTTTTGAATCACAGGCACCAGCCATTCCAGATCAATACCGTTTGAATATATCTTTTCATGGGACGAGTTGATGACCAGCGTCAGCGCATCGGTCTGTTGTTCAATTTCATCCAGGATATCAAGAAAGGCTTTGAGGAAATCAGGGTTGAAACGGTTTTCGCCGCTGTTCATGGTCACAATAGCTACCTTCTCATCAACAGTATATTCGAACATCGTCATCTAATAACCTCCTTGTGCAGGGCCGGATTAAGCGTAACCGTTCACGGTTACAAAAATAGACGATACCATGTCGGCCCGGGGGGCGTCAACAGCAGGTCCGAATACGGCTAAGGGCAGGGCTGTAATTTTTTGTGTTTGTGCAAGGGGCACCTGTCCCGGGTATTTAAGTTCATTTTTTTAAATTCAGCCGGGGACACGGAGGGTTAAATGGCAGATAAAATGCCCGGGCAGCATCGGCATGGTGCTGTCCGGACATAAAACCGGATAAAGAAAATAGAAATTACTAGCAGGAACCTGCGGAACCGCAGCCGGAGCATCCGGAGCCGAGATCAGCGCCGGAGGTGATTTTAAACCCGTAATTGTTAAAATCGATATTTATGGAGTCTACTTGTTCCATGAAATTTTTATCGACAATATATTTAAAGCCATCAATGTCATAATTATTATCAGTGTTTTTAGGCTCATCCAGAGCCATGGCAAGCGAAGGCCCGCCTCATCCCCCGTCATTTAAAAATATTCGTACCGGCGAAATCTCACGATCCTTAAAATATTCTGCAAGTTGAGCAGTTGCAGCAGCGCTGACTTCAAGCATGCTATCCTCCTTATAATAAATAAATTGGCCGGCCCTCTCGGGCAGGCCGGGTAAAATGAGTTTTAAATAATCTAATAACACTTTTTAACTTTGTCAATTAAAGCCGCCATAAAATTGTTACGGATGCGGCGGCAAATCAAATATCCGTCTCAATCAAGTTTTTTACGAAACCATCATGTATAAATAGAGCGAAAAAACAAATCATGGTTACAAAATAAGACAGAATTTTCAATTTAATTCCCGGCCCTGTATGATGTTTTCATTACGACCAGACTGACGGAATTTTTATTTTTGCTCATGAAAATATTGAACCTGATAGGTCAATACCTCCAGGTCGGTGGCCTGCCAGGCATTGGCAGACAGCCCGGCTTTACGGCATAAATGGCCCAGAAAATCCTCAGGCCGGGGCAACTGATCCCACACCTGGGGTAAAAAAGTGGCGCGGGCATATCCCTTGCGGATGATGACCCCATCTGTTCCGCACCGCAGTTTTGCCGCGAGATCCTTTCCATCTGTGTATGCCAGGGCTCGGGGCCGGGTCAGAATGCTGACTTCGATATCGATTTTATCCAGTTCCCGGTTTGTAACCGGCGAGAACCGGGGGTCATGAAACGCTGCATTCAGTGCGTTTTCCCTTACCCCTTCACGGATGGCTTCATCGGGTTCCAGACTGCCTATGCATCCCCGCAGTCGGCCTTTGATGGTCAACGTGACAAAGGTGCCGCATCTGGTTTCAAATTCCGGGTCGGCCAAAGCCGTGTCAAGGGCCCTGTCCTGGGATTTATCCATGGGCCTATCCAGTTTTTTATTCAATGTGCGGCGGGCAAGCCGGACCAGGGCCTGGCCCTGCTGCGTGCTGAATTGCTTAAGGGAAACTTTGCTGTCCGTCATAGTGGTTTCTCCGTAAAAGGCGATGGCGGCATAGCCGACAACCCTGCCCCGGCTTCCGGCCGTATCGCCTTTGTTGGCATAATGTAAAAATAAGAGCTGACAGCCGTGGCGGCGGGTTGAAATTTTTGAGCAACCCCCTATCACCCGTGGCTATCAATGGCATATAATGCCCCTTTGCTTTGTGTCAATAAAAACCGGGCCGTTGATTCCGGTTTATCAGAAATAAGGCAATACTTTAATTCATTGAAAATTCAAGGATAATACCTGCCGGTATTTTTATAAATGATCTTTTCCCCATGGGATATATTTTTACTTGCTGTATTTTTTTATACACATTAAAATAAATATTGTTTCAAACTGCAAATTTCCGGTTTCACGGCCAAAATACGAAATCAACAAAGTATAAACGACGTTTGAGTTGTCATAAAGGATGCTCGATTCATTTTATTTCCATGTCAAAGAAAAAAACCATTGCAACGCCGGCCGTTCGGGTTTTAAAGGCCCGGAATGCTGATTTTTTACTGCATTTCTATAAATATGAGAATAACGGCGGAACCACGGCGGCAGCCCGAGCCCTTGGGTTCGATGAGCGACAGGTGATAAAAACGCTTGTAATGGAAGGTGATCCGGGAGAGTATTTTCTGGTTCTGATGCACGGAGACAGACAGGTTTCAGTAAAATCCCTGGCACGATCTCTGAAAATCAAAGCGGTTACCCCCTGTGAACCGAAAATCGCTCAAAAAATCACAGGATATAAGGTGGGGGGAATTTCACCCTTTGGAATTCGAAAAGCGCTTACAATTTATCTTGAATCTTCGATCATGTCGTTTGATACGATATATATCAACGCCGGGAAAAGGGGTGCCCTGGCACAACTGGCACCGGAGGCTCTTGTCGGTATTCTTAATCCGATCATGGTGACCGTTGGTATTTGATTTAAAAAACCCTGACGATAAATAAAAGCCGGGAAGGCCATGCCCTTTGCGGGGAGGACTGATGCGCAGAACATTTGTGCCGGTGGCATAAAAAACGACTCAATTCAGATCACAGGGAGGATCGCATGTCTGAGGGACTGGATATTATCATTGTCGATGATGAACCTGCTGTTTGCCGTATGCTGTCCGAGAACATCGTCCAGTTTTATGTCTGGGGGGAGGTCGTACCGTTTACGGATGTGGAAGCCGCATCCATTTATTGTCTGAACCGGGAGAGCAGCATCGCCATCTTTATCGTGGATGTTTTTCTTGATGGCAAGAGCGGGTTTTTATTTCTGGATTCAATTTGCGAAAAATACCGATCGATCTATGAAGATGCGATTATTATTACCGGAAACGCCAGCAATGATATCGTGGATATGTGCCTTGCGGCGGACATCAATTATTTGCTGGAAAAACCGGTCCGCCACTATGCCCTGCAAATGGCGGTCAGGGCCATTGCCTGGAAATATATAAAATTCACCGCCCGTTTGAGGGACGATCCGGAATATTGCAGGGCGTGTAACCGTATTATTAACCAATAACCAGAGGGCGTATATGAGACACGCGAATGTTATGCGGGTTTTACCAAAATACGCCCGGCCGGAAGGTCAAAGGTGGAATTTTATGGCATCCGTCAGTTGTGGATTTATATTGTTTTAAAAAAAGACGTGTATTTTTTGCCTGACTCAGGATGCCGATTTCATTAATCAATATTCTGCAGTACATGTTTCCAGATTTCTTTTATCTTTTTTGCCGTCTGCGAACCACCGTCATATTCAATGACGGTTTGTCCATTTACCATTGCCTTGGTAAATATCGGATCAAAAGGAATTCGTCCCACGCTTTTCAGCCCGTTCAGCCCTGCAAAATCTTCAATTTCCCGGGTGACGTCCGGATTCAGATCAAATTTATTTACGCATACCATGGCCGGGACTTTGAAAAAAGCCGCCAGTTGAACCACGCGCTCCATGTCGTGTTTGCCCGACACCGTGGGTTCGGTTACGATGAGCACGGCGCTGGCCCCGCCAATGGATGCGATGACGGGACATCCAACCCCGGGAGGGCCATCTGTGATCAGAAGGTCCAGTCCCTTTTGCATTGCAAGGCTGCGTGCTTCCTTGCGTACCAGTGAAACCAGTTTGCCGGAATTTTCTTCGGCAATTCCGAGCCGGGCATGGACCATGGGGCCAAAGCGAGTTTCCGATTTAAACCATTGTCCGCAAGTGTTTATGGGAAAGTCAATGGCCTTTTCAGGACAGAAATAGACACAAACCCCGCAACCCTCACAGGCAACGGGGTCAACCTCGTACGTTTCACTGATGGCTTCAAAGCGGCACAGATCACGGCATAACCCGCACTCGGTGCATTTATCCCTATGGATAACGGCACTGCGCCCGCTTTGAAAATCATGCTGCTCCCGGACGTCAGGGGACGTAATCAAATGCAGGTCCGCGGCATCAACATCGGCATCACACAAAACTTTGTTCTCGGCAAGCGAGGCAAAAGCCGCCATTAAACTGGTTTTGCCGGTCCCTCCCTTTCCGCTGATAACAATCAGTTCCTTCATTAGAAAAGCTCCAGATCAGGCATTGACGATTTGGGCAATGCGCTTGTAAAGTTGTATAAAATTTTCTTTGAATTCGGGCATGACATCCACCAGAAGCTCTCCCCTGGAATAGGCCTCGGCAATTTTTCGGTCAAAGGGGATTTCCATAAGGATGGGGAGAGCCACCGATTTCGCATATTCGTAGACCTTGTCATCGCCCATGTCCGAGCGGTTGATGACCAGACCGGCAGGAATGCCCAGAATCTTCACGGCCCCCACGGCCAATTTCAGATCATGCAGACCAAAGGGCGTGGGCTCGGTGACCAGCAACACGAAATCGGTGTCGGCCATGGCGGTGATTACCGGGCAGGAAGTTCCCGGAGGGGCATCGATGATGGTAATCCTGTCCGGATCGGTACAGGAGCGAACTTTTTTGATCAAAGGCGGGGCCATGGCCTCTCCCACCCTGAGCTTGCCGTCGGCAAATTTAAGATTGTCGCGGTGACCGATCTGAAGAACTCCCAGTTCACGACCGACTTCCGTGATGGCATCCTCCGGGCAGACTTCCATGCAGCCGCCGCAGCTATGACACAGCTCATGAAACGTCAGCACGGTTTTCGCAATAACCACAATGGCTTTGAACTGACAGATTTCTGCACATTTCCCGCATAGATTGCATTTGTCTTTATCAACTTCGGGCACCGGGGTGGTAATCGCTTCGGCTTTATCCATCAGCGGATTCAAAAAAAGATGGGCATTAGGCTCTTCCACATCGCAGTCGAGTATCTGGGCTTTGCTTTCAAGGGAGACAGCCAGATTGGTGGCGATGGTGGTCTTACCGGTCCCCCCTTTTCCACTGGCAATACTGATTATCATATTTATGCTCCATTAAACCGGCATTTTATAATTTTTCAAGTGCGCTATTTTTTATCAAGCTGCTCAATGCGCTCGGAAATTTGACGCATTTGCTCTTTCAGGGCTTCCAGTTCCTGGGCTTTGGTCAGGTTGCCGCCCGGGGAGGAGCCGGAAAAAGTTTCCGGGGCAAAACCCCTGCCGCCGCCCATGCCGCGACCGCCGCCGCCGCCCATGCCGCGACCGCCGCCGCCGCCCATACCGCGACCGCCGCCACTCCTCATGCCCATGCCGGACCCGGCGGCCGGGGCCTGCGGGGCACCCTGCGCTGTTCCCGATCCGTTGATGCCGTGATGGTCGGCCACGTTGGCGCTGCTGGAGGATGAAAGCTGCTTGTTTTTAAATTTCTCCAAAACACGCCTGACGGTTCCCGACTGGCCTGTAAAAAGTTCAATTCCCGCGGCAGTCAGAGTTTGGACTGCGTTGGGGCCGCAATTGCCGGTAATAATAGCTCCGACACCTTTCGAAGCAACCAGTTGGGCCGCCTGGATACCGGCGCCACCGCCCAGGGCCATGGCACTGTTATCCAAAAATTCAAATTCCATGGTTTCGGTTTCTACGAATAGAAAAAATGCACATCGCCCGAAACGGGTATCGATCTGCGCGTCTAAATCCGTGCCGTTGGAACTGATAGCAACTTTCATTTATTTATTCCTTTACTGTTAATGGTACAGTTATTTTACGGCCCGGCCCCGATCCCGGGGTACCTACCGCGTTTGTATTGCAAATTATCCATGCCGACAGGCGCCTGTTTCAGAACAGGGCGGTTTATCACATCTTTCCCCTTGGCCGCAGCAGGCATGCCCCGACGTTGCGGGCCTGAAATCATGGTTTAATTTTGAGTTTACTCCTGTTTCGTTTACAAAATAAGGGCAAAATTTATAAATGTCAATACGAGATATGTCCCCGAAGCTATATTTTTTGAAATTGCCGGGCTTGACATAAACATCAAACATGAGTTGCCGGGTATTGGGTCTCAAACATCAGGTAGAAAAGCAGTGGAAACAAAAAAGACCGCCGGGTATGAAAAATAATCCGACGGTCTTTTGGCTGTCAGCCGTATTCAGGGATGTACTGAACGACGGCAATTTTTTGATTTACACCAAACCCTGATCCAGCATGGCGTTGACGACTTTGAGAAAACCGGCGATATTGGCTCCGGCCAAGTAATTGCCGGGCATTCCATATTCGGCTGAAGCATCCAAACAGGTTTTATGGATGCTTTTCATGATATGCTTCAGCCGGTTATCCACCTCCTCGCTGGGCCAGCTCAACCTCATGCTGTTCTGGGACATTTCCAGTCCGGACACGGCCACGCCGCCGGCGTTGGATGCCTTACCCGGCGCATAGAGAATCTTTTTGTCAATAAAAAGATTGACCGCTTCGGGTACCGACGGCATATTGGCGCCTTCACTGATCATCTTGATACCGTTATTGATCAGGTTATAAGCATCTTTCTCGTTGATCTCGTTCTGGGTGGCGCTTGGAAAGGCGCAGTCGGCCCGGTGGTTCCAGAGCGGATTATAGTCCAGGGATGTATCGACTTCGGTATAGACCGCCTGGGAATACTTGTCGATATACTCTTTTATGCGGCCGCGTTTGATGTTTTTAAGCCGTTTGATATACCTGCCCGATATCAGCGTTGGGATCAAATCCGCACCTACACTCTATCCGTTTTGCGGATGGAGTAAGCTGTTTACGCAGATTTGTAAGGGGCGCGGCAACAATCAATACCCTCAAGGGTCGGGGAATTTACTTATGCCGAGGCACTAACGTCTTTCAAAGTGTCACGCAACCTGTTAAGGACTTCGTCGATCTCTTCTTTTGCTACAATCAGCGGCGGTTCGAAACGGATAGCCTTTGCATTGATCAGGGTTCCTGCAACGAGAACTTTACGTCTGAACAGTCCGGCAGCTACTTTGTATCCGACGTCACCATTTATAAAATGCTGGCCGATCAGAAGACCTTTGCCGGTAATTTTTTCATATATACCGGGGAACTCTTCAGTAAGTTTGTTGAGTTCACCCATGAAATAATCACCCAGTTCTGCCGCACGCCGGGGCAGGTCGTCTCTGAGCATTATCTGGATCGTGGCGATGGCCGCCGCGCATGACATTGGGTTTCCACCGGTTGTTGTGGTGTGGATAAACGGATTGGGTTCTTCAAATGATTTCCATATTTCGCCGCTGCCCATAAAACTACCGATGGGCATGACACCGCCGCCAAGAGATTTTGCGGTCATCATAATGTCAGGTTCCACGTTCCAGTGGTCAACGCCCCAGAGCGCACCGGTTCTTCCAAGACCTGTCTGAACTTCGTCACAGATCATCAGGACATTGTATTTTGTGCAGATTTCACGAACTTTCGGCCAGTAATCTGCCGGAGGGACGATAGCGCCGGCTTCGCCCTGGATAGGTTCTGCAATAAAACCGGCAATGTCGATGCCGACAATGTCACAGATTTCAAGCTGTTTTTCCAGCGCATCCGCATCTCCAAAGGGAACGTAGAAGGTCTGTCCGCCATAAGGCTGCAGCGGCGCACGGTAATCTCTTTTGCCCATAACACTCAGGGAACCGGCGGTTTTGCCGTGGAATGCCTTGACGGTTGAAATAAAATTATGTTTGCCGGTATAAAGTCTTGCAATTTTGAGCGCACCTTCAACAGCTTCCGTACCACTGGCAACGAAAAATGCATGATCAATATTGCCGGGTGTGATTTCAGCCATGAGTTTTGCCAGAACACCCCGCAGGGGATCCATCAGTTCCTGACTGGGAATACCGGATTTGCCGGCCTGAGCTCTAACGGCTTCCACGACTTCGGGGTGTGACCAACCCAGATCGAGTGCGCCGTAGCCACCGAGAAAGTCAAGGTATTCGTTGCCGAAGTTGTCATAAAATTTTGAACCTTTGCCACGCCATTCGACAGCAGCGTAATCGCCGACTTCCGTCATTGATTTGCGATATTCAACCCAGCCTGCATTAAAATGGTTTACAAAGTTGTTTTTTGTTTCTTCTGAAATCCATTTGGCAGTGGTGTTGTCCAGTGTTTCTGTATCCTGTTTGATGATTTCCAGCCATTTGGCGGAATAATCAAGAGCACTTTGAAAATTACTCATACTTCCTCCTGAAAATAATAGTTAATAACATTAATTGTTTACAATACGTGTGCCTGTTTTACCCTTAAGGGCGTCCAGTGCTTTATCCAGACTTGTGATTATGGAAGCCTTGCCGCCCCTGCGGACAAACCGCATGGCTGCATCCATTTTGGGTCCCATGGAACCGGCGGCAAACTGACCTTCTTCCTGGTATTTTTCCGCTTCACGTAAGGTTATGGTTTTTAAGGATTTCTGATGTGGTTTTTTGAAATTGATATAGGCATTTTCAACATCCGTCAGGATCAACAAATAATCGGCATTGAGGACCTGGCCCAGTTTATCGGCCGTAAGATCCTTATCGATAACCGCATCAACACCGGAGTAACTGCCGTCATCTTCCTTGACAACGGGAATTCCGCCGCCGCCGGAGACGATAACCAGTGCGTCAATATCAAGAAGTTGCCGAATCGCTGTTTTTTCATAAATATCAACGGGCTTCGGTGAGGGTACAACACGGCGCCAGCCTTTTTCCTGACCGGGTTTGGCCTCTTTTACGATATAGCCTTTTTCGTTTTTCAGGGCCATGGCCTCTTTCTCGGTATAAAAAGGGCCGACCGGTTTTGACGGGTTCTGAAAGTCAGGATCATCCTTATCAACAACAACCTGTGTAATCATGGTGGCAACTGGATAATCCAGACCTTCCTGTGAAAAATGATATCCGATACGGTTTTGAAACATCCACCCTATTTGTCCCTGTGTCATGGCACCGCAGCAGGCCAGTGTCTGCGGCGGCACAATATTTTTTGCCTCTTCCTGCTGGATCAGCAGCGCACCGGCCTGGGGGCCGTTGCCATGGGTCAGTATCTGGAGATAACCGGCCTTGCAAATCCGTGTAATCTGTTTGGCAGTGATATCTACTTTTTTAAACTGCTCCTCGGTTGTCCCTTGTTCGTCGGCCTGCTTTATTGCATTGCCCCCCAATGCGACCACTACCAGTTCTTCGTACATGGATAGCCACCTTATCGAATCTTAAGACATAATGAGAGCAAGCAGTGCTTTTTCCGTGTGCATTCTGTTTTCCGCTTCATCAAAAATAACTGAATGCGAGCTGTCCATAACTTCATCGGTTACTTCAACACCGCGTCCTGCCGGCAGGCAATGTTCAAAGATTACATCTCTGTCGCACTTTTTAATAATGTCCATGGTTACCTGGTAGGGTGCAAAAGCTTCCTTTCTTTCATCCACTTCCCCTTCCTGGCCGATCCAGTACCACACATCCGTATAAATGCAGTGTGCATTTTTTGTGGCTTCATCAATATTTGCGGTCTGTTTGAAAACACCGCCGGATACCTTGTTGTTTGCTTCGAACAGGTCACTCCATTCAGGAAGGATCTGATATTTTTCAGGTGCGCAATGGGTATAGTTAATGCCCAGCTTGGAGCAGATCATTGCCAGGGAATGAGCAGGCTGTGTACGATCACCAAAAAAGGTAACATTCATCCCTCTAAGATCAGTGCCGAATCTTTCCATCATGGTATAGATGTCGGCCAATGCCTGGCAGGGATGGTTAACATCCGTCATGGCGTTTATAACCGGAACGTCTGCGTATTTTGCAAATTCTTTCAGTTCTTTAAAATTATTCCAGCGAATCATGATGACGTCATGATAACGACTTAATACTTTTGCCGTATCGTAAATGGATTCTTTAACACCAAGATGAATTTCACCGGGTTTCAGGTAAAGTGAAAACCCCCCCAGTTGCTGCATGCCGAGCTCAAAAGAAATACGAGTACGAGTTGAGCCCTGATCGAAAATCATACCCAGAGATTTGCCGGCGAGGTAAGGGGGGAACAGGCCGCGTTTGGCCTCAAGTTTTAATTCTCTGGTAGTCTCCAGCATCATCATAATTTCTTCGCGGGTAAAATCCTGAAGTTGTAAAAAGTGTCTTCCTGTTAAACTGCTTTTCATAATGGCCTCCTTGAACCTTATAAATGTGTTACGGCATTGCTCTATTGATATATATTGCCTTCGGTTTTTTGGATAAGTTTTTATGTATCCAGGTACCATATAACAAAATTCAGCACACAATCTATTTTCGAACCATATAAAATGGAAAACATCCCTATGTCAAGAAAAATAATTCGAAAAAAACTAAAAATGGCCGATTATCGAACACGACCGGTTCCTAAAAGATGTGACGAATGAAACAACTATCTTAAACAATTAATAAAGTGCAATATATGTGTAAAGTTATCGTCTTCCCGGGTGAATTTTATCATCAGAGAAAATGTTTTAGATCGAAAATCGAACACAAACATTCGAAAGTAACTTGTCATGAGGTTGTTTTTATGCTATATGGTGTTAAAAATAAAACTTGAAACCTGAATTTATGGCTCATAAAGCGAGGACGAATGAGAGACAATATTGATGACGTTGATTCAAAAATAATTCATCTTCTTAAGAAAAACGGCAGAACGCCGAATACGGAGCTGGCCAAAAAACTTAAAATTTCTGAAACTGCCATCAGAAAACGATTAAAACGCCTTTTTGAAAATGAAATGATTCAGGTTGTTGCCGTCGTGAATCATCGTAAAATCGGATATGAAATTGAAGGCAACATTAAAATTAAAATCGATACCAAGAAGACCGAACAGGTTATCCGGGAACTGGAGGTTATAGATGCCATCTGGTATATTGCCCTATTGACCGGCGCCGCGGATTTTGATGTGGAATTCAGTGTAAAATCTCAGGGAGATCTTAAGGGTCTGCTTGCCGATATCAACAGCATCGACGGCGTAATTACCGCCGAACCTTCATTCAGGCTTCAACTTGTGAAGAACCGATATGACTGGGAGACACCAAAGGCCGGGGAGATGCCGACGTGAGTATAAAAAAGAGAGAATAAATAACTTCACATTATCTCATTTGCCCGATGGCTGCTGTTGCGTAATACAGTGGACACAACCACCGCCAAGCAGAATCTCACGGCCGGGAACGCCGATGATCTCCCTGCCGGGAAAAACCTTTGCGATCAATTCCATTGCCGGTTCATCATATGGATCATCAAAAAGGGGAACAACCACTCCGCCGTTGGCAATATAGAAATTAATGTATGAGCCTGCCAGGCGGTCGCCCGCATTTCTCGGTTCGGCATCTTCATCATAATCGATGCCCTCGCTCTCTTCCCGGGTCATATACATTGGACCGGGCTGGTACAGTTTATGGATCTTGAATTTTCTGTCTTTTGCGTCCGTACTGTTTTCCAGAATTTCCAGAGCCTCTTTTGAAATTTCATACTGCGGATCGGATTCATCGTCCGTCCATGTCAGCATCACTTCACCCGGTCTGACAAAACATACCAAATCATCTACATGGCCATCTGTTTCGTCAAGGATAATACCTCTTGGAAACCAGATGATTTTTTCAATATTCAAGTATTGAATGAGATACGCTTCAATTTCTTCTTTTGAGAGGTGAGGGTTTCTGTTGTCATTAAGCAGGCACTCTTTTGTTGTCAGAAGCGTTCCTTCTCCATCGACATGAATTGAACCGCCTTCCATAATCAGGGGCGCCCTGTAACGATCGATGTTTTCAATTTCCATTACCTTCCTGCGGATCTTTTTGTCCTGGTCCCAGGGAAAATAAAGACCGCCGTTAAAACCACCATATGCATTGAAGTCCCAGTCGACACCGCGAACATCACCCTTTTCATTAACTACAAAACTAGGGCCCATATCCCGCATCCAGGAATCGTTTTGAGAAATTTCAACCACACGAACATCATCCGGGAGCAGGGTGCGCGCATTATCATGCTGGCCGGCATTAACGCAGATTGTTACAAGTTCGAACCTGGAAATCGCCTTTGCAACCTCAACAAATGCTTGTTGAGCCGGTTTTCCGCCATTTCGCCATGTATCAGTACGTTCCGGCCATAACATCCAGCAGCCCTGATGGTGTTCATATTCGCCGGGCATCCGGTATCCATCTTTTCCGGGGGTGCTGTTTATGGTTTTTGCCATGGATCCTCCAACTGTTTAGTGCCTGAGGAAAAATCCGTTCAGGCACAATTTTCCCCTCACCCCTTGGGAAATAGGCCGGAGCGAGGGGGAAATCAGACTCAAAATCACGTTATACCGGGCCGGAAGCCCTGTACGGCGTTCACGATCAATGTGATTTGACCATGGTCCATGCCTGGTCCATCACTTTATTTTTATTACCGAGGTCTTTAACAAAAGTAAGGACTTTCATGGTCTCAGCAGGCGGCCAGACGCCGGGGTTGCTCAGATCATCCTTTGACAAAAAGGGTCTGGCAGCTTCATTGGGTGTGGCAAAATGGTTATAATTTGAAAGGGATGCGCCAACTTCTGGATCCAAAATCCAGTTAATCCACTTATGGGCCGCATCGGGGTTTGGCGCTTCAGCAGGAATGCACATGGAATCGATCCAGATCACACTTCCCTCTTTGGGAACGACAAAGCCTATTTTTCCAGGGTCATCGGCAATGGCCTGGATGGCATCGCCATTATAAACCAGTGCGGCATTGGCGACACCTGCAATGATATCATTTTTACCACCTACGCCGCCTTTAAATCCCATGCAGGAAGATCTTTTTTTGGTCTTGATCAGCAGTTCGGCAGCCGCTTTCAATTCTGCCGGTTTTGTGGAATTAAAGTCTTTGCCCTGGTAAACAAGTGTAATGCCGAGCATTTCCCTGATAGAATCAATCAGACAAAAAGGACCGGATTTTTTTTGAGAATCAAATATAATATCCCAGGATGCGGCATCCGTATCTGAAATTTTTTCCCGATTATACATAAGACCCACTGTGCCCCATTGCCACCCGGCGGAATACTTGTTTCCAGGATCAAATGCAATTTCTTTAAACTTTGGTGCCAGGTTTTTTAAATTGGGAATTTTTGAATGATCCAGTTTTTGAATCAGTTTAAGATTGATCAGACTCGGCATGATATAATCCGAGGGAACAATGATATCGTACTGGCGCACGCCGCCGGCTTGAATTTTAGCCATCATCTCCTCATTGGATTCGTACAAATCAAGCTTTACTTTAATCCCTGTCGCTTTTTCAAAATCCTTGGGCATATTGACTTCATCCATGTACTCCGACCAGATAAAAATATTCAATTTTTCCTGGGCAGATGCAATAGACATCCCACCAAACAACACAATCACGGCTACAAACAACATCATACATTTACGCATGGCAGACTCCTTTACTGTAAGAATGTTAATAATATTAGTGCCCGGAAAATACTTAACGTACGCTTCCAGTTAAACCCGATTTTTTAATCATGCTGCATTTTTCTTGTCAGTCGCTCAGTTCCCACAACAAGTAATACGGTAATCAGCAGAATAATTGTGGAAAGCGCATGTATCTCCGGCGTTACCACCCTTCTGACGGCTGCATATATATATATGGGCAGCGTAACGGAATCAGGGCCGGCAGTAAAAAAACTGATCACAAAATCATCAAGCGACAGTGTAAAGGCCAGCATGGCACCGGCTACGATACCCGGTAAAATCAGTGGCAGTGTAACATGCCACAGCAGATATGGCGTACTTGCAAAAAGGTCCCGCGCAGCCTCTTCTATATCGGAACCCAGGGAAACCAGTCTGCTACGGACGACCAGCGCAACAAAAGCGATTTGAAAAGTAATGTGCCCAATAATCATATTAAGCAGCCCCGGTTCAAATATTGATGAAACCAGCCTTAAAAGGCCAAATGCCACAACGAGCGCCGCGGCAAGTATAATATCCGGAATGATGACAGGCAGGTGAAGCAACATGTCAAGAGAAGTATCGGTTTTCCCCGACCATGGGAACCGGTCCATGCCAATGGCAAGAATTGTCCCCAGCACAGTGGCTACCACTGTTGAAACCACGGCAAGTACCAGGGTATTCCATGCGGCATGCAGAATAATGTCGTTGTGGAACAGTTTGAAATACCAGTCCAGCGTAAAGCCCTTCCACACCAGGCCGTATTTTGTTGCATTAATTGAGAAAAAGGCTACGGCGGCAAGGGGAAGATATAAAAAAGCCATGGTCATGAGCGCCAGAACCGTTACCACGATATTGGATTTTTTCATATAATCGTCACCTCCTTGCTCTTACGTCTGTACAAGTATAAACTGCACATCGTCAACGCCATCAACCCCATACTTATAGATGCCCCAAAGGCCCAGTCCCGGCTGGCCCCGAACTGCTGTTGAATGACGTTGCCCACGAGCATATATTTTGCCCCGCCCAGGAGGTCCGGTACCACAAACATACCCATGGCGGGAACAAACGTCAGTATCACACCCACGGAAAGACCGGGCAGGGTTTGCGGTAAAATCGCATGCATGAAAATTCGAGTCCGTGACGCGTAAAGGTCATTTGCGGCTTCCACCAGGGCCCAGTCCAATTTTTCAATACTTGAAAAAAGCGGTAACGCAACAAATGGAAGATATATGGAAACCATTCCAAGATATACCGCAAATACGCTTGGATACAATGGCGAATCAGGCGCAATGATACCAAGCGCAGCAGCAAGTTTCGCAAAGGGCAATTCCGGCGCAAGGATCAGAAACCATGCATAGGTCCGAATGACCATATTGGTCCAGAAGGGAATAATCAGCATGGTCAGCCACAGATAACGTGTTCTCTCTGACTTTCCGGCAATAAAAAAACAAAGCGGGTAGGAAAGGAGAACCGATATAAAGGTGGTAACAGCGGCGACCAGGATAGATCGCCATAGAATCATGATATAATCCGATGTCCACCCAAATAAGCCAAAACCGGCAAGCCGTTTGTAATTCTCCAGACTGAATTCCCATACAAGCTGGCCATAGGCACCCCGGCTTGCAAAGCTGACAATTATCAGAACAAGCCCCGGGAGAACCAGAAAAAGCAAAAGCCAGATCATCCCTGGAGAAAGGAACAAAAGCCCGCGTTTTAAAAGGCTTTTAACCGAAGTGAGTTCGCCATACCAGACGATTATTTTATCCATTAAGAATCACCAGGTCTTCCGGAGCAATATCCAGCCAGACTTTGTCTCCAATGTTAAAGTGTTTATAGGTGTTAATTCTGATTCTGAGAGGGCCTGGTTTACACCAGAGATCAAAATCGCTGCCCCTGTATATGATCTCACTGATTTCAGCTCTGACCCAGTTTTTTTGAGGCTGTTTTTCGTGTATGCGTATCCACTCCGGTCGAATGGCAATGGTTCCTTTCTCCCAGGTAGGCGTCTTTTCCAGTTCGAATTTACCAAGATCCGTTTCAAACAATCCATTCTTAAACGTTCCGCTGAGCAAATTGGCGGCACCAAGGAATTCAGCGACAAATTTTGAATCGGGCCGGTCATACACCTCTTCAGGTGTTCCATGCTGTATAACTTCGCCGCCACGCATAACGGCAATTTTATCCGACACCACCAGTGCCTCATCCTGGTCATGGGTCACCAGAATAAAGGTATGGCCAAGGCTCTGCTGTAACTGCCTGAGTTCCACCTGCACCTGTGCCCTCAGTTTGGCATCCAGCGCAGACATCGGTTCATCCAGAAGAAGAACTTCCGGTTCATTTACAAGGGCTCTGGCAAGAGCAACCCGCTGTTTCTGACCGCCTGAAAGCTGATGTGGTTTCCTTTCAGGCATCTCCTCAAGCCCCAGCATTTTGAGACGCAGCTCAACTCGTTTTTTAATCTCACCTTCTGCAAATCTTCTTGAACGCAGTCCAAAAGCGACATTTTCAAAAACGGATAGATGCGGGAAAAGGGCATAGCTCTGGAAAACCGTATTGATCTGCCGTTTTGTCGCCGGCAGGGGCGTAATCTCCTCTTTTCCCAGAAGAATTTTGCCTGAGTCCTGCAGTTCCAGACCTGCTATCATCCTCAGCAGCGTTGTTTTACCACAGCCGGAGGGACCGAGAAGCGTAAAAAAGGAGCCCGCTTCCACTTTAAGTGAAATATTCTTTACCGCCTGAACATCACCATAGGTTTTATTGATTTCCTCGAGATATAAATCTTTTTTCTTCTCATGCATCATCATATTATTCCCCGTAGCGGGTCCTGTTCTCACAGGCAAAAATTGAATGTTTTTAACAAAAACCAACCGTGCAGACCGCCGCTCCCCGGCAAGAACGTCGGCGCGCCTAAACCGCTATCCACCGAATATCGGTTGGAAAACCTTCACTACCGCGCCGTCTTCCACTTTACCGGTGGCCTTGACAATGCGGCCGTTTACTGAAATAAAGCCGATTTTTGATTCCAGAATCCCAAGGTGGGCAACAAGCTCAGTAATACCGGCGCCATTCCGGATTTCAACATCAAGACCCTTTGCCGAATCATAATTTTTAATTTTTTTCCCGAGGGTCCCGTATAATTTAACGATTACCCTGGCCATCGGATCCTCCCGCGGATTCCGTTTAAAGATCAAAGGTGGAATCCATCTGTTCGTCACTGACCTTCACTACCGTATTGTGGGGCGGGAGCGGTTCTTCGTAGAACATTCTGGGCAACCGGTCGTCTTCGGCGGTAAATCCGGCTTTTTTGTTAAAATCGAGCTCCGCTTTTAGCACCCGGGTGCCCAATGCCCCCCAGTCCTTTTCTCCGAAGGGTTTCCCCGATTTTGCGGAAACCATGGCATAAACATTTTCAATTCCGCCCGGGGCCGCCAGACCGGTCTGGGCAAAATCACAGATGCCCACGGTGTCGACGGCGGCCATGTGCAGTTGTGTATCCCTTGACGCCTCAACCTGACCCTCTGCCGACAACGGATCCAGAGTCCCTCCGAAGTCGGCCAGGTTTTGATCCACCACCCAGCCGGCGGTGTGATCACCGCCCATGGGACTCGTGGCATAGGTCACCGCCATTCCCTGCAGGGCTCTGGGATCATATGCCGCGATACTCTGGCCCTTGATGACCGGTACCCGGTCATGCTTAAAGTGTTTTCCCACCGCAGCGGGCCCATTGCCGAGTATTTTTCCAAAATCGGTCCCCGAAGCCACTTCCTGTACCATTTCAATGGCAGCCTGGCCGTCACCGAATTTTTTATAACCGGCATCCATTGCAACGGCAACGGCAACCCCTGTACTCATGGTGTCAAGCCCTATGTCGTCGCACATGAAATCAAGCCTGGCGATAACATCAAGATCAGCATTGCCGATCATACCCCCCATGGACCAGATGGTTTCATATTCCAGAGAAGAGGTGACATATTTTCCTTTTTTATCAACAAATTCATTGGAACAGTTGATAATGCACTGGGCGCATCCCTTGTGGGTGGTCTTCCCACCGCGTTTTTTGATCATTTCCGCCAGGGCCTCCCCATTGATTTTTTCAGCATGATCAAACTGGCCCTTTGTCGCATTAAAACAGGGGAACGCACCTGCCGCGTTAATCGGTTCCACCAGTACGGCGGATCCAAGCGCAGGAAGAATTTCACCGCTGAATTCGTCTTCTTTTACCGCTTTGGCATAGGCTTTTGAGGCTTTTCTGAACGTGTCCGGATCCATAAGTCTGTCCGCATTTTTTCCGCCGCGATGTACCACAAGCGCCTTGAGTCCTTTTGACCCCATCACCGCACCCAGTCCGCCCCGGCCGGCTGCCCGACACGGTCTTCCGTCAAAATCAGTGGTCTGAATCGATGCCGCGGTCAATTGAAATTCACCGGCAGGCCCGATACAGGTGATACTGTTTTTGTCGCCATGGTCTTTTTTCAGTTGTTTTACCAGCTCGTAGGTTCGCATTCCTTTGTACGCAACGGCCTCTACCAGTTCGGCTTCACCTGCCGCATCTATCTTCAAGATGTGCAAATCGCCATCCAACGCCTTTCCTTCAATGATGATAGCTGTAATTCCGAGACCGGCAAGATCCGCTGCAACCGTTCCCCCGACATTGCTCTCCTTAATACCACCGGTAAGGGGGCTCTTGGCGCCGATGGAAAGCCGACTGGTGTTCACCAGCGGTGTCCCGCTTAAATATCCGGGCGAAATGATCAACTTATTCTCCGGCCCCAGTGGGTCACAGGTGGCCGGTACATCTTTGTTGATCATGCTCGAGGTGAGACCTCTGCCGCCGAGGCCGAAATATTCTTCCGGTACATTCTCGGTGTTAATAGTACAATCAGCCATATTGATACGTATAAATATCATGAATGCCTCCTTTCACAGTTGTTAATTTTCTTGAGTTTTATTTTATTGCAGCAGTTCACGGTTTAGGGTTATCGGTTCGCAGTTACAAAACAGAGATTTAAAATGACTATCCAAAATGCTTCAATCGTTACGTAATTATTGCAAAAGCTGTGCGCTGCAGACCGACACCCCTGAACATTTACCGCATTTACATGCTTTTATTTTTGCAATTTCATAGCCGGGGCACAATACCGGCAAAGTTTAAACCATGATTGATCTGGCATGAAGAATACCAATCTTCTAATTGAACCTTTGCTTAACTACGGGCTATAAACGGTTGATGCTCAAAAACGGCAAAGTTCGATAAATTTCTTATATAGTGCCTGTTAAAAATGCGATGGCAAGTCTTTTCGAGTGTTCAGCAAAATCTTCAAATCTCCTATTTTGATCGAGAAAAGCCGTCTGGAATTCAAGCCCCTCGATAAGGGTCACGACCATATTGGCTGCCTGCCCGGTATCTTTTACCGTGATGATACCCTCTTTTTTGAATTGCTCAAACTCCTTGACGAGAAGAACTTTTAGCTGGTTTATCATTTTCCGAAACCGGTTATTGATCTCCTTATTCCGAAAACTGAGGTAGTAAAATCCAAAGTGCACACCCGGATCAACCGTCCGGGAATACTCAAACGAAAAAAGGATATCCATCAGGGCTTTGAACCGCTCTTTAGTATCCTTTATGTTGTCAATTTGGAAAAATTCCGGGGCCGCGTATCTTTCGATCAGCAGGTCAAAAAGCTCCACGGTCAGGTTATGTTTGGTTTTGAAATAGTGGATAATCAGGCTGGGATGGATGTTCATTCGTTTGGCGATTTTGGCGATGGAGGCCCCTTCGATACCCTCTTCGATGATCACCTGGTAATAATTTTCAAGTATTTCAGGTTTGCGATATTCGATTTTGCTATTTTTGCGAGGCATTTTAGCTACTTTATGATAATTAATTGAATGTTCGGTTAATTCTTAATTAATATCATAAAATTAGGCTTGTCAAGTAAAAAATTATTTTTTAAATTGAATAGAAAATTTTATTGTGGCTTAATTGAAAAAAGCGATAAAAAATAATGAATGTTATTTATATCCAAGTGCTTTTGTTCATAATGCAATAGTGAGACAACAGGTGCTTCAAGCGTGGGGTTCAAATTTTATAATATGTTCCACGCACTTTTTTCGGGAAACGATTTACACACGTCGGCCGCAGAAAATCAGATTGTTCAGACTTTTTTGTCTGCTGCGATTTCTTTTTCAAATTCTTTGACAATCCGTTCCATATCTTCGGCGGCGCCTTCAGGCAAAGGAACCGGCCGATGATTTTGGAGGATATCGATGGCTGCGGCATATGCTTTTTCCTGTATGGATTCGCCCTTTGCGGCGCTCAGCCAGTCCTCTCTTGATCTGCGGTCAAACAGTTTTGCCTGAGACTGTTCCCGCATGTGCTGATACGTGTGTTCATGGGCAATGTAGGAACCGCCGGGACCCACCTCATGGATCACATCCACTGCCAGGGTCTCGTCTGAAACAGGCACGCCGCCTGCGGCGGTTTGAATCATCCGGATCATTTCAGCATCCATGATTAATTTGGCATAATCCATGGTCAGTCCCTGTTCCAGAACACCGCAGCCAAACAGAAAATTGGCCCCTGACAAGGCGCCGAGGGTGGCGCTCAGGGTGGATTCATAGCCGGCCTGGATATCGGGAAGCTTGCTGTCCGAGGCCCCGGCGCCGATCCAGCACGGAAGATGATAATATTGCGCCAGTTTGGCGATGGCTGCATTGATCATTCCATATTCCGGAGCGCCGACTGCGGCAGTGCCCAGTTTTAAATCAAGGATAGAGCTGGTAGACGCGTAGATGCAGGGGGTCCCTTTCCTTGTGAGTTGGGCCAGAACAATGGTGCTCAGTACTTCGGCATTATGCGTAACCAGTGTGCCGGCCAGGGTGGCCGGGGATGTGCCGCCGGAAAGGCCCATGGGAAGAATGGTGACCCCCAGGCCGATGCGGGCGGCTTCGATGGTGACCTGGCAAACTACATCCGGCAGCATCAGAGGACTGGCCGGACATACCAGCGGGGTGAAAATCGGTTGCTTTTCAAATTTTTCCTTTCCACCAGCGCAGACAGCGGCCAGTTCAGCCATGACTTGTAAAGCCCTTGCGGAATCCGCCCCTTGAAAAATATGCTTGCCGGTATTGGTCAGCATCTCCCTGATGCTGAGAACAAACATCATTCCATCCGGCACATCGGGCGCAAGGACGCTTCTTTCAGCCACGGCGATCTCATCCAGATAGTCGCACACCCTTGCAAATCCGGCTGTATCTTCAAGGGTTCCCTTACGGACTTCTCTCGTGAAAGGATCGATCACATTGGGACACGCGCCAAAGGTGGTGAATCCCACCCGCTTAGGCTCGGCCACAAAAGTATCTTTCGGGTTGCGGCCATGGTAAACGACGCTGCCCGGACTCACACGAATAGATTCTTCGACCACATGCGACGGTATTTTTGCGATGGCATATCCATCAAAGCGTTCGACAAAGGCGCCGGCGCCGTGAAATATTTCCATGGCCTCTTCATTCATGACCTTTATTCCGGTATGCCCGAGTACCTGGAGCGTAGCGTAATGAATCGAATCCAGTTCATCTTTTGAAAATGCGTGCAAACCAAACCCGGTGGAGGCCGTAATCCCGTTTTTTAAAATTCTTCTCATGGAATTTTCCTTATCTGCTTTCCCGCAGGCGCTTAACACAGTTAATATCGATATCCAGCACCTTTGCGATGTTTGCCTTTGCCTCTATGCCCTGGGGATGATTCGCAACCGGATGTAATGTGCCGATTTCAAGATTTTCTCTAACTTCACTCATGATAATCGGATCGGTAAGGTCCGGCACGGATACGCCAAGTTTTTCGGCCACATACTTTTTGGCCTCTTTGATTTTCATGCCGCGGGTCATCTGCATTCGAGCAACCAGATCTCCGGCTGCCCTCATTCCGCCCATTCCCGAAGCAATCGCATGGGTGACCGCCATACCCAGCGGATCGCCCACGCCCACCTACAACCCATCCAATCGGCAAATTTCAACCATTCCCTTGGACGCCCTGGAAACAATATCAATGGGCGGGTTGTCGTGCACCGTTACCGCACCGACGCCCATTCCCATGTTGACATGAATCGGAATATTGGCAACCTCTCCGCAGGCCTTCATAAATGTAATGGCTCTGGACAAATTCCACGGGGCGGTCTTGTTGGTATTGGTATTGCAGACAGGACCGAAAATCGTTGCCCCGGCCTTTTCGGCAAGCTTGACCTGATCCTGGGCATAGAGCCCGGCCAGACGCACGCCGTCGTAAGTAAGGTCTCCATGCATGCCCAATACGAATTCTCCGGCCATGCCAAATTCAATGCAGATTTCAGGATATTTTTCTTTGAGTATTTCGGTGGCCTGCAGCCCTGCCAGAAAATCGGCATCACCGGCGGCCCCGACGGTATCCAATATAATGCCATCAGCCCCGGATTCATATAAAGAACCGGCCACAAAAACGATGTCCTTGACTGCCTCTTCCACCGCCGCCTCCTGGGCTTGGCGGGCCTCATCAATTTTTCCCATGGGCATCAATTCGGCTGGATTTGGAAAGGGGCCGTCCGGCTGGCTGTAAAGTCCGAGGTTCGGCATGGCCCCGTAGAAGAGCGGCGCGGTTGTGGTCATCAGTGCTTTTTCCATCAGGGGCTGCTCAAATCCGACAATGGGCTTAATCGGTTTATAACTGTAATCAACATGCCCAAGTTCAAGCGTATCCGCCCCCAGAAGTTTTTCGTAGATTTCCAGACATTGAATGCGGTTCACACTGATTTGTGTGCGCCACATTTTCAAAGGGGCGCCGTCATAGCTGAGTACCACTTCGTTGCCCGGTTCAACGCTGACAAAGCGATAGGGGCTACAGAAAATGTCCGTCAGATGTTGCAGATCCTCCTTGGAAAGAGGGGCGATTTGGCCCCGATCGGCTGCATCTGCCGTTCCCTCTTCAAGGTCACGTTCAAGCTCGCTCTCGCTCATTTCAAGCGGGCTTCCGTCTCCATACCGGGTTTTAATTTTTCCCATATCGTTCTCCTTTAATCCGGACAAACCGGAACCAAATTGAATATTGAAAAGTGAGAATTGAAAAGTTGTGGTATCGCTACGCTCTGTCTTGCTATTCAGTTAAAAACCCGGTCATCAGGGCAAGGTCAGAGCTCCGTGACATTGCCGTATACGTGCTCGTGTACGTTCACGGGTACGTATGTAAGCTATGCCCTTTGGGTTTAAATTTTTATTTTTTATTGGAAATGCCCAGTTCTTCTTCCGCTTCCTCGACAATGGAACGTATCTCGGCCAGGATATTATCTTCAATCGGGTCGGGCGTGTGATTTTCCAGAATATTTTTCGCCTGCGCCAAAGCCCGCTGGTGGATATCCGTAGATCCCTCGGCCTCCCAGCTTTCCCGTGTTTTCCGGTTGATGAGTTTTGGCGTGGACGCAGACCGCATATGTTTATAGGTGGTTTCATGGCTGATAAAATCTTTACCGATGCCCACCTCGTGAATTGCATCCACTGCCAGGGTCTCATCGGTTACCGGAATTCCCTTGACCGTGAATTTGATCATTTTTGCGAATTCATTGTCCATGACAAGCTGGCCGTAATCGATTGTCATGCCCATCTCGATCATCCCCAGGCCGTATATCAGGTTGGCGCCTGCCAACGCTGGTAATAATCCGGTGAGGGTCTTTTCATGACCGGTCTGTTCATCACATACTTTGGAATCACCCTACCCGCCGGCGACCCAACTGGGCAGGAGGTAATACCGCGCCATTTGCGCCACCGCCGCATTGATCAGCGCGCACTCGGGACATCCAACCGAGGCCGCGGCAAATCTCAAATCCATTGCGGTGGTTGAACTGCCGTACATGAACGGAGCCCCCTTGCAGGTCAGTTGATTCAGGATAAGGCCGCCCAGAACTTCAGCATTATGGTCCACCAGTGTGCCGGCCAGGGTAACGGGAGAAGATCCGCCCGCCATGGCCATGGACAGGACATTGACCATAATACCGGCCCGGGCCGACTCCATGATGATTTCACAGGTATCCCCCACCAGTTGCAGCGGGCTGATGGGGCATGTAATGGTGGACAGGATCGGGCGTTCTCTCAGCTTGTCCTCTCCGCCTGCCACCGCGGCCGCCATTTTAAAAATTTTTTTCGTTAAATAGCCATTGCCGGTCCCCATAAAACCGTGTTTGGATGTGTTGGGCAGCCAGGCCTCGGCATTGTGAAGCTGCATTGATCCCCCTGGTACGTCCGAGGCTCCCACGGCTCTCTCATACACATCAATTTCATCCAGGCAGTCCACCAGTCTGGCACTGTCGGCAACATCCTGTTTCGTGGTTTCCCGGCGTTCACCGGTATATGGATCAATAATAAAAACACCTTCCCCAAAATTGGTAAATCCCACCCGGTTGCTTTCGGCAATAAAATCGTTTTTGGGATTGCGCCCGGCCAGGAACACCTTTGACGGGGCCGATCGGATGGCATCTTCCACCAGATAGGAGGGGAATTTTACCGTGCCGGTGTTTTCATCAACAATGGCACCGCTGCCGGCAAGGATTTCACGGGCCTCTTTATCCCCAATATGGAGACCTGTTCTGTGGAGGACTTCCAGGGTCGCCGAATGAATCTGTTCCAGTTCGTCCCGGGAAAAGATATTCAGGCTCAGTCCCCCACTTTGAATTTTTCCTGCAAATAGATTGCGTATCATGATTGATACCTCCGTTTAAGACGTTTGATTTTGGTTTTCTACCCTCGAATGGCAGCAATAGCACGTCCAGCATGATCATGCACATATCAACGGTTAAGATTTCCGGTGAACCCATGAACCTTGTACCCGTGAACGGTTATGATCTTATATGATCTTAAAGGCGGATTTACGGATAATCGCCCTCTGAAAAGTGTATTGAGGGTCATCCTAATAGCCCGATCATAGGCGGTGATATACTGCGATTCTTTATTATAGGGTAAAATAAAAATAAAGCAAAAAAAATGCCACATTAGACAAAACCGTTTTGTTTAACTGTTTGCCGACGCCAATATTCCATGGAGGGAATAAAATAAGGGGGCATTATTTTTTTTATCGACGGTACAATATGCAATCGTGCATAATATATCTGCGATACCCGGAATAAAAAGCATCGGACATCGTGTTAACATGGCACTCTCAGCAATTGATGCCATGTTTTTTCAACTTGCGGGCAATGGTGGACTGGTTGACCTTCAATGCTTTGGCCGCCAGGGCCTGGGTGCCGTGGATTTCCATGGCATAGGCAAGGGCATCTCTTTCCACCGAATCGATGATTTGCTGAAGCGGGCGCTGTTCCTTAAGGATTCCGGGATTAAAAGTGCTGTTGTCATATGAGTTGACAATGGTTTGCGGCAGGTCTTCAAGTGAAATTCGATTTCTCTCTGCCATAACCACCAGGCGTTCACACAGGTTCATCAGTTCCCGCACATTGCCCGGGAACTGATATGTCTGCAGGGCGTCGGATGCTTCGCGGGTTAAATGATATTTTTTTTCAAGCCCGAGCTTGTTCGTAAAATAAGCGATATAATGGTCGATGAGGGGCAAAATACAGGCCGTTCGATCCTTCAGGGGCGGCACTCGCAGGGGAATGACGTTCAACCGGTAGAAAAGATCCTGCCTGAACGTTTTGTTCTCCACCATGGTATTTAAGTTGCGGTTGGTGGCCGCGAGGATTCTGACATTCAACTTTTGCCCCCTTATGCCACCCACCCGATATATCTGCCCGTCCTCCAGAAAGCGAAGCAGCTTTACCTGGGAAGCCTGGGGCAGTTCGGCAATTTCATCCAGAAAGAGAATACCGCCGTCGGCCATTTCGAAATATCCCGGCTTACCCTTGTCACCGGCTCCGGTAAATGCCCCTTTTTCATAGCCGAAAAGCTCCGATTCCACCAGCGATTCGGGTATGGCTCCGCAGTTGAGCTTGATCATCGGGCGGTGGGAACGGGTGGAATATTTGTGAATCAGATCAGCAATGACTCCCTTGCCCACGCCGGATTTTCCCAGAATTAAAACGGTGGAATCCACCCGGCTGACTTTCAAGGCCTGATGCAGAATATTTAAAAAACAGGGGCTTTTGGCAATGATCCGATTCGATTCCAGCTCTTCCAGTTGAAGCTCAAGCATGTGGTGGCTATAGCGATCACGGATGGCAGCCTGTTTTTCCAGTTCTTTTTGCAATATATCCAGTTCGGTGATGTCCCGTTCTGTGACTACTACCCGAATAAGATGGCCTTTTGCATCGAAAACCGGGTTGGCTGAAATCATCAGTTTACGTCCGTTTTGGAGTTTTTGGAGAACGTTGGCACTTTCTCGGGTTTCCAAAACCTTCAACGTAGCGGATTTGTCCACAAATCCATCATTCACCAGCTCCTGCATGCTTTTTCCCAGGACATCTTTTGCACGAATATTGTTCAGCCGTTCCGAGGCGGAGTTTATTTTTATGACCTGTGCGTCACCGTCACAGATCCAGAGTCCGTCGTGAGAAGATTCGATAATCGTATCCAACTCCCGGTTTAGTTCCTGAAAAGATCGCATCTGTCGGGTGACCCGTTCAAATTTTGTAATGTTTTCAAAGGTACAGAGGGCTCCGATCACGGTTTCCTCCCACAGGACCGGGCCAAGGGTTGCCAGGTAGGAATTGTCCTGTTTCTGAACCGTTATTTCGAAACGGTATTTCCGATCCTGCAATGTTTTTTTTACGGTCGGCCAGAAATGCGGCAGGGTCGGTTCAAGGTATGTCCCGGGAAAAAGTCCGAACTTTTTTTGAACCACTTTGTTGGAGATGGCTATAGTGCCTGTCTCATTCACCACAAAAATGCCATTGGGGGAAGCGTTCAAAAGAGCGCGACTGAAGGCATGCCAGTCATTGGGGGTGGATGGTTGCGGGGTCTTGGACAATAACCCGTTCAGAGGTAGAGGCATTGAGGGTATCTCCGGCATTTAAAAAAAGGTATTCGCAAAATGAACCCAAGTCACATAATGGTGATGAGTGTAAAAATAGAGGTATGCTAAAATGCATTGAGGTAAATTATTATGCATAAATGCATATAAGTCAATGGCTATTTTTTCAGGAAGTTGGCGGTATAATCGGGTAGAGAATCTGACTTATACTGATAATTGCACCTCGCCGTGCCCCGGACCTTCGCCGATAGTGGATACCGCATAACGGGCAGTTTCTGGTATGGTCTTTGCTACTTACTTTTGCATCGGGTAAGGTTTGAACAATTTTAGAGTACAGTTTCATCCACATTCTAATGTAATGAAATAAGGAGAAGAAAAAATGCCAAATCAAAACCAGGAATTGCTTGAATTACGCAAAAAGAATGTTCCTCAGGGGCCGTTTAATACGTTTACAACTTTTATTGAAAGGGCGCAAGGGGCCATTATAATCGATGTCAACGGACGGGAACTGATCGATTTCGCCGGCGGGATCGGGGTCAATAATGTGGGCCACAGCCATCCCAAGGTAGTGGCAGCCATCAAGGATCAGGCCGATAAATTTATTCATACCTGCTTTCATGTGGGCATGTATGAGTCGTACGTTGATCTTGCGGCCCGTCTGAACGCCCTGGCTCCCGGTGATTTTTCCAAAATGAGCATGTTTGCCAACTCCGGTGCCGAAGCCGTGGAAAATGCGGTCAAGATCGCCCGCTATGCCAAATCCCGGCCGGCGGTGATCTGTTTTGAGAATGCATTTCATGGACGAACACTTTTGACCATGAGTCTAACCAGCAAGATCAAACCTTATAAACTGGGTTTTGGCCCGTTTGCACCGGAAATTTACCGTATGCCCTATGCATATTGCTATCGCTGCCCCTTCGGGCTCAAATATCCGGCCTGCGAAACGGCTTGTGCCGATTATCTTGAGGATTTTTTCATTACCAACGTCGCTGCCGAAGAAACCGCAGCTGTACTGGTGGAGCCGATTCAGGGTGAAGGCGGTTTTGTAACGCCGCCGCCGGAATACTTTCCCAAGCTGCAGAAAATTTGCCGAAAATATGATATCGCCCTGATTATGGACGAGGTTCAGGCCGGTGCGGGAAGAACCGGTAAATTTTTTGCGTCTGAGCACTGGGATGTGGAGCCGGATTTGATTACAATGGCCAAAAGTCTTGCCGGCGGCATGCCTTTAAGTGCGGTCATTGGCCGGGAGGAGTTGATCAATGCGCCTCATGTGGGCGGTCTGGGCGGGACTTACAGTGGCAATCCCATATCCTGCAGGGCGGCCCTGGCAGTGCTTGAAATTTTGCTGGAAGATGGCCTGCTGAAACGAGCTGAAACGCTGGGCCGCACCCTGCGCAGCCGGTTTGATGATCTGAAGGAAAAATATGAAATCATCGGTGATGTCCGGGGCAAAGGTCCCATGCTCGGAATGGAGCTGGTCAAGGACCGGGAAACCAAACAACCGGCCGCCGATGAAGCGAAAAAACTGGTTAAACGCTGTTATGACAAGGGGCTGGTCCTGATTGCCTGCGGCAATTTCGGGAATGTGATCAGGACCCTGATGCCGCTGGTCATCACCGATGAACAGCTCGAAAAAGGGCTTGCCATTCTCGAAGAAAGCCTTGCAGAGATGGTGTAAAATTAAAATAACAAAAGGAAAACACCATGAACGGATTCTTTCAACGCATGCTTTTGATAGATCTTTCTGCCCGGGAAAGCCGGGTGGAACCTCTGGAAGAGGAACTTCCGGCCCGTTACCTGGGAGGCAAGGGGCTGGCAACCCATCTTTTGCTCCAACACAATCCGGCCGGAGTCGATCCGTTTGCTCCTGAAAACCATCTGATTCTGGCCCCGGGACCGGCCACGGACAGCCCTATTTACGGCTCCTGCCGGTATGGTATCTTTTCAAAATCGCCTTTGACCGGTTTTTATGCCGAGTCCTATTCCGGGGGCAGCCTGGCCATACCCATGAGCAAAACCGGATACGATGCCATTATGATCAAGGGGGCCGCAGATGGGCCCGTATGGCTGGAAATCACCGACACGAAGGTTTTGTTTCATGACGCGGCCCATTTATGGGGCAAGGATACCTATGCGGCCGAGGCTTTGATCAAACAGGCAACAGGCGATGTAAAGAGCGGCATCATGGTTATCGGCCCGGCCGGCGAAAATCTGGTCCGCCAGGCCATTGTGCAAAACGATTCGCACCGGGTGGCGGGCCGCACCGGAATGGGGGCTGTACTGGGTTCTAAAAAGATAAAGGGCATCGCTTTTCACGGCAGCCGGGTCCGGCCCCTGGCTGATCCGGAAGGCGTTAAGAATTATTCAAAAGAGATTTTAAAGCGTTTCAAAGATCATCCTGCTGCTCAGGCCTACCGTAATCTTGGAACCCCCATGATGGTCGATATTATAAACAAGGCCGGGGCCTTCCCCACGGGCTACTGGTCCGCCGGGGAGTATGATCAGAAAGATCGGATCAATGCCGGGAGCCTGGTGGAAAATTGCAAAGCACGGCCCAAGGCCTGCCGGACCTGCTTTCTGGCCTGCGGCAAGCTCATCGAGGTTCAGCAGGGGCGCCATAAAGGACTCAAACTGGAGGGGCCGGAATATGAGACTATTTACGCTTTCGGCGGTCTTTGCCGGATCGATAAAATCGAAGAAATTGCCTATCTGAACGATATTTGCGATCGTCTCGGCCTGGATACTATCTCGGGTGGTAATCTGGCCGCTTTTGCCATCGAAGCCTCCAGGCGGGGTAAAATCAGCGAAATTTTAAATTATGGTGATCCCGATGGGGTGGCTGCCCTCCTTAAAAAGATCGTCCGACGGGAAGGTATCGGCGGCCTTCTGGCCGAAGGTATCCGTTTTGCCGCCAAAGAGCTTGATATGGAAGATATTGCCATTCATGTAAAGGGGCTGGAGCCGCCGGGGTATGATCCGCGTGTGCTGAAAGGGATGGGACTGGCCTTTGCCGTCAGCGACCGGGGGGCGTGTCATCTGCGGGCCACCTTTTATAAGGCCGAGTTGTCCGGTATGATCGCTCCCGAACAAATAAAGGGCAAGGCCGAACTTTTTCTGGACTTTGAGGACCGCTGCACCCTGTTTGACTGTTTTATTTTCTGCCGTTTTTATCGGGATTTTTACACCTGGGAAGAGCTGTCCAGAATCATTGAACTCACCTGTGGTCTTACGCTTGATAAGGCAGGTCTTCAGGGACTGGCGGCACGGATCACCGACAATACCCGCCGCTTCAATATCAGGGAAGGGCTTACGGCCGCCGATGACCGGCTGCCAAAACGATTTTTTAAAGAACGCCTTCCAAGCGGGCACTGTCTGGCGGAACAGGATCTGAAAATTCTTGTGCAGGATTATTACCGGCTGCGGGGGTGGAATGCAGAGGGTATTCCGCCGGAAGAAAGAAAACAGGGATAACTGGAAGCGGGAGAGGAAATTAATTAAAAAGGCATAACTCATGGATTTAAAAAAATTTTTTACGCCTGCGTCGGTGGCTATTATCGGTGCATCGAAGGATATTGCCACCATTAACGGCAAGCCCTTGCATTATTTGAAAAAGCACGGCTATGCCGGCACAATCTACCCGGTCAATCCCAAGTATGAAGAGGTCGGCGGGTGCCGGTGTTATCCCAGCCTTGAAGATATCCCCGGGGCAGTTGATCTGGCGCTTATCGCCGTAAACTACAGGCTTGTTCCTGCCATGCTGAAGCAGTGCGTGAAAAAAGGGGTTCGTTTTGCCACTATTTTCAGTTCCGGATTTGCTGAAGCCGGTGAAGAGGGGCGGCAGATGCAGGGGCAATTGTCGAAATTCGCATCTACAACCGGTTTGCGGATTTGTGGGCCCAACTGCCAGGGAGGAGTGGATTTGCACAACAACACCGCCGCCGCTTTTTCAGCATCTCTTGATACAACTCCCTTTAGGCCGGGTCCTATCGGTTTTATAACCCAGAGCGGGGCACTCGGCTTTTCGATTTTTAATTTGGCCCAGGAAAGCGGCATTGGTTTTTCCTATGTAATCAGTACCGGTAACGAGGTGGATCTGGATTGCATGGACTATATCGATTTTATGATAGATGATCCAAATACAAAAACCATCTTTCTCTATCTTGAGGGTATCAGAAACGGGCGTAAATTTGTAAAAATGGCCCACAGGGCACTTGAGAAGGGAAAGCCTCTGGTCGTGTTAAAGGTGGGAACGTCGGAAATCGGAAGCCGGGCCGCGGCTTCCCATACTGCGGCCCTTACCGGATCGGACGCAGTGTTTGATGCCTTTTTCCAGCAAAAAGGCATCATTCGGGTGGACAGTATCGAAGGATTTATCGACCTGGGTAAAATTATCAGCTCGGCTTCAATAATGCCCAAAGGGAATCGCCTGGGAGTAGTGAGCATCTCCGGCGGCGGCGGCGTGCTCTGTGCTGATACGGCCGAGGAATGCGGCATTCGGATGGCTCAATTGCAGGTTGAAACCGTCGAAAGGATAAAAAAAGAGATCCCCCCCTTCGGATCTCCCCTGAATCCGGTGGATATCACAGCTCAGGCGATTAATACGGCGGAAGGTTTTTCAAATGTAATACAGGCTATGCTGGCGGATTCAGATGTCGATGCTCTGGTGGTGGTGATAACGATGATTGTGGGTGAACCGGGTCTGCGTATGGCCAGGGATCTGGCCGGCATAAGCGCAGGCAGCACAAAGCCGATTATCGTGGCCTGGACGGCGGGGGAGCGGCTGATGGGAGAGCAGTTTGAAATTTTGCGGAAATCCGGGGTGCCTTATTATCAATCGCCTGTAAGGGCCGTCAGGGCTCTGGCCAAACTTATGAATTACCATAATTCCTTTCCGGAAAAATCAGCCGGTGGCAGATTGGCCGAATCCTCGACAAAAAATGGGAGAATACCTTCTTCGGCGATGAAAATAATAAAACAGGCCGAAATGGTTCTCACGGAACATCAATCAAAAGAGCTGTTAGGCTCTTTCGGGATTGACGCCGGCATGGAAGAACTGGTATACACTGAAAAAGAGGCTCTCCTTGTGGCGGAAAAGATAGGGTTTCCCGTGGCCATGAAAATAAATTCCCCGGATATATTGCACAAGACGGAGGCAGGGGGGATCTGCCTTGATGTGCAGGACGGCAGTCAGTTGGTGAAAGGGTATGGGGAGATCCTTCGAAATGCGTCTCAATATAATCCTGATGCGCGCATTAACGGTGTGCTGATTCAGGAAATGATACCTCCGGGTGTGGAAGTCATTATCGGCGTTAATCGGGACGTGCAATTCGGTTCCATCATCATGTTTGGCCTCGGAGGTATCTTTGTAGAATTACTAAAGGACGTTTCTCTGCGCATTGCACCGGTAAACGAAAAGGAAGCCATGTCCATGATCAGGGAAATCCATGGTTTTAAAATGATTACCGGCATTCGGGGAGGTGCGCGGGGAGACATAAACGCCTTGGCAGAGACCATAGAGCGGGTATCGTCCATGGCGATGGCTCTGGGGCCGCGGCTCAAAGAGCTGGATATAAATCCTTTAATTGTACTTCCCGAGGGTAAGGGCGTTAAAGTGGCGGACGCACTGGTTATTCTGCAGGATGCTGATCGTTTTTGATGTCAAAATATTGTCTGAATTTTTTGAAAAATTATAACTCTGAAAGGAGATCAAGATGAGAATTTTGGTAGGATATGACGGCAGCAATGTAGCCAAGGAGGCGTTGGATATTGCCCATAAGCACGCCAAAGCCTTGAATATTGGGATTTATGTCATTACCTCGATGGTAGGAGGAAGTGGGTATAATAAGGTTGCTGAGATCGAAAAAGCTGAAAAAAAACTGGAATATATAAAAAAGGTTGCAGCCAAGGCGGATATCCCCTGTGAAACCCACCTCCTCGTGCGTGGGATGACACCTGCCGAAGATCTGGTCTGGTTTGCCAAGGAAAATCCAGTTGAAGAGATTGTTATCGGGGTAAAAAGAAGATCCAAGGTTGGCAAAGTGGTCTTCGGTTCCACGGCCCAGTACGTGATCCTGAACGCCCCCTGCCCGGTAGTTTCGGTCAAATAGGAAAGCGTTCGCTACCCAAGGTTGCGGGGACTGGCCACCAAATGTATGGTGGTATAGAACCTGGGGAGCCTTGGTGGGCTATGCTTTTTCAAAGACGTAGTTCAGTTGTCCATTATAGAGCTGGTTTAATTTTACCCTCATCTCCATCCCAACTTCGATTTGTTTGTCGGGAACGCTGCTGGAAATTCTTCCGAAGGCCTTGTACTTTCCGTAGTCAACAAGAGCGATGGAATAGGGAAGATCATCTTCGAAACCGATTGGTGCAAATTTTAAAGTGCTGTATGTCACCAGCTTTCCTTTCCTGTCCACTTCGAACCATTTCATATCGCTGGAAAGGCAGATGCAGCAGTCGGCCCGGGGTGGGAAAAAGATATTGCCGCATTTTTTTATCATGGACCATCCACCAAGACTGCGTACCAGGCCGCCTCCTGTAAACTCAGGTCTTCTTCCCTGATCAATCCCTTTTTTCACATACAAAAGATAACCCTTTCTTGATCCCGGCAGCTTTTTGCCAAAATATGAAAAAACATATTTTGTATCGTGCCAGTCCTGTTTTTCCCTGCCCATCAAAACACTGTGCCCGCTATACGGATATTTGTTCAGCGCCTTTATATCCGAT
>Ga0075121_1000321_pt1 | contig 33744 bp, 25 predicted proteins | sample AntAceMetag02UKG_FD_69793 | JGI IMG/M metagenome (GOLD analysis project Ga0075121, IMG submission 69793) | Saline lake microbial communities from Ace Lake, Antarctica - Antarctic Ace Lake Metagenome 02UKG | ecosystem: Environmental > Aquatic > Non-marine Saline and Alkaline > Saline | place... | reverse complement strand
ATTATCGATCTGGATGAAGTTGCTGCCGAAGAATCAATGCCCGACGAAGGAATCATCGATCTTCTTGAGGAAACCATTCCGGATTCCGGGGTGGAAGATGACATTATCGATCTGGATGAAATTGCCGCCGGGAAGCCTGAGCCCGAAGACGACTTTGCCGGATTTTTTGAAGAAAAAGAAGCAGGGGCTGATTCGGAACTTGGTATGGAAGACGGCATAATTGACCTGACGGACGCTATGGTCGATGAAACCGAAAAAGATGACGAAATCATTGATCTTCTGGATGAAACGATAACCGGCTCCGATATCGGCGAAGTAACAGATGATTTTAACGAACGGAATATGGTGCCTGATGCCCAGAAGTCCAGTAGTCCTGATAGTGATTTTGTGGATGCACTGGGGATTGATTTGTCTTCCGCTTCCGAAGGAAACACCGCCCCCCCTGATACTGATTTGAGAAATGGGGAAGCCATAGAAGAACTCGGCATTGCCATGGACCCGGAAGACACCTCGTTGCAATCCGGAATTTTGGATACGGGTGCTGCGCAGGACAATATTTACAAGACACAAACTGAGAAAGTAACACCTCCGGATCTTTCAGGGATACCAGCCGATCAACTGGAAGAAATCTTGAAACGAATCGTGGATGAGATGTTTTCCGAAAAGATCGAGCAAATGCTGGCAACATTCATTGAAAAAGCCGTGGCCCGGGAGATAGAAAGGTTAAAGGAAATATTGATAGAAAAGTCTTCCGACACGTAAAAAACTGCCGACAATACGAGTTGAGCCGCGAACTTTATCGCGAGGAATCGGGGATTAACAATTAATCCCCGATTTAAATTTATCAAGGAGTAAAACCATATGAGTTCTGATTTAATTGACAAAAGTTATGAACCCCACGAGGTGGAAAAACGCTGGTATGATTTTTGGGAAAAGAATCAATTATTTGCGGCGGATGAAAAAAACAGCACGGCCAGGTCCTATTCCATAGTGATTCCGCCACCGAATGTAACCGGTGTGCTGCACATGGGACATGCCTTGAATATTACCATGCAGGATATCCTTTGCCGTTATCGAAAACTGCGCGGTGATAATGTATTATGGATGCCGGGTACCGATCATGCCGGCATTGCCACACAAAATGTCGTTGAGCGCAAACTTGCCGCAGACGGGCTGGACCGCCATCAGCTCGGCAGAGAAAAATTCATTGAAGAAGTATGGAAATGGCGCAAGGAATACGGCGGCGCAATTATCAACCAGCTCAAGCGTCTGGGTGCATCCTGCGACTGGCAGCGGGAACGGTTTACTATGGACGAGGGCCTTTCACGGGCGGTCCGCAAGGTCTTTGTAAAGCTTTATGATGACGGCCTCATTTATCGCGGCAATTATATTACCAACTGGTGTCCGCGCTGCCATACGGCCCTGGCGGACCTTGAAGTGGAACATGAGGAGATCGAAGGCCACCTGTATCATATCCGCTACCCTTTTGCCGATGGTAACGGTCATGTTATCATTGCCACCACCCGACCCGAGACCATGCTGGGAGATACTGCAGTGGCAGTCCATCCGGACGATGAGCGGTATCAGAATATCGGTGATCGTCAAATCATGCTGCCGCTGGTCAACAAAAAAATCCCCGTCATTTTTGATAAATATGTGGACGTCTCTTTTGGCACCGGTGCACTCAAGGTAACACCTGCCCATGACCCCAATGACTTTGAAATCGCTACCCGTCATAAACTGGCCGGCGTGAAGGTGATCGGCGACGACGGCACCATGACCGAAGCAGCCGGCAAATTTGTCGGACTTGACCGTTTCGAGTGCCGCAAAGCCGTGGTTAAAGAGCTTGAATCCAACGGATTTCTTGAAAAAGTGAAACCCTATCTGCACGGTGTGGGCCATTGCTACCGCTGCAAGACCGTGGTTGAACCCAATTTGTCCAGGCAGTGGTTTGTAAGCGCCAAACCCCTGGCCGAAAAAGCCATTGCGGCAGTGAAAAATGGAGACACCCGGATTATTCCCGAAATCTGGACCAAAACCTATTATGACTGGATGAACAACATCCGCGACTGGTGCATTTCCCGTCAGATATGGTGGGGGCATCAAATTCCGGCCTGGACCTGCAGCCAGTGCGGCCGGATTACCGTGGCCATGGAAGCCCCGGGAAAATGCCCCGATTGCCAAAGCACGGATTTGATTCAAGAAACAGATGTTCTGGACACCTGGTTCAGCTCGGCTCTGTGGCCTTTTTCCACCATGGGATGGCCGGATGACACCCCTGAATTGAAACTGTTCTACCCCACTTCCGTCCTTATCACCGGCTTTGATATTCTCTTTTTCTGGGTGGCCCGCATGATGATGATGGGCATCCATTTTATGGAAGAGGTGCCCTTTAAGGATGTCTATGTCCATGCCCTTGTGCGGGACGAAGAGGGCAAGAAAATGAGCAAATCCACGGGCAATGTGATTGATCCTCTGAACGTCATTGATACCTATGGCACGGATGCCTTCCGTTTCACCCTGGCGGTTTTTGCTGCCCAGGGACGGGATATCCGCATGTCTGAAAAACGAGTGGAAGGCTACCGCCATTTTATCAACAAGCTCTGGAACGCGGCCCGTTTTGCATTAATGCACATCAGTGAAGAATTGGATGATGTCAAATCGGAACATCTGTCACTTGCGGATCGCTGGATACTGTCCCGGCTTACCCGTGTAACCCGGACTCTCGCTGAAGCCCTGGACGGGTACCGGTTCAACGATGCCGCCGGGGCTCTCTATCATTTTGTATGGCACGAGTTCTGTGACTGGTACCTTGAGGCCATCAAGCCGGCCCTGTACGGCAAGGAGGGTGAAGAAAGACTGGGTGCCACCAGAAGCGTGCTCAGGCATGTTTTAAAAAATACACTGATTTTACTGCATCCGTTTGTGCCTTTTGTTACAGAGGAGATCTGGCACAAACTGCCCCACACACGGGGATCGATCATGACGGCAGCCTTTCCCCTCGATATTTCTGAAGAACTGCTGCCCGGAGAAGACGCCGAAGCAGAGGCTCAGATGGAACTTATTTCCGGGATGATTACCGGGATCAGAAATATCAGGGGAGAGATGGGTATCGCGCCCTCTCTGGCCTTGGATGTTACCATGCAGTCTGTTGATGACAATATCCGTAATTCAGCAGTTGACAATCAGAATCTGCTGATCAACCTGGCCCGGCTGAAATCCTTTACGGCCGAAAAACCGGGTTCAAGGCCCAAAGCCGCGGCAACGGCAATCGTTGCCAATGCAACGCTCTTTGTCAGCCTGGAGGGAATTATCGATTTTGCGAAAGAGGCCGGCCGGCTTGAAAAAGAGATGCAGAAAATAGACATCGAATTAGGTAAAATTTCGAAAAAACTAAACAATGACGATTTTTTAAGCAAGGCCCCGGACCAGGTTGTTGCCAAGGTCAGGGAAAAATACGATGTCCTGGTGGAAAAACAGGATAAACTCAAACTCAACCTGAATCGAATCAGGGAGTTTGAAGGGAAAAAATAGAGAACCGACAACCGCTCATGCTGCTTGAGCAATACAAAAAAAAGAATTAAAACCCATGTATTCTACAAAACATCTTATCGACACGGCATTACAGGAAGATATCGGCTCCGGCGACATCACCACGGAGAACCTTGTGGATGAAACTCTTGCTGGTTCCGGTATAATCGTTGCCAAAGAACCCATGGTGATTGCCGGGCTTGACATTGCCCGTACGGTTTTCAGGCGCCTGGATTCAAATATTGCGTTTACATCCGATTTCAGTGACGGTGACAACATCAAAACAGGTGCCACCGTCCTGGCCATGCAGGGCAGATTGCGTCCACTGCTCATGGGGGAACGGACCGCATTGAATTTTCTTCAGCATCTTTCCGGCATCGCCACCACGGTTCGAAGTTATGTAAAACAGGTCGAGCATAAAAACGTGCGGCTGGTGGACACACGAAAAACAACGCCCTGCTGGCGTGTTCTGGAAAAATATGCAGTGCGTGTAGGAGGTGCTTATAATCATCGCATGGGGCTGTATGACGGTGTTTTAATCAAGGATAATCATATTGCTGCCTGCGGGGGCATTGCCCAAGCCATCCATACGGTCCGCGACAGGATTTCTCATCTCGTAAAAATTGAGGTGGAAGTGGTCGATATTCAGGGTGCTGAAGAAGCCATCACAGCCGGCGCGGACGTGATCATGCTGGATAATATGGATACGGATCAGACACGACAGGCGGTTAAAGTCATTAACGGCCGGGCCATTGTCGAAGTCTCCGGCAACGTTACCCAAAAAAACCTGGCCGTCCTTGCCGATACCGGTGTCGACGTTATTTCAGTAGGGGCATTGACCCATTCGGCCGGGAGCGTGGATCTGAGCATGCGAATAAGTTAACCCAAACAACCCACAGCCGCTTATGCTGCCCATCCGTAATACAATATCATCCAAAAACTACCCGGTGGTCAACACGCTGATCATTGCAGCCAATGTTGCTGTTTATCTGATGCAACAGACTTATGGTGCGGACCTTGACCGTTTTGTTTATACTTACGGGCTTGTTCCGGCCCGCTACAGCATCCCTCAGATCGCTGCCTATTTTACCATCGGCCAGCAGTTTTTTTCTCTTGTCTCGTTTATGTTTCTCCATGGCGGTTTCTGGCATCTGCTGGGCAATATGTGGTCACTTTACATCTTCGGCGATAATGTGGAAGATCGTCTTGGGCCTTTACGCTATCTTTTATTCTATCTGCTCTGCGGTCTGGCCTCCGGCCTGTCCCATCTGATGCTGAACCTGCACTCCAAGGCCCCAACCATTGGTGCCAGCGGTGCCATTGCCGGGGTAATGGGCGCCTACTTCATTCTTTATCCCAGGTCAAAAATACTTACATTAATTCCCATCATTATCATTCCCTGGTTTATTGAAATCCCGGCATTCTTTTTTCTGGGGCTATGGTTCGTGATGCAGTTTATCAATGCTGCCGGCAGCCATCTGCACGGCGGCGGAATTGCCTGGTGGGCTCATATCGGCGGGTTTGTGTTCGGTATTCTTTTTCTGCGTCTGATGGAAAAAATTCCGAACAGCGGTGCCACACACAGAGTGCAAAAAGTAACGGCCAGGCACGGAACGTATCGACTGCAGGTAATTCGTCCGGCCGGGGGCGGAGACAGCCCTCATCTTCATGCTACCCTGAACATCAGTGCGCAGGAGGCCATTAAAGGGACCCGTAAACTGGTGAATATTCCCTGGGGATTCCAGAAACGGCTGTTTAATGTGATTGTGCCGTCTAAGATGCGCGATGGAAGCATACTACGGCTCAAGGGGATGGGAAAACAGATGCCTGACGGCCAACGCGGAGACCTGCTTTTGAAAGTAATGATACGACATTGACGAAAACAACACCGGGTTCCCGATTCTAAACAAACAAGCTGGAAACTCTGTTGCGTCCCGCATCTTTGGAGGTATACATGGCCTTGTCGGCGCGCTTGATAAAATGAACCAGCTCTTCTTTTAAAATATATTCGGTAACGCCGATGCTGATGGTTACTGCGGTCGTCACCTCCGGCTTGGGCAGCATCTTTTCATCGGACACCGAACGCCTGATTCTGTCAGCAACGGTTACGGCTTCCCGGCCGCTGGTTTCCGGGAGAATGATCGTAAATTCCTCCCCGCCGTACCGGTAAGCAGAGTCCATCATTCGCAGGCAACTCTTTATTTTTTCCCCAATCTTAATCAGAACCTTATCGCCTTCCAGATGGCCGTAGGCGTCATTATAGTCTTTGAAATGATCAATATCCAGCAGCAGAAGCGCCAGGGGATGTTTGTATCGATTGGACCGGTCCACCTCTATTTTAAGCTGGTTATAAAAATGCCTGGAATTGAATAATTTCGTGAGCCCGTCGGTTATGGCCAGTTTTTGCATCTTTTCCAGCATGTGATCCCGTTCCAGGGTGAGATGACGTTCTTTAAGGACTCTTTTCAGTCGAAGAAGCAGTTCTTCGAAGCGAACCGGCTTGAATACCAGATCGCTGGCCCCCTTGGTAATGGCTTCTTCATAGGAATAATCGCCGCTGTATCCGGTCATCACAATCACATCGGCGTCATAGTCTTTGATGATCATATCGGTCAGTTCCAGACCGTCCATACCACCGAGCATAATGTCGGTAATAACAACTTGAATCACATTCGATCTTAAAATTTCAAGGGCATCTTCAGCATTGGCGGCCGAAAGCGTATGATAACCCGAGATTTCAATAAATTCACCCATGGAATCCCGGATGGCATCATCATCATCGACAATTAGAATTTTAATATCCATTTTAGATTGTGAGATCATATTTTTTATAAATGAAGGCCTTCCAATTCCTGTGTAAAAAGATTGTAGCATAACCATAAAGAAATAAAGTGTCAACCGGCTTTTACCGGCAAAGCATGGCAAAGGAATGTATCTTTTAAAAAAACATCAGTGCCGCATTTGTTCGAGCCCATATTGTTCTTTCTCTTTTTGATGCTATTGAGTATATCTATTCTCGCTGGAAGGATAAAACCGCTCAGGATCGCTAGGACATAAATCGAAGATTATTTAAAAGCAATTAAAATAAAGAGGTCATATGAACAACACACCAAAAACAATACCACTGAGTGACTATCGCCCCTCTAATTACCTTATTGACACTACCACCCTTGATTTTTATCTGACACCTTCAAAAACAACGGTAATCTGCACCCTGTTGATGCATCCGAACGTAGATGTAAACGCTGATGCCGCTGCACCTCTTGTATTGGATGGCGAGGAACTGACCTTAAAATCCATCCGTTTGAATAATATCCTGCTCACGGGTAACGATTACCGGCTATCGGACCATACACTCACCATCTTCCATATTACGCCGGATGATCAGGGGCTATTTACCCTGAAGACTGAAGTAGAGATTGTACCGGAAGCCAACACCTCCCTGTCCGGTCTGTACACGTCCAACAATATGTTCTGCACCCAGTGCGAGGCCCAGGGGTTTCGCCGCATCACCTACTACCTGGACCGTCCGGATGTAATGAGCCGCTTTTTTGTGTATATGGAAGCGGATCCGGCCGCCTTTCCGGTGCTTCTGTCCAACGGCAACAATATGGGTGCCGGGGCTTTGGACAACGGACGCCACTGGGCCCGGTGGGAAGATCCGCATCCCAAGCCGTGCTATCTGTTTGCCCTGGTGGCGGGCGATCTGGCCTGCCGGGAAGACTGTTTTACCACCATGGGCAACAAGACGGTTACCCTTCGGATCTATGTGGAAAAATCGGATCTGGACAAGGTGGACCATGCCATGGCCTCGCTGAAACAGGCCTTTGCCTGGGATGAAAAAGTGTATGGCCGCGAGTATGACCTGGATCTTTTCAACATTGTTGCGGTCAGCCATTTCAACATGGGGGCCATGGAGAACAAGAGCCTGAACATTTTCAATACCTCCGTAATCCTGGCCAATCCGCTGACGGCCACTGATACGGCCCACGACCGGGTCCGCGATGTCATTGCCCACGAATATTTTCACAACTGGTCCGGCAACCGGGTCACCTGCCGGGACTGGCACCAGTTAAGCCTGAAAGAGGGCTTTACCGTGTACCGGGATGCGTCTTTCAGTGCCGATCACTCAAGCCCAGTGGTCAAACGGATTGAAGACGCCGACTATATGCAAACGCACCAATTCAAGGAGGATGCCGGGCCCACGGCCCATGCGGTGTTGCCTGCAACCGTGCAGGCCTTTGATAATTTTTACACGCTTACCATTTACGAAAAAGGGGCGGAGATTATCGGCATGTACCGAACTCTCCTGGGCGATGAAAATTTTTTCAAAGGCACGGACCTGTACTTTGCGCGTCATGACGGCCAGGCCGTGACCATTGAGGCCTTTGCCCGGGCCATGGAAGATACGAGCGGAAAGAATCTTTCCCAATTTCGCCGCTGGTATCATCAGGCGGGAACCCCCCATGTGGCCCTGCGCGGTCATTATAACCCAAAGGCCCGAACCTTTGCCCTCACGGCCCGGCAGACCTGCCGCCCCACCCCGGAAACCCAAACAAAGCAGCCGTTTCTAATTCCTATGCGCATGGGGCTTTTAGATGATAAAGGCCGGGACATCCCGCTTTCCAGGGGCAATAGCGGTGTAATAGAAATCACCCGGACCGAGCAGACCTTTGTCTTTGAGCAGGTACCATGTCAACCAAGACCCTCTCTTTTCCGCCATTTCAGTGCACCGGTCACCTGGGACTACCCCTATACAAACGAGGATCTGCTCTTTCTGATGAAGCACGACAAGGACGGATTCAACCGCTGGGATGCCTGTCGGAAACTGGCCGAGCCCATGCTGCTGGAGATGATCGCCGGCAGGCAAACGGACCTGGACAACGCTTTAATCGAGGCCTTTCGAGGACTCCTGACAGGCAACGAACCGGACAAAGCCCTGGTGGCACGAATGCTGACCCTGCCCACGGAAGCCTATCTTTCCCAGCGCGTGGACATGATTGATCCGGATGCCATCCATGAAACCGTGAAAAAGGCGCGATGCTTCGTGGCCGCAAGGCTGAAAAATGAGCTGTGTGCCGCATATACTGCCAACAGCCCTGGTAAACCCTATGACTTGAGTATCGAAAGCAGGGCCCGGCGCAGCCTGCGCAATGTATGCCTGGAATACCTGTGTGCGATGGAGGAAAAGGAGTATATCGCCCTGGCCCGGTCCCAGTATGATTCAGCGGACAACATGACGGAAAAGCTGGCGGCTTTCAGAGTTCTGGCCCACAGCAGGCATGAAACCGCCCGCCGGGCGGCCATTGCCGATTTTTACGGTGCCTACAAGAAAAATCAACTTGTGGTGGACATGTGGTTCGGCATCCAGGCCTCATCTCCCATAGAGAGAACTCTGAATGTGGTCAAAGGCCTGCTTTCACACGAAGCCTTTGACGCGAAAAGCCCCAACGACATCCGGGCCGTGGTGGCGACATTTGCAGCCAATGCCCGTCATTTTCACAATCAAGACGGCCTTGGCTATGCCTTTGTGACCGGCTATATTATCAAACTGCACCAGATCAACGCCCAGATGGCGGCCCGTCTGGTATCCCCCTTTGCCCAGTGGCAAAAATACGACGACCACCGTCGGAAACTCATGAAAAATCAATTGAAACGAATCATGGCCGTCAAGGGGCTTTCCACCAACGTGCATGAACAGGTCTCCAGGTGCCTGGGGGAGGGGAATTAATCCTCTGTCAACCGTTTTAGTGAATAAACGCCATCCAGACCGGCAATTGCTTTGGGAATCTTCTCTCTTTTGGACATAAATACATCCTTAAACTCCTGGTAATGAGCGGAAACAAACTCTCTGGAGCCGATGATCCCGGAATCTGTAAAATAACGGGTACGATGCAGGAATCGATATTTTCTATCAATTTTATTTTTTTTCTTTTGCTTTTTAGAGACTATTTTTTTATCCATAATTTTAGATTGTTGCTGGTCATTAGGACAAATAGCCCCTGTTGCGTAAACATATTTCCGATATAGCCGAATCCTCTCTTTTTCGCTCTTAACGGTAAATTCCTTCAACCCGAAATCAGTGGAAAGAAAGCCATCCTTATTACCCGTCTGCACATGATAACCAAGTGAATTCCATCTGTACTCTTCAGGACGCTCCACTATCTCGGCGCGTATGGGATTCAAGTCTATATAGGCCAGGCAGTTTATGAGCGTCTCTCCGTTTTCTACGATGACGCTTTTAAACCGATCCGACCAGAAAAACCCCCTTCGGTTATGGATTTTATTATAATATCTTGAAAATGTTTGCTTTATCTCTTTTAGAAATTGTGAAATACTGCTCCACTTTTGCCTGAGCAGTGGTATCTGGTCGTCTTCCGGTTGCTCATCCGTTCCATAATACCGCTCATACCTCGATTTAATATCTTCATCCGAATACTCTTTTCCGGGAATTATCTTCACTAAAATGTGGAAATGATTCCCCATCAGACAAAAACCGAAAACCTCTGTGAAATAAATTTCATTCAACTGTTTGATCAATTTTAACAGATAGTCTTTTTCTACATCGCCGATCACAAAACCATCCAGAACCGTCCGCGATACCAAATGATATATAGCCGGTTCACCTTTGACGATCATTCTGGCTATTCTGGGCATTTTATCCCCCTGCTTGTGCAATTATTTTTGATCATAACATCTATAATCCTGTAAAACAGGGGCTGTCAAGCGTTATTCGCCTGTCCCTATTCTCTGGGAAAAAATAAAACCACGGAACAAACTGAATACACAGAAATATTTTTTGTTTAAAAATGACGAAAATTACATCAAAGGCACAACAATCCGCACTATTCACTTTCATCAAACCCCGGACATCCGGTCATAACGGCATGCTTGCGGCTTACCGGATACTGGCGGCAAATAGTCGGCTTGACATCGTGAATTCGACATATCCAGCGATTCTCAGCGGGTATTTTCTCTAAAAAAGGACAGGTCTCTGCCGGTTGATTTTTGCCGGGAATCATCCAGATCCGGTAGGCTGTTTTACGGCCCGGCCGCGGATAAACGCCCACCCGTTCAAGAATGTCGGCGCGGCCCAGGGCCTGCCATTTTTCAACATCCTGCAAGGTCACCGTATCATGATAATCAAGAGACATACAACACCTGCCGCACTGGCGGCAGACATAGGATTCCATACCTGTTTCGATGCGCACTCCACAGCCCCCGGTCTTCGGGTCCACTACGGGAAAAACGCGGGTCTGAAACACCCTGGCGCAAATCGCTGTCAGCAATTCAGGGTTTAAATTCATTGCGATAAGGGATTCACACAAATATTCGGCCAGCTTTGCCCCGTCCATCCATCGCATGTTCTCATCCTTGCCCCTGCTGATCCAGGTACCGTTTTTTTGTATATCCCTCCGCACAACAATATCGCCGTTGAAAAGGAGCCTGATAATTCCACAAAAAAGCAGGATCTGAGGGTCATATTGCCTGAAATCGCAGCATATCGCATCCACGGCCTGTTCAGTGGTTAAAAAAATACTCTGTTTTGCCACCATGAAAACCTCCGGAAGGGCTTGTTGATCATAAAAAAAACCAATCCGGATAAACCGGGATAAAAAAAACCTCACCAGACACAAAGATTTTTGAACAAATCCATCTCATTGTTGTTTTTTGCGAGCTTTGCGATTTTACGTAAGCAAAATATAGCATCTTCTCCCTTTGGACTTCGGCTTCAAGTAACGCATCCGCCTTCAAAATTGCGTGGTAGACGGATTGAAATGGTACAACCCGGCCCGGCATTGTTGGCGGCAGAGACCGTGCCGCCCATGGCGGCAACAAATTTTTTCACCAGGGCCAGCCCAATGCCGGTACCGCCGGTACTGCGGGTGAGGGCCCCCTCCACGCGGTAAAAATCATCAAACACCTTTTTCAGAGCATGCCGGGGAATCCCCGGCCCCCTGTCACTGACGCGGATCACGACATTTTTGGCTTCTTCCCGGACGGCTATAAAAATTTCCCGGCAATCGGCGTTTTTCCCGAATTTCAGACTGTTTTCAATCAGGTTGATCAATACCTGAATCATAACTTCGGCGTCATAGGCAAAGGGCGCCATATCCGCCAGTTCGGTCTTCAGCACAAACCCTTCCTGACGGATATTTTCCTGCATGACCGCTTCGACCTTTTCAATCACATCCTCAAACCTGCCGGTAGAAAACGTAAGGGGCCGCTGCTTTTTCTCCAGCCTGGAAATTTCCATTACATTGTTTATCAGACGGGAAAGACGGGCACTTTCAGAGCCGAGAATACGAAAATACGCCTGTTCTCTTTCAGGGCTGCGGGCAATGCCCTGCTCCAGCATTTCGATATACATGCGGATGTTGGTCAGCGGTGTCTTGAGTTCATGGCTTACCGAGGATACAAACTCAGAGCGCCGCCGGGAGAGTTCCACCTCTGCCCGGGCGCTGCGGTAGATGGCCGCCAGTCCTATCATCAGCACCGCGCCAAAAAGAATCATCATCATGTTTAAAGTACTGCGGCCGGCTGCCCGGGGGATTTCCCGGCAGGTCAACACCGCCTTCAGGAATCCAAAGGGTGCCGGAAATTGTCTTTCCAGCCGAAATTTGGGATGGACCGCTGAAGCCCCGTTGAAAAGCGCATGGACAGTCCGTTTCCGGTCCATCACGGCAAGATTCAGGCCCGCATAGTCTACCATGGGCTGATCCATGAAATGATGTGCTGCAAGATGATCGAGAAAAGCCCGTATCTGAAGGATAAATCCCTGTCGAAAGATCTGTTGCCGGATCATGATGCGCCGGAAAATAAAAATCTGCTCATCATTTAAAATAACCGCCTGCAAGGGAGCGATTTCCACCCGGTAGCGATGGGGCAGCCCATCGGCCCGGGCATCCGGCTGACTTTCAAAATCCAGCGCCTGCATTTCAGTCTCTATTCCGTCCCTGTCGAAAACGGCATCCGACGACCGCCGTGCAGCAAAAAGCGTTCTTTCTTCCCGGGCAGCAGCTTGCCGGCTATCCTTGGAAAAACCACCTTCTTTCAGTGCTTCCGATTTTTCCTGGACAATTTTCACACCTGGTGCCACCGGGGATTCTACCGGTCTTTTTTTATCAATCGCCTGTTTGTCCTTCCCCGCAATCTGCAGGGCCTGGCCTGCGGTAATTTCCTCAATTCGTTTCTCCTTTTGCCCCAGAGATTTGGCGGATCGCATTGTACGGGGCAGATTCAGGTATTGTTCCGCAAACCCCTTTGATTTGCTCTCCATTTTTTCCGGAACCGACGGTGCCGGCGCAGCCGGTTTCATGCCGGCACCGGTAAACCGCCGGCGGTTGAACACCCGGTTGGACTCTTTCAGCGCTACAACCCGATCTGCCCGGTCATGGGGGATATTTCCCCCCTCTTTCACCAGGGGCGTATGAAACGAACCATCCGGGTTGTTTTGAATATAGCCGAGAATATACTCCGGCATGGATATCCGGGCAAGGGGGGAGCGCTTTGACTGATCCGCATCTGGATTTGAACCGGGCCGAATCATGGCGTAATTATATTCATCGACGGAACGTGCTTCTTCCCGGACCACAATATCCGACAGTTCATTTTCGATTTCATCCAACAACCGGCCGGCAAAGTAGTTCAGTTTGGCAATCTCCTCCCGGGCCAGTCCGGTGTAAGTCCGCAGGATCATATAAGCCAGCGGGACAGAAAGCGCCACACAGAAGATAATGATAAGCAGACGCAGTCTTTTCATGCTCCAGGTTCCAGTCGGTATCCCTCCCCCCGGATGGTAAGGATAAAGGGGATATCGCCGATAAGAGATGCGATCTTCTTGCGCAGTTTCAGGATATGGATATCAACGGTACGGGTTTCAATCCCCGCATCACTGTAATGCCATACCTTTGTGAGCAGTTCATGCTTGGGTACGATCCGGTCCTGGTGTTGGTACAGATAGGCGATAATATCCATCTCTCTGCGGGTCAAGGCCATGCTCTTTTCATTGCAGGATACCTGGAGTGTTTTTCCGTTAAAAATCATACCGCGGCAGGATATCTCCACGTCCCCCGGATTTTTACCCATACGGCGAAGGAGAGCCTCGATCCTGACCATCAATTCCTGCAGAGAAAAGGGTTTACTGACATAATCATCGGCCCCGGCCCTGAAGCCGGTGACGATATCCTCTTCCGCTCCCTTGGCCGTGAGCATGATGATTCCCTGGTTTGGCTTTTTACGGCGAATTTTGCGGCAGATGGAAAAACCGTCCATTGTCGGCAGCATGACATCCAGGAGAATCAGGTCATACGGCTCCCTGAGCCCTTTTTTCAAGCCTTCCCCCCCGTCTTCCACGCCAACGGCCTGATACCCGTTAAAAATCATGACATCCAGCAGGCCATTTAAAATGGCAGGGTCATCTTCGACAATGAGAACAACGGCCTTGGGATTTTTCATCTGTTTTTCTCCCGAATTTGAACTTGTAGCAAATATCGGACAAAATCGTCTCTCGCAGATGGACCTCACTCTATACCAGGACGGCTGAATTTCAAAGTAAAAGTTATGCAAAAAAATGCCCGATATCGAACCCCTCGCGCATATGGCTGTCTGCTAAAAAAATTCCACCCATTTTCGGATGGCATCCAGATAGATAAATGTTTCTGAAGACAATATCCCGCCGATCTGATTGAGATCTTCCATTAAAAAAGATCGCAGTTCTTCGCGGGAATGGAACAAAACTTCCGCTATAAGATCGTGACGCCCGGTGGAATTAATCACGGATTTGACACCACTCAAGCAGGCGATCTTTTCCATAATCTGGCGATGATCCCTTTTTTCCAGGCTCATTCCCACCAGCGCAACGATGCTGTTTTCAAAATAGAGTGGGTTCACCAGAGCCGTGATTTTAAGCAGGCCCACGGCGATCATCTTTCCTACCCTCAACCGGATGGTGCCGTCGGAAAGATCCAGCTTCCTGGCAATATTCTTGAATGATTCCCTGCCGTTTTTTTGAAGCTCGGCAATAATTTTCCGGTCAATATCATCGGGCAAATATTTTGGTGATTTGGCCATAGAGTATGAACCTCCCATGCTGTTTTTACGGATTTACTATTCCCATTAATCCAAATCTTCTAAATTTGTTTGAAAGCAGACCGATTTTGCGGCAATATTTGATCGCAGATAAAAGTTGCTCCTTGCCGTTGGCAATAGGACAATGAACAAACGGCTAAATGCGAATTTCTGAGGGCTGTCCATTTTTGGTGCTATCCTGAGTCATCTAAAGGCGTACAGCCATTATTGTACGATCAAATAGCAAAGTCTGTAACTGATATTTAATTTCGGCCGGCAGGGATGTCAACAATTAAAAAGAGATAAAATTAAAATTTCGTAAAAATAAGCCTTGCTTTTTTCGTAAAACAAATTTATTTTAAAAAAAATAGATGATTCCCCAAAATACACTCTGCATATATCGACATATACCAGGTTGGCTTTAAGATTTGCTCGGGTATTATGTATGGTCCCAGCTTTTTAACTATACAGTACGATTGCCGCAAGGCCGAAGGCGAGATAAAATTCTTGCGATGGCTTTATTTTTAATTCAAAGAGAAAGGAGATCAAAATGCACAAAAAAACGTTCGCTAAAAATGTTGTTTTTGTTGTTTCCATGATTTTTCTTCTATCCCTGGTTCTCAGCTCATCGGTAACGGCATCACAGTGGCCCACTGTAGCAGAGCCCCGGAGCATCAAAACAGAATTTCCACAGCAACTAGAGTTAGGCGAGTATGAAAAACAGCTTGGCAAAGAGCTGGCTTTCAAAGAAAACCCGATGTTCTCGGAAAAGGTAAAAAAGGGTGAATTGCCGGCAGTTGAAAAACGTTTGCCGGAAGAGCCCCTTGTGGTGATGCCCTATAAGGAAATCGGTAAATACGGGGGCAAACTCCGGGGAATATGCATTGCCTATGAGTCGGGAACTTCCGAGGTATTGGCCTGGCGTCACGCCAACATCGTACGCTTCAGTGATGACGTTAGTACCATCGTCCCGAACGTGGCCAAGGCATGGAAATGGAACGATAATTATACCGAAATTACCTTCACTTTGCGTAAAGGTCATCGCTGGTCCGACGGCACGCCGTTTACGACCGATGATGTGATCTTTTATATGAACGACATCATCTTGAACAAAGAGATCCACAAGGCCACGCCGTCCCCGTGGGGACCCATGGGGGCCAGTGTCGAAAAAATCGATGAGGTTACGGTCAAATTCAAGTTTAAAAAGCCGTTTACGGGTTTGCTTTATTATCTCGGAGGTGGTGGGTCTTATTTTGATCTTTGGGCGCCCAAGCATTTTCTCAAGCAGTACCATATCAAGTACAACCCCAAAGCCAATGAGGAAGCCAAAAAGAACGGCTACGACAACTGGGTACAGCAGTTTGGTGTCTACTGGAACAAATGGAAGGATGCTGTTATCGCCAGCCCTCACGGGTTGAAGGTGCCCACCCTTGAAAGCCATATCATGACGAAGATCAGCACCCAACGCCGTGTCTTTGTCGCCAACCCCTATTACTTCAAGATAGATACGGCCGGCAACCAGTTGCCTTACATTGATACCCATCATGAACGCTTTCTCGAAAAGCAGCTGTGGCCGCTTGAGATTATGAACGGCAACGTCGATCAGAAATCCCAGAATATGCCGCTGGACATCTATCCGACCTTAAAAGAAAATGAAACCAAGGGGAATTATACGCTGCAGCTTCCTCCCGGCATGGCGGGCCCCACCTTTATCTTTAATCAGACCGATAAGGATCCGGTACTCAAAAAAATCTATGCCGACGTGCGCTTCCGCTATGCCATGTCGCTTGCTATTAATCGTGATGAAGTCAATGAGGCCCTTTTCCTCGGGCTTTGCACACCGGAACAGGCCCTACCACAAAATGTGCCGTTTGTGACCGCGGCCGACAAGCAATTTATGGCCGCCTACGATCCCCAACGCGCCAATAAATATTTAGACGAGATGGGCCTGAAAAAAGGAGCGGACGGCATCCGTCTGCGGTCTGACGGCAAGCCGCTAACCGTCCTGTGGGAATATACGCTGCAATATGTCTGGTCACCCGAGTTTCCCGCTTTGATCGCGGAGTACTGGCGGGCGGTCGGTGTCAATGTTCTTCTCAAGGAAGTGAACACTCAGCTTACTCGTGACAAACAGAAATCCAACACACTGGATATCACGAGTGAATGGATGCCGCCTTACGAACCGACGTTGCTTTCACAACCGGAGAATTTTGTTCCTCCATACTCTTCAGCCTGGCCGATTATGGGACTGCCATGGCTGGACTGGAGGACCAGCGGTGGTAAGAACGGCGAGGAACCGCCTGACTGGGTAAAGCGTCTCTGGGAGATTGCGGACGAATGGGTTACCCTTGTACCGGGATCATCAAGGTATATGGAACTCGGCAAAGAGATGATCAAGATCAACCAGGATAATCTGACCGTCATCGGCACCCTGAGCAACGTACCGTTGATAAATGTGGTTTCAAACAGACTGGGCAATGTACCTAAGTGGACCGTCAACACTTACTACTATGGTTACTCTTATCCCTATCGGGCTGACCAGTGGTATTTTAAATAGAAACCCGGGGCGCGTCTCCCTGAAATAATCGCCGGACCCGGGAAGGTCTTTACGGGCCACCCGGATCCGGCAAATTTCCCGCTCAAAAGAACAGACGCTGAATAGCCTCAGAGTCGCGGAAAATAATAAGCATTCCAAAATTGGCCGTAAATTTTTTCCAAGGCCCTTGGTTGGAGAAACGGTAAATGCTCAATTTACTAACACGCCGCATCATTGCCACCCTGGTCACCCTTTTTTTAATATCCGTTGTCGCTTTTATCCTTATTCAGCTTCCGCCGGGAGATTTTGTTGACGCCTATGCCGGGAAAAAAACCCAGGGTGGCGTGATCATTACCCAGGAGGAACTGGATGTCATGCGCACCAGACTGGGGCTTGATCAATCCTTTTCCCATCAGTATCTGAGATGGATCGGCGGCGTAGTCAAAGGGGATCTGGGGTTTTCATGGGAATATCATCGACCGGTGGCCGATGTAATAGCCGAACGGCTACCGCTTACGCTGATGCTGGCTTTTTCCACCTTGCTGTTCACCTACCTAATTGCCGTTCCATTGGGTATCTATTCGGCGGTGCGACAGTACTCGGTTGGCGACCATGCCGCCTCCGTTATCGGGTACATTGGCCTGGCAACACCGAATTTCCTGTTTGCCCTGATCCTGATGTACCTGGGCCAGAAGTGGTTCGGCATGAGCGTTGGCGGGCTCTTTTCGCCGGAATTCGAAGACGCCGCCTGGTCCTTGGCCAGATTCGTCGATCTGATCTCCCATCTCTGGGTGCCCGTGCTTGTCCTTGGCACCGCCGGTACGGCCTTCCAGATGCGCACCATGCGCGCCACTCTTCTGGATGAACTCAATAAAATGTATGTCACGGCGGCGCGCGCCGGCGGCATTCCCGAATTCCGTATGCTGATAAAATATCCTGTTCGCATGGCCCTCAACCCCATCGTTGCCACCCTTGGCTGGGAGTTGACAAATATCATTTCAGGAGCGCCCATTGTGGGCATCGTCCTGTCTTTACCCGACACCGGGCCTTTGTTCATAAATGCGCTGTTAAACCAGGATATGTATCTTTCCGGTGCCATGATTCTGATCTACTGCACCCTCGTGATTATCGGCACCTTTATCTCTGATATCCTTCTCATGATTCTGGATCCACGCATCCGCCTGGAGGGACGAATTTAAAATGTCAGACCAACATAACAGCCCTGCCTCCAATGACAATAAAGTACGCCGACTCGACATAGCCACTCACTGGCAGTTGATATGGTGGCGATTTCGCAAACACCGCATGGCAATGACGGGAGCCGCCATACTTGGTGTGTTTCTAATCATTTCCCTTTTTGCCGAATTCATTGCCCCCTATGGATCCCATACGCGCAATCCCCGTTATCTTCAGGGTCCCCCCATGGGGATCCATCTGTTCGACGATAAGGGGAATTTTCACCTGCGGCCCTTTATTTACGGACGGATCAACAAACGTGACCCGGTCACCTTCAGGTTGAGGGCCGTGGTGGACACCTCCCAAAAGATACCGCTTCGGTTCTTTCCCCGGGGAGAAACCTATAAATTCTGGGGGCTGTTCAAATCTGACCGGCATCTCTTTGGGGTCGACAACAGTTTTGTAAATCTTCTCGGTACCGATCAACTGGGCCGGGATGTGTTTTCCCGTCTCATGTATGCCACCCGCATATCACTCTCTGTAGGGGCCATCGGTGTATTCATGGCATTTACAGTTGGAATTTTCATGGGCGGTATTGCCGGTTATATGGGGGGCATAGCCGACGAAGTGATCATGCGCCTGATGGAGTTTATCCGGTCGATTCCGACCCTGCCCCTGTGGCTGGCCCTGGCTGCGGCCCTGCCTCGGGACTGGTCGGCGCTGAAGGTCTATCTGGCAGTCACAGCCATCCTTGCGTCTATCGGATGGACCCACCTGGGGCGGCGGGTACGAAGCAAACTGCTTTCGCTCAGGGAGGAGGATTTCATTCTTTCCGCCCGGCTGGCCGGGTGCAGTGACGCCAGAATTATCACCCGACACATGCTGCCCTCGTTCATGAGTTACCTGATCGTGGACCTTTCGGTTTCTTTCCCATACATCATACTGGCTGAGACATCGCTGAGCTTTCTCGGTCTGGGGCTGCGCGAACCCATTGTAAGCTGGGGTGTGCTGCTTTATTCAGCCCAGAACATTCGTACCCTGGCTGAAATGCCCTGGCTACTGGTCTCCGGACTGTTTGTCATTATAGCCGTGCTCGCCTTTAATCTCATGGGAGATGGCCTGCGGGATGCGGCCGATCCTTTCGCAAAATAGGAGTTAAACCGTAATGGCGGAAAAATTTCTGCTGCAGGTTAAAAATCTGAAAATCGCCCTGAAAGTGGATAAAAATTTTATCCCCATCGTCGACGGCGTGAACCTGCGTCTCGAACCCGGAAAGGTGCTGGGTCTGGTGGGTGAAAGCGGCTGCGGTAAAAGCGTCATGGCCCAGTCTTTTTTGCGTCTTCTGTCAAAAGAATTACAAATTGTGGACGGCCAGATCCTGTTTTACGGGCAAAATGGCCATGAAACGGTTGACATTGCCAAAATGCAACCCAAAGGCAGGGATATCCAAAGCATCCGCGGCGGGACGGTCTCCATGATATTCCAGGAGCCCATGAGTTCTTTTTCCCCCCTGCACACCATCGGATACCAAATCATGGAGGTAATAAAACTCCATCTTAACGCTTCCAAAGAAAAAGCACGCAAAATTACCATCGACCTTTTGGACAGAGTGGGCATCGGTGACCCGGGACACGCCGTAGACCGTTATCCCTACGAATTTTCCGGCGGAATGCGCCAGCGTGCCATGATCGCCAAGGCGCTCTCCTGCAAACCTTCCCTTTTGATCGCCGATGAGCCGACAACGGCCCTGGATGTTACCATACAGGCCCAGATTCTCAAACTCATGCGCGACATGCAGCAGGAGTTCGGATCTTCCATCATTTTCATATCCCACGACCTGGGTGTGGTGGGGCAGATGGCCGATGAGGTCGCCATCATGTACATGGGCAGAATTGTCGAGCAGGGTACCGCCAAAGAGATTTTTAAAAATCCGAAACACCCATATACGGTGAATCTGCTTGCCGCTATTCCACGACTGGGCAATCTGGAAGCCCGCAAGCGTCTTGTGCCCATAAGGGGAACTGTTCCCGGTTTGTTCAGCCGTCCATCCGGTTGTGCATTCCATCCCCGCTGCGATTCTTTTATGCCCGGTGTATGTGACGGCAACTTCCCCGATTTTATGGAAATTTTACCAGATCATATTGTGGCCTGTCATCTATACACTCAATAGCAAACAGAGGTCTTTTAATGAGTACGTTGATCGATGTTAAAGATTTAAAAATGTATTTTCCACTGCGCCGGACTACCCTGTTCCGCAGACAAAAAATTTTTCTACGGGCGGTCGATGGGGTGAGTTTTAAAATCCGCAAGGGTGAGACCCTTGGACTTGTGGGAGAAAGCGGGTCAGGCAAAACAACCCTTGGCCGCGCGATTCTCCGTCTGATAGAACCCACCGGCGGCCGGATTCTGTTTAAAAATGGAAACGGTGAGACAGACATCGCCACCCTGAGCCGCAAGGCGTTGCGCCAGCAGTGGCGGCATATGCAGATGATTTTCCAGGACCCTTATGCATCACTGAATCCACGAATGACCGTGAAGGAAATCATCGGTGAGTCTCTTGTCGCAAACCGCCTTGCAAGCGGCGAAAAAATGGATAAACAGATCACGGATATCGCCCGCCTGTGCGGGCTTAATACCAGGCACCTCGGCCGCTATCCCCATGCCTTCAGCGGGGGGCAGCGCCAACGGATCGCCATTGCAAGAGCCCTGGTGATGCACCCGAAGTTTATCGTGTGCGACGAACCGGTTTCAGCGCTGGATGTTTCCATTCAGGCGCAGATACTGAACCTGCTGAAAGATTTGCAACAGGAGCTGAACCTCACCTACCTTTTCATTGCCCACGATCTGAGCGCCGTAGCCTATGCCTGTGACCGGGTTGCCGTCATGTATCTTGGCCGATTGGTTGAAATGGCCACCACTGAAAAACTCTACTATACGCCCAGGCACCCGTATACTGAAGCGCTCATGTCGGCAATTCCGCCTGATGATCCGGAAATATCCATGCAACAGGTACTCCTTGAAGGAGAGCAGCCCAATCCTGCCGACCCACCCCCGGGATGCACCTTCCATCCCCGCTGCCGCTATGCGGATAAAAATATATGTGCCGAACAGGTGCCCCCCTTCCGGGAGGTGTCCACCGGCTGTTTTGTGGCCTGCCATTTTGCCGAAGAACTCAGCCTCAAGGGTTCACAGGAGCAGGCTGCATAAATTGAATACTGAGCAGTCGCAGTACCATGGGCGGGCTTTGCTTGCGATGCCGATTTGACCATAATAGCACACCCTTTCTGATATGAAATCCCGGCACTCTCCGTCTTGGCCCAGAATTTCACTGATTTATAATTTTTGAAACTATATTTTCGGCAAATAGGGATGTGGCCCTGTGCGGTACACTGCTCAGGGCCTGGTTTTTAGGATGGCAGGTTACCGGTTCGGATCAAACGTTTTTAATACATCCAGTACATACTTAATATCTACGGGGGTATGATCGGCGTTTACCTGGAAGCGGATCTCCTCATCCCCTCTGGGCACTACCGGGAAATTCAGCCCGGTGGCCAGGACATTGTTATCGGTGAGCCATCGGACGATTGCGGCGGTGCGGGGCGTATCCCTGACCATCAGCGGCACCACGGGATGATCACCGGGAATCGTTTCAAAACCCAGATCCACAAGCCCCTTTTCAAATTTTTTCGTCATCTGATAAAGGTGTTCAAGCCGCTGTATGCCCTGCGGGCCGTCCAGAATTTCCAGAGCCTTGAGCGAAGCCGCCGCTTCAGAGCAGGTAATGGGGTTTGAATAGATATACATGGGAGCGCTTTCCCGGAGATATTCAATAAGGGCGGTAGAACCTGTGACATACCCCCCGTTGACCCCAAACGCCTTGCCCAGGGTACCCACCAGAACATCTACCCGGGCGCCGGTATACTCTTCCGTTCCACGGCCGGTTTTACCCAGCGCGCCGACCCCGTGGGAATCATCTGCTATGGTGGTTACGCCCTCGTTAAACCTGTCTTGATATTTTCGGCAGATGGAAACCAGCTCATCCAAAGGCGCATGATCGCCGCGCATGCTGAAAATGCCGTCCGTGATAACAAGGCAGCGCCCGGCCTTTCCCACAGCATCCTGCAGCTTTGCTTCCAGATCCTGCATATCATTATGGCGATAAATCAATTTTGCCGCCGGCCGGGCCAGCCGCATGGCCTGGATAATACAGTTATGATTCAATTCATCACTGATGATAACCGTTTCAGGTGTTGTCAAAGGAAAGATAACCCCCAGGCTGGTCACATAGGCGGAGCTGAACAGCATGGCTGCCCTGCGCCCGTGAAATCGGGCCAGCTTCTTTTCCAGTTCGATATGAGGCCGATAGGTTCCGCTGATAAACCGGACGGCTCCGGGACCCGCCCCGAATTCACGGGCGGCTTTTTCCTCGGCCTCGATGACTTCCCCGACCATGGTCATGCCAAGGTATGAATTGGCGTTCATCCTGATAAATTCGCGGTTTCCGTGTCCGGCGACAAGGTAGCGCGGCCCTCTGTCCCCCGATGCCCGGATCACCTTTTCGATGATCATCTCGGGTCCCTTGTCTCTTCCACCGGCCCGCAGTTCATCCAGAGTATTCTGTAAGGCCGTATCCAGTTTTGACGATATCATTTTTATCTCCCCATATGATTGAATTGATTCTATCGATTTGAGCAGTCGCAACGCCATGGCGGGTTCTGCTCACGATTTTATCTTTATAAAATCAGGTGAAATTCCTTAAATTTTCAAGCCCTCACTATTTCATTTTCAATAACTATTCCCAGTTTAAGACAACTTTCCCCGAATGACCGCTGTTCATGACATCGAACCCTTTTTGAAAGTCGTCCACGGGAAACCGATGGGTAATGATGGGACGAATATTCAACCCGGACTGGAGAGTGGTGATCATCTTGTACCAGGTCTCGAATATTTCCCGGCCATATATCCCCTTGAGGGTCAGTCCCTTGAAAATCACCTGGTCCGTGTCCAGAGGCAGCGGTTTGGAATAAATGCCGAGCATGGCGATTTTACCACCGTGATTCATGTTTTCGAGCATTTCGTGAAATGCCCCTGGAATGCCCGACATTTCCAGGCCCACATCAAACCCCTCGCGCATGCCCAGTTCCTTCTGCACATCCTGTATCCGTTCCCGGCCGACATTCACCGTGCGAAAATCGCCAAGCTTTGACGCCAGTTCCAAGCGATAGTCATTTACATCGGTAATAACGATAAATCGTGCTCCGACATGTCGGGCAAGTGTCGCTGCCATGATGCCAATGGGTCCTGCACCGGTGATCAGAACATCCTCACCCACCAGGTTAAACGACAGGGCCGTATGGGCGGCGTTCCCAAAGGGATCGAGGATGGCGGCGATTTCGTCTTCAATATTATCGGGCAGGCGAAAGGCGTTCCCTGCGGGAATGGACAGATATTCGGCAAAAGCACCGCTGCGATTAACCCCGACGCCGACTGCATTGCGGCACAGGTGCCGTTTGCCGGCCCGGCAGTTCCGGCAGTGGCCGCAGGTGATGTGGCCCTCCCCTGAAACCCGGTCACCCACCTTTATTCCGGTGACCTCTCTGCCGACACGATCCACGATACCGACAAACTCATGGCCGATAATCATTGGGGTTTTAATGGTTTTTTGGGACCATTTATCCCAGTTGAAAATATGCAGGTCGGTCCCGCATATGGCTGTCTGCCGGATTTTGACGCGAATGTCGTTCCCGCTTAAAACCGGTTCAGGCACATCCTGCAACCAGAGACCGGGCTCCGTCGATGCTTTGACCAATGCCTTCATATGAAACTCCTTATTATATTGATTTTTTCTCCCTGTTTTCCAAATTTTAATCTATTTCCGACAAACAGGGATGTCAACAATTAAAAACAAATCAAATCAATTAATCGGAAAATATTGCTTGACATTTTTCGATAAACAAATTATTTGCTATAAAAAAATCCTTATGTCGATATCGACAAGGAGTCGTGCATGAATATTTTACATATCTCGGATCTTCATTTTGGTCCCCGCCACTGGGAGGGGGACGACCAGATTCTGCTGGAGAAAATCAATTCATTTGACACCGATATCGTAATCAACACCGGAGATAATACAACTGACGGTTTGGAGGATGAGTATGCCGAGGCGGGGCGCTTCTTAAAAGCCATCAATTGCAAAAATGTCATCTCCATCATCGGTAATCATGACAAAAGGAATATGCGCGCCCATGAATTGTTCCGGAAGTATATTTACAATCCCGCGATCATCTATCCATCTGAAATAGCGAAAACAACCAAGAAAAGCCTTTTTTTGGACCGGACAATAACCAAGGTCCGTGAAAATTTTACCGATATAAATTTTATCAAACCCATTTCGGTAAATGGAAAATCCGTATTGATTATCAACATCGATTCCAATGAACTTTACAGTTGTGACGGGTATGTTGAGAAAGAGGTCCTGAACGCGGTTTCAGAGAAAATCAATCAAACGGAATATGACCTGCCGCTGCTGCTGATCCATCATTCCATTCTGGGCACCGACGAATGCCCTCTGAAAAATTCTTCCCGCCTGATTGATTTTGTACAAAAGCATAAAATCGAAAACGTTTTTTGCGGCCACACCCACGAGCTTGAACTGAGACGAACCACAGATCTATATCACGGCCATTCCTTTACCCAGTTTATGTGCGGCACTCTGTCCTCCTGCAGTCATGCCAACGATGACAATATGTTCCTGTATTATGAAAATTTTGGCAGCGTTGATATGCACCTGTGCCTGGTACGGATCTTTCCGGAGGAGGGCAAGCTGCGTTTCAAAGAAGAGATGGTCTTTTAGGCGGAATTTTACAAAAAAGGCGTTTTTACGTAAGCCCGTACCGGCCCTGTAACAAAAAAGATTTGCAACAGCAGCCTTTTTCCCCAAATATACAGCCGATGTAAAATAAACTATTGAACTAAGTTTATTTTATTTGTATACTGCAATCCATTATTTCTGCTGTTCAGTAAATTGGTTATACCAATTGCCGGTGCAATGCCGGCAAGGGCCAAGCCAATCGTTCGATTGTCTGGCATTTTTCAATTTTTTACCACCGATACTCACACCTAAAGGAGGACATGAAAATGGAAAAAAATCGTCAAAAAGAAAAAAGCACCATTACCCGTCGGTCATTTATTAAAAAATCGGCGGCCATGGGTCTGGGAGTGTATGCAACTGCAAGTATGGGGCCGTGGTTTATCAAAGATGCACTGTCATCTTCCGGCAAACTGAATCTATTCACCTGGCCGGATTACTCAAAACCCGAGGTCATCGCAGCCTTTGAAAAAGCCACCGGCATAAAGGTAAAGGTGACCAACTACTCCTCCAACCAGGAGTGCATGAACAAGCTGCGCGCCGCCCGCGCCAAGGGATTCGACATTGCCCAACCCTCCCTGACCGAATACGAACTGCACATGGAATTTGAACTGTACCAGGCCATGGATGAAAGCAAAATTACCAACTTGAACAACCTTGAACCCTCCTTCTATGAATCATCCAAAGAACAGGGCGGTGTAATCCGTGGCCAACGCGTAGGCCTGCCCTATGACTGGGGCACAGAGGCGATCACCTTTAACACCGATAAACATGATTTTAAATATGGTGACCTTTCCTTTGGCACCATGTGGGAACCCGAGTTTGTGCAGAAGGTGACATGCCGGCCCCATTCGGTTTTTATCGGTGCCGGGTTATACCTGGATGCCATCGGCCAGGTTCCCTCGAACAGGATGTTCGATACGTATAAAGATGAAACCAAAATGCGCAAAATATATGATGAAATCCTCAAGTTTTTGGTAGCCCGTAAAAAGAACATCAAAATGTTCTGGAATAATGCCCAGGATCACCAACTGGCATTTCTGCAGAACGGATGTGAAATCGGCCAGACCTGGGACGGTCCAATCCTGACTATGAAAAAAGAAGGCAAGCCGGTTACCTATATGGCACCCAAGGAAGGTGCCATGACCTGGGTTGACTCCATGGGTATCGTCAAGCACGCCGAGCACCTTGAACAGGCCTATGCCTGGATCAACTGGGCGTATACAGCGGAAGCCGGCGCTATTATGGCCAAAAGCACCGGTTACAACAGCGTTGTAAAGGGCGCTGCCGATCTGCTGGATGAAAAGACCAAGCAGGGTTTCAAGGAAGCTTATCCGGGAGATGCGCTTGAAAAACTGTGGTGGTATGTTTCCGAAGAGCCGTGGTTTGTTCCGGCGCGTACCGAATACAGGGATAAATTCCAGGCCGCCTAAATCCGGCGAAAAAACACCCACACCCTGTTCCGGGTTTTTCCGAAACAGGGTGTGCTAACTTTTTGCAGTCACTGAGAAAAAGAAACCATTGTCTCAAAACAACATACCAAGTAAGGACTTTATCGTATGGGACAAGATGTTAACATAGCCGATGTCAGCATGCGTTTCGGAGATTTTTATGCTGCTCGCGACATAAATGTACATATCGAAGCCGGTGAATTTTTCAGTTTTTTAGGACCGTCGGGTTGCGGCAAAACCACATTGCTGCGTCTGGTTTCCGGCTTTATGGATCCTACAAAAGGGCAGATAAAGATAGGCGGCAAAGACATGATCGGTATTGGATCGAACAATCGTCCAACCGCCATGATATTCCAGAACCTGGCCCTTTTTCCCCTGATGACGGTGACGCAAAATATCGGATTCGGTCTGGAAGTTCGCGGCGTACCAAAGGCGGAACGAATTAAAAAAGTGGAAGAACTCATCGAACTCGTGGATCTGCGTGGCGCCGGGAATAGAAAGGTCAGTGAGCTCTCCGGCGGGCAGATGCAGCGTGTAGCCATTGCCAGGGCTCTGGCAGTGAGTCCTGCCGTTTTACTGCTTGACGAACCATTGTCTGCTCTGGATCTCAAGCTGAGACACCATATGCGCGCTGAATTGCGCAATATTCAGCGCCGCACCGGCGTAACCTTTATTTATATTACCCATGATCAGACTGAAGCGTTGACCATGTCGGATCGCGTGGGTGTGATGTCCATCGGCAAACTGGAACAGGTGGCAGAACCGGATGTCGTTTACAACAATCCGGCAACGGCCTTTGTGGCTTCATTTGTAGGTGAAACCAATCGTTTTCAGGGTACGATCAGCGGTATTGATGGTGAATATGCGGTCTTGAACACGGCATCCGGTTCGTTTTCCTGTAAAAACCCGCAGCACTTGAGCCAGGGAGAGGAAGCAACTATTTTTATCCGGCCGGAGACGGTTTTTATGGCTGAAGAATCCACTGCGTCTAATTTATTGACGTGCGGTATCCACAACCTGAGTTTCGAGGGCGCCTATGCTGTTGTAACGATCAAAAACGAGCAGGGACAATTATTAACCATGCGGCTTAATAATGACGGTACCGCTCCCCGGGTTAAGGCGGGTGATAATGTCAAAGTGACTTTCAACCGGGAAAACGCTTTCGTGTTAAAAAATGGAGACTCTACAAGTGCGTGATTTCTGGAAAAATGCAATAAGGGACCTGGGTAAAATCGGAGTTGCCTATATTTTAATTACGGTGGGTGTCTGGATGGTGTTCATGATTCTGATACCCCAGCTTATCATGCTGAATTATTCGTTTAAACCGATGCTGGCACTGAGAGACATCGGTGGCCCCAAAGATGTCTGGACCCTGAAAAATTATATTGTGTTTTTTACCAATAAACTGCACATGGCGATTTTTTTCAAAACCATCTGGTCCAGTATCATCGTAACTTCAGTCGCTCTTGCAATCTGCTATCCCATCGCCTTTTACCTGGCCAAAGTGGCCCGCGGCGCCACGGTAGGTTTAGTGATGCTGGGACTGGTTATACCCTACTGGATTAATGAATTGCTGCGTCTTTTTGCCTGGCAGATCATCCTGGCTGACTCCGGCATCATGAACCAACTTCTGATCTTCCTGGGAATTATTGCCGATCCGATTAATTTTCGCGCCGGCAATGGTGCAGTGGTTCTTGGGATGACATATGCCTATATTCTTTTTATGGTTTTCCCGATATACAATGTCATGGAGAGTCTGGACCGTAATCAGCTTGATGCGGCCCGTGACCTGGGCGCATCCTGGCTGCGCATTCACCGTAAAATCGTAATACCGTATGCCAAACCCGGCATCGCCGTGGGCTGTACCATGACTTTCATGCTGGCAGCCGGTACCGTAGCGGCCCCGCAGCTTTTGGGCAGCCCCAGCAGTTTCTGGTTCACCCAGGTCATCAACACCAATTTTGAGTGTGCCAACTGGAATCAGGGAGCGGCCTATGCAACACTTTTGATGCTGCTCTGCATTATTTTCATGTTTATTATGCTTAAGATATTCAAGGTCGGTCTGAAAGAGCTTACCCAATGAAATCATCCCAATCTATTTTTAAAATTGTTATCGGAACTTATCTGGCCCTGTTTTTCGCCTATATGTTTCTGCCGCTGATTTTTATGACGATTATCGCCTTTAATGCCAATAATGTCCCCCAGATTACGCCCTGGAAGGGATTTACATTCATGTGGTTCGGAGAACTGGCCAAAGATGAGCAGATGTGGAGTGCCCTGCTGAACAGCTTTATCGTTGCGTTCTCAGTGGTTGCCATATCGGTACCCATCGGGCTGGGAGGCGCCCTGCTGCTGACCCGGCTGCAGTTCAAGGCCCGCGATTTTGTTTACGGAGTCCTGGTTTCGCCCATCCTGACGCCGGGTATTATCCTGGGAATTTCAACATTTCTGTTCTGGGACAGTTATATGAATGTCCCGGGTGGCTTATGGACCGCCATTCTCGGCCAGGCAACCTTTATCACCGCTTATTGCATGCTTCTGATCATGTCGCGGGCCCAGCGCTTTGATCTGACCCAGGAAGAGGCTGCCTTTGATCTGGGAGCAACCCATCGTCAGGTGTTCTGGAGAATAACCCTGCCCTTTTTAAGACCGGCCCTGATCTCGTCGGTGGCACTGGCCTTTATGCAGTCCTTTGATAACTACAACACCACCCTGTTTGCCATCGGCGTCGAACAAACACTGCCGATTTATATCGGCACCAAGCTGCGCAGCTTTATCAGCCCGGCCATGAACGCCCTGGCCGTTATTTTTATCGCTCTGACGATTATTGGCGCGATTACCTACGAACTCAGGCGTCGGCATGAAATGATCAAAGCCGGTTAATACAGACCGTTAAAACAACTACAGCCCGGCGATTTGCACATGATGCAGATCGCCGGGCTGTGTTTTTGCTCCCTGCCGTAATTATTTTATCGAATTTAACCGCACCCTGGCAGGATCTTTTTATCCCCCGATGGTGGCCCGGATCACCTTGTACCCTTCGGCTTCAATGGCCGAAGCCACTTTTTCCTGCAGCTCCTTGCCCGGGGTCAGGGCCGAGATATAGCCACCCATGCCGCCGCCGGTGAGTTTGGCACCCAGGGCACCGTTGGCAATGGCCTTGTCACACAGGTACATAAGTTTCTCATGGGAGATGCCCATATCGATGAGGATCTTATGGTTTGCGGTCATAATCCGGCCGACATTTGCAAGATCGCCGTCCTCGATGGATTGTTTCATTTCCAGCGACTGATCCGTGATGGTTTTCATTGCCGCGGCAAATCCCGCCGGATCTTTTTCTTCGGCCCCTTTAACAATGCCGTCAAGTTTGGTGGTATCGGCGGTGATGCCGGTATTGGCCAGTACCAGGTCAAGGGGTTTTTTTGCATTGATTTTTTCAAAGCCCTTTTTACCATCCTTTACATAATACTGCAGTAGACCGCCATAGGTCGAGGCGGTATTGTCCACACCGCTGGGTTCGCCGTGATAGGGATGTTCGCCTTCCCAGCCCACATGATTGATCTGCTCGATGGAATAGCCCAGGTTGAATTCGTCATCCAAGGCCCGGGCCAGGGATACACAGCTTGCCGCACTGGCACCCACGCCGCTGCCGGCCAGTAAAGATCCTCCCAGGGTAATCTTGATGGGCGTTTTCGTGGTATCAATCTTCATAAAATCCAATATTCTCTGGATGGATGCCAGATGGTGGGCCTTTTTTTTAACGATATACCCGGGGACTTCCATACGGTTGTCTTCTAAAATCCAGCCCTTTTCGTCTATCTGTTCAACAATCGCTTCGGTTTCAAACGGAATGGCGGACACAATGGCCGGCACTTCATTTAAAACAAATGAATCTCCGATAAGAATAGTTTTTCCAAAACCGGTTCCTTTACCCATGATATGAATTCTCCTTTTTTTGTTTGTTGCTTGCTTGTCGTTGTTAGTTATTTGGCAATGTCATTAACCTTAGAAACATCTGTATGGATAACCAGGACATGAAGTTCATAAAGTTTTTTCTTCAGTTCATGAAGTTCCTTCATGGTAAAAATTGTTGTTTTTTATTAAGTTGCATTGAGTTATTTGATAACCGTAAGCGGTTACGTTATTTATTTGTAAGTCTTGTATATTTTTATGGTATCGCAAATTCCTTGTAATCTGTGTCTGCCCTCTTACATCTGCTTTTATTTAACCTGGGTAATCTGCGGATTCAAGGCCCTTACTGCCGATCCAGAATTTTCTGCATCTCTTCAATCAACCGCGCTTGTCTGCCGATGGCGACGGTGGTGGCGCCGCACAGGGTGTGACAGGCATCTGAAAATCCGCCCAGAATGCCGGTAGCTTCCGGCAGAAAGGTATTAAGTCCCGGCATCTTTCCTTCCATAATCTTTTTTTCCATGGCAGGTGACACACGCATGGAAATTTTCGTCTCGTTAAACTCGACGGAACCAAAGCCCGGAATATGGTTTGGAATCGTCTGAAAGCCCGCCACATATTTATCAGGATCAATGAGCTTTTTTTCCACCAGAATTTCACAAAAAATGCCGATCATTTTAACACCCATGGGGGTAAACCTGTCTTTCACATCCACCCACTGAATACCCGGTGTCTGAATCATCCCGTTTAACTCGATCTGCCGAATCTCATCGACGAAAACTTTCTCCTGGCCAGCTTTGAACGTCTCCACCATTTGATCCGATTCTACCGAAACGCCTTCAAGACAGACCTTTACCCCCATATCCGGACCATTTCGGTAATATCCCGCACCGCCGAGCACATCCAGGTAATCCCCCAGTTCATCACAGGGCATCATTTTTCCACTTGATTTTATAAAATAACGCTCTCCCACCTCCTGCTCCCTGATCTCCATCATGCCCTGGTCCACAGCCTCTTTTACAACTTCCCGGTTCTGGGTGACCAGCCTGCCGTCCACAAAAAACTTATCCCCCACGGCTCCGATGCCGGCAACAGGCGCCAGGTCTCTGTTCTGTGAGTCCATGATACGGGCAAAGAAATAACAGGTGGTGGAACCGGTCATATCACGGTCACCCTTGAGCCCGAACAAGGTGGGGTCGAGATTGAATACTTTGGGGTCCGTGGCAGGTTCGGCTACATGGTGATCCAGAATCAGGGTGAGATTTCGGCCCCTGTTCAGGTCTGACAGCAGCGGTGCAATCCGCCCGGCAAAATCGGCAAAAACAATAATCTCGCCCTGCTTTTCATAAATTTTCCGTAAAAGGGCAGGATATGGCTTTTCCAGGGCATACCTTTCAATCTTATAGCCTTTTCTTTCAAACGCCTTTTTCAGTATGGCTCCGGAACTCAGTCCGTCCGAATCGTTGTGGTGAAAAATAAAAACAGTTTTTGAAGGCCATTGGTCAAGCTCAATTACGGCCGTCTCCATTGCCCTGATCAGGTCATCATACATAACATCCTCCTGAATTATTTCTCTTTTTTCACTACAAAAAAAGATCGTAGGGTGGACTGTGCCCACCAATCGGTTGAAATCATATAAAAATTATGGAATAACACATTTGTGAAACAATTTAAAAAAAGACCTGTAATACCCCTTTTTAAAGGCAACCATACGCGCAAAGACAGTTTTCCAACCTGTTTTTGCACAAGTCCTGATGTGGACATATCCCATGCCTGGTTGATTTTTCCTTCTTGAATAATAAAACTCTATAAAAGTCAAGCAAATTAGTTCTAACGTGGTGGCTTGACAAAAATTATCAGGTTTATTAAAAGCTTCCAAGTTTAACGTTAAATTTACCGAGCCTTACATTTCCGGAATTTCAACAATGACCTTAAAAAAAGTCGCCCGACTGGCCGGTACGAAAACCGCAGACATACCCATGGATATGTTGAGGATTTTCGTGAATCCTTGATGCGCAAGAGATCGGTGCAGAGCAACTTAAAAATCGCTCAATTCAGATGAAAGAGAGACTTGCAATGAATCCAACTGAAAAAAAACTTATGCCGCTCGAAAGTCTTGCCCCCGACCAAATCAGGGGTGTCAAAGGAATTTTTTTTGATATTGACGATACGTTTTCTCTGGACGGAAAGATTCCGGCCTGCTCATTCAAGGCCCTCTGGGACCTGCATCAGGCCGGCTTTAAGACAATCCCGGTTACGGGCCGGCCGGCCGGATGGTGTGATCACATCGCCCGCATGTGGCCGGTGGATGCCGTCATCGGTGAAAACGGATCGCTGTATTTCTGGATGGACCCGGCCGAAGGAAAGCTTAGGAGATATTTTTCCGATTCCGAGCCCCGGCGCCGGGAAAAAAGACAGCGACTGAAAACTTTAGGTGAAAAAATTCTTTCAACCGTCAAGGGTACTGCCCTGGCCAGCGACCAGGCCTACCGGGAAACGGATCTGGCCGTTGATTTCTGTGAAGATGTTCCCCGTCTTGGCGATGAAGCCATCGCCGAAATAATCCATCTGTTTGAAAAGGCCGGCGCCACCTGCAAGGCATCGTCCATTCACGTAAACGGCTGGTTCGGTGACTATGACAAACTCAAAATGACCCAAAAATTTGTTCAACAGCGTTTGCAGGTATCCCTCACGGAAGAAAAGGAACATTTTGTTTACTGCGGCGACTCTCCCAACGATGAACCCATGTTCCAATTTTTCCCCTTAAGCGTCGGGGTGAACAACGTTATGAATTTTGCAGACCGCATGACCCACCTTCCCACCTATGTCACATCGGCTCCCGGCGGCAAAGGTTTTGCCCAACTGGCAGACAGGCTTTTACAGTACAGCCGGTAAAAAGCCAGACAATTTTGCATTGCCCACCCTTTTGCCTGAAACCGGTATTGTTTTTCCGTATGTTCCGAGACCCGAATCGCCCTTGAAAATATTGCGCCGGTCCATGCCACATGCAGATGATGTGATTCAAAATGTTGATATTTTAAAACCGCTCACATATATATGATCAATATTAACCAAAATGATTAGGGTGCGGCTCTTATAAAACAAGTTAAAACTACTGCAAATAGAGGTGTTCAGCATTATCAGCATTGGCTTTACGCTACTTTTCGGCAAGATAATCCAGCTGCCGAGGGATATCTTAT
>Ga0075121_1000318_pt1 | contig 33876 bp, 14 predicted proteins | sample AntAceMetag02UKG_FD_69793 | JGI IMG/M metagenome (GOLD analysis project Ga0075121, IMG submission 69793) | Saline lake microbial communities from Ace Lake, Antarctica - Antarctic Ace Lake Metagenome 02UKG | ecosystem: Environmental > Aquatic > Non-marine Saline and Alkaline > Saline | place... | reverse complement strand
GTCACTGCATTTAAGGAATATACCATTGGCTATGATAAAGCATTTAATTATGCCGGACTGGTAAATGACACCAATACAAATACTATTAGTGTAAGTATTTTATCAGTTGATGATGTTTCAGGTCAAGTAAGCTGTGGTGGCGGAGTGTCTGGAGCACCCAATCAGTTAACCTGGTATTGGGGTGATGGTGAGACTTCTTCCAGCTTCTTTAATGCAAGTCATACATATAGCAACACCAGTCTAAATTATCTGGGTGAAGTAGTAGCTTCCTGGAATGATGGAACACCTTCAGTTTCTGCTGAGTTCGTGATCAGATTTAATAACATAGTAATAACATCTCCAATAACAATTCCCACTAACCTTACGGTAACAATTCCCAGTTCATCTACATTTCTAAGTAATGCTCGATTAGGTTCTGGAAGCACAAGTTATGATCCATTTGGCAGCAGTTATTTCACAGATAACACGATCACCAGAACAAACATCGAATATGTGCTTGGTGTGGCTGCAGTTACAGAAAAAGAACTGGCAAATAATGATATAATAAGTATTAGTCCTCCCGGTTTTAACAGCGGTTTCCCTCATGTTTTACTTCGTAATGGAGATGCCGGCACAGGCATGTCATCATTATGGTACACAGATCCTATTGCCTTTATTGCCGGGGATGATGCAATAGATGGAAGTTCAATTAGCTGGTCTTCATTCTTCCATGAGATGGGGCATAATTTTACTTTGAATTCACCTGCAGATTACTGGTTTGGAGGTAAGACGGATGGTAATGCCAATGCCATATTGTCTGAGACACTGGCACAGGTATTTGCCCATGCCGCAGGTTATGAGATCGTGAATGGAGATTATGGATTTGATGTAGCATTGAAAGATGAGATTCGTAGCAGCTTGGAAAGTTCATTTATGACATTGAAAAGCGGAGCAGCAGATTATGATTCTTTCTGCAGTTGGAATGATCCCAGCACTACCGGAGTGGATGAGACGCTGGAGACCTTCATGAAATTAGCCTATAAATTCATAGAGAAAGTGGAAGCAACCACTGGTTCAGATTATGATGTAGATGCTTATAAAGTCCCAGTTCAAAGATTGATGAGTGTATTACAGCAATTTGATGAAGAATTGCATGATGAGTATGATTCTTCAGTAAATTCGAGTGATGGAGCAACTTTCCGTTCGACATTTATGGTCGCAGCAATATCTTATGGAGTAGATCAGGACTTGCGCAGTGAATTTGCTGCCTTAGGTTTTCCCATCAGCAATTACTGGTATGAGCGACTGATAGATAATACGGTAAATCCACCAGAGGAAGTAGAAGAAGAAGTAGGTGAGAATATTACTGCCCCAATTGAATTACCAACTGCTAATCTGGAAATGGCATTTACAGGCAATCATGCAGCAACAACAATTGCTGCTGCCCGGTTCAGTTGTCAGCCCTCCACCTATGGTAATCTGCCTGGTGACATAATGACAGTCAGTTCTGAGCGATATTGGCAGATTGCTTCATCTGCGGGCAATGTAGGTACATTTGACATGGAATTTGATTTAACTGGTATGACTATCTACAATATGTTTGGTTTGACGATATTGCGAAGAAACAATTACACTTCAGAGTGGGAAGATCTGGAAGATATAGCAGGAGTCGTGAAGAATTATGAGGGTAACAGTATTGTATTCTCTAACATACCCTATTTTTCATCAGGCAGCAGAGATGAAGCTATTAGTGAATATGTTCCTGCCGGAGGTGAAGATGCTCTTCTCCCAGTAACCCTTTCTTCATTTACAGCCACCTTACAGGAGAAAATACCTGTACTGCTGTGGACAACAATGAGTGAAAATGGTAACAGTGGTTGGAATATTTACAGGAATACTGAAGAAGATATTAATAGCTCACAGAAAATCAATGCTGAGATAATAAGTGGCGCAGGTTCATCATCAAACGCCACTAACTATCGTTTTGAAGACCAGTATGAAGTAGTAGGGGAACAAAAATACTATTACTGGCTGGAAAGTGTAAGTTACTCGGGTGATACGGATAAATTTGGTCCAATCGCTCTCCAAATTCCTGGTGGGGATGATGGGCAATCTCCAGATGTTCCATTAACTTATGGACTGCTGGGAAATTATCCCAATCCATTCAATCCTCAGACAACAATCAGTTTCTGTCTGGAAAGTCCGGGACAAGTGAAGGTAGATATCTTCAATTTAAAGGGACAGAAGGTACGAGAACTATGTAATCGAGAAATCAGCGATAGTGAAGTGGATCAGGTAATCAATCTGGTATGGGATGGTAATGATAGCCAGGGAAGATTAGTATCATCAGGAATATATTTTGCTGTAATGAACTACGCTAATACAGTGGAAACAGGCAAGATGATTCTGTTGAAGTAAAGGGAGTCGTGAGACGTGAATCGTGTGAGACGTGAGTCGAAGACTGGACTTCAGAATGACCGAACTCGTGAATATAGAAGATGAAGTTAGGTGATTATATCATTAGCCACCAGTTTTTTAACTGGTGGCTAATAATTAGCTCAGGTTTCGCAGATTAGTACAGGAGTTTTGAACGGTAATCCGGGCTGGACTTCGGGACGACTTGATAAACGGGAGATTAATGTAATATCAGGCTGGGAGTACCGTTCAGGGGTTTTGCGTAACCAGAGCTTCCAGCTCTGGATTGGATTTGAATGTAATCCAGACCAGGATGGTCGTGTACGCAGGAAATGATTGATGAATGGGAGATTGAATTAATATCAGGCTGGATTGTCGGGTTTATTTACATTACTTGAATTGGTAACTGGGTAGTTGACAGGTCGTCCAAAAGTCTTGCCCAGAGTACTGTTCAAAACTCTTGTTCTCAGCGTGTAATCCGTAAAACCGGGGATTGTGGAATATGAACAATGTTGTAAAAAGGAGAGATATTGAGAGGAACTTTACTTTTATTAATATTCGTCATTATAGCTGGCAGTCTTTGTGCTACTGACTTATATGTTGGCTCAGGAGAGGAGTTCCAGGAGATTGGTGCGGCAATACAGGCGGCGGAGAATGGTGATAATATCTATGTTTATGAAGGGTATTATCAAGAAAATCTTTATATTGATAAAGACATACAAATTATTGGAATAGACCAGCCGGTATTATCAGGTGGTATGATAAATAGCTTTCAATACTGGGCAGTAAAATTTGCGGGTAATATCACTGCAGGTTTTTCCGGTTTCACGATTGTAAATTCACGTTGGGGAGGGATACGAGTTATATCTGAAGCTAATGTCAATATCAGCAATAATACGATCACCACAGAATCGGGTGCTATTGATAGACCGATAGAAGTTAATGGGGCAGGTGATGTCGTGATCAATGATAATGTTTTAAGTGGTGCAACTTATAATTTTATAGAAATCCAGCCTTCACCGTCACAATCAGTTACGATCCACGAGAATGTATTCTTGAATATGGGTTCCAGCATGCTGCGAAATCAACAGGTTGAGGAGATAGATGCAAGGTTTAATTACTGGGGTAGTGAACACGGACCAAGTCATTATACTAATCCTACCGGAGATGGTTTTTTTATTTCTGACAAAGTAGAATATTTTCCCTGGTATCGGGACGAAGAGCTTGGTTCATTAATGCAGTTTGGTGATGTAATTGCCGGTGCAATTGAAATTGAGCTAAGTTCAGGAGATTTTTTTGATAGCCAGGATACCGAGGCTTTTCATGATTATTATTCATTGCCTTATGGAGAAGATTACAAGGACATAGTATATTCTTTTAATATAGATGAAAATTTTAATCAGTTACTGAATATAAATATAGTAGAAGCAGATTTCGATACTCAGATAGCTTTATATTATAATACGAATGAGCCTGATTATGATAATGCTGTGGAGTATGATACAAATGCAGATGATATGCTTTCATCATTGACTGATCTATCACTAAATAATGGTAATTATTTCCTAATCGTGGATGGTTGCAGTTCGGCGGCTGCCGGAACTTACCAGATTGAATTTGTTCTGGGAGATGAAATAACGCCTATCTGCGAATATGGTGAAATAACTGCTACATACCAGTTAGAGACAGATAATGTTCTGATCGAGTGGTTTACATTATCTGAAAATGATAATTCAGGCTGGAATATCTACAGATCAGAGATCAATAATATCAGCACTGCCCAGACAATAAATTCTGAATTAATACCTGGGAGTGGGAATAGTAATGAAATTGTTAATTATGATTTTACTGATGAATTACCTGTTATGGAATTTTGTACATATTACTATTGGTTGGAGGTTAATGATTTCTCCGGAAACACTGTGCTCAGCTCAGTTTTTCAGATTCAGATTCCGGGAAATACAAACCAGGAGTATTTTAATTTTAAGGAATATCTGTTTGGCAGTATTTCCACACTGTCCTTAAATGTCACTGAAATGGATGAATATGGCAATGTTACGGTTAGTGGAGGTGTTTCTGGATATCCTTATACTATAGAATGGGACTGGGGCGATAATACAAACACATCCGGGTTTTTCCCTCAAACACATCATTATGAAGATATAACACAGAATTATATTGTTGAAGTTACAGCATTGTATAATAATGGGTATAATAATAATCAGCCAGCCCAAAGCAGTGTATTGGTAAGATATGTAGAAGTTTCTGAAGATAATTTCATTGAATTACCGGCAATTACAGAAGTAACTATTCCGGAGACAATGATTCCGTTAGAAACCGTTCCCGGCTTTGGATTACCGGCAGGTTTGACTTTTTTTGATGATAGCTTCTTTACCATTTATAACCGCTCAGTGATTGAATATATACTTTCCGTTTGTGCAGATATTGAATTTGATTTTGTGAATGGCGATGTCTTTTTGACTAATGACGGTTTTAACCAGGTTTTGCTGCGAAACCCGAATTTTGGGGGTATGAGTTCGCTATGGTTTACGCGCCCGGTAAGTTTTCAATCCGGCGATTATGGAATTGGCAGCTCTATCCAGTGGTCCTCATTTTTTCATGAAATGGGGCATAACGTGACTTTGAATATGCCAGCAGAATATTTTTATGGAGGCAAATCTGATGGACCTGCCAATTGTATATATTCTGAGACGATGGCACAGATATTTCAGCACTCAGCAGCTTATGAGATACTTAATAGTTGTCTGGGAGATGAAAACGAATATGGCATACCAGTTGATCTGTCTTTTGAAGTAGAAAACTCGGCAATATCAGCAATTGGGATAATGCGAAGCTTTTATGAACAGTATATTAATGAAGGAATGAATTTCTGTGCCTGGAATGATACGGGTACGCCATCTTATGATGAAACTTTGCCGACTTTTATGACTCTTGCCTATAGATTTTGCCTGCACGCAGAGGCTAATATTGATGGAGAATATACAGAATCCGGCTATAGAATACCCCTGCAAAGGATGTGTGCATTATTGCAATTATGGGATGAGGAATTACATTCTTTATGGAATCAGTGGCAGGATGACCCTGAGGCAGGAATTTTTAGATCAACTCTGATGGTAACGGCAATTTCTTATGGATTTAATCAGGATTTAAGAGAGGAATTCAGTGGGTTAAATTTCCCTATTGATGATGCGATGTATGAGTATCTAATCAGCAGTATGAATGAATATATTTTGGGAGATATAGATAATAATGGTATTGTGGAGGCTTATGACGCCTCTCTGATATTGATGTATTTTGCGGGACTTGATCCTGAACCTTTTGCTCCTCTGCCCTGGGAAGAATGGCGAATTGATTGCGCTGATGTAGATGGAAATGACGCAGTTGAAGCTTTCGATGCTTCTCTGGTATTAAGATATTATATGGGGATCATTGATGAATTCCCAATTGAGTAAACAGAGATAATGATTGACTTGCTGTACCAAAAACACAAACTTACTAAATGAAGAATAAAATCTGTGTTTGGGTGGTCTTGCTGTTTGTTTCAGCAAATCTCTGGGCAACACTTTCTGATTCTGACTCTGTAAGGGAAATCAGAAAAATGTATCAGAGTTTGGAGCAAAGCAGGACTGATCAAGTGAAATTGACAGAATTCAAGACAGAGATTGATAATTTGATCAGGGAAGCAGAAATTACTGATGATAATTACCTTGCAGGAATAGCCTACAGATATTATGCTCTATATAATCTGCTGGTTAACAATTCTGATGAATTCTTACCAAATATCAGGAAATCTACTGAACTCTTTGAGAAAGTGTCTGCAAATGAAGAAATCATTAAGAACAAATTAAACCGTGGTAATTTCTATATTCAGAACCGGGAATATGACAAGCTTGGGAACAACAGTTTTTCCACCCTCTATGAAGCTTTAGAGCTCAGCTATGATATCAAAGATTATGCACTTACTGTAAGTTCCTATTTTTATTTAGGTTATATATATCAAAACAGGTTTATCGAATACGATGAAGCAGTGAAATGCTATGAAAAGGCAATTGAGTTATTGTTGAAATATAAAGTGGAATTTCCACTATGGAAATTGTACAATAATATTTGTAACTGTTATATATATACAGAAGAGTATGATAAAGCCCGGGAATTCTTAGATGATTTACAACAGATTTTGTTGGTTAGTGAAGTTACTGAATCTGATTGGAGGCAGTATTATCTCAATTATGGGATTTTGGAAAACCGACTGCATAATTATAAACTGGCAGAGCAATATACCCAGAAAGCTCTAAAGACAGCAATCCAGCATTCAGATATCAAGATTATTGAATTATGTTATCAAAATTTAATAGAATTGGGCAAACACACTCAGAAACCAGAATTAGAGAAAAAGTACCTTTCACTTGCTTACAACTATTTTCAGGAGCACAATTTCCTAAATCAACAGTTGTTGTACGGTGCTTTGTTAGGACGATTTTATCTGGAACAAGGGCAGCTTGATCAGAGTCGGGTGCAACTCACAGAGATAGAACCGCTTCCCTCAAAAGCTCATAATTACCCTATTCTCAGGGAATATTATCGAACTATGGCAGACTTTCATGAATCAGCAGGGAATTATCAGTTAAGTCTGGAATTTGAACGGAAATTTGGAGTTTGTCAGGATAGTGTATTGGATGCTGAGCACAAGCTTGATGTGGTGCGAACTGTGAGTAGACAAAGTTTGGCAGAGAAGAAACTTGAGATCAGGAAACTCCATGAAATCATTAGTGTTCGCCGGCAGCGAGAGCACGATATAATCTATTTCTCAATAGCTTTTGCGATATTATTATCAAGCATAATTTTTCTATATATCAGATTGAATATTAAGAAGAAAAAACTAATTGAAGAGCAGCAGAAACATATAAGCAGTATCACCAAAATGTTGAATATCAGAAATGAATTAATAAATTTTGATGAATCAGAAACTGAGAGTATCGAAGGACTTGTGAATTGGGTTATTGATCTTTTAAGACTGGTATTTGAAGAAACTAAAAATATCGAGATAACGGTTAAGATTGGTGATTATGAAAAGACTGATAATCAGTTATCAGGTGATGCCCAGGTAATTCAGAATGTTCCCATTAACAATGATTATCTACAAGGTTTTATCAGGATCAGAGGTAAGCATAATATCGGAAAAAACATTCCGCAGCTTATTCCTGGTATCCAGCAGTTTGGCACGCAGATAATCAAAAATCTTCGTTTTATTGAACTCAAGAAACAGCTTCAGGATAATGAAGTTAGATTTAGGAGCATATTCAGTCAAATCCGGGAAGGGTTGGTTATAGTTGATACTAATTACAAGATCAGCGATTGGAACGCAGAAGCAGAACATATATCACTACTTGCTAGTGAGGATGTGATTGGAAATGATATCCGGCAAGTTATTGAACGGATAGTATCCGGTGATGGTACTCTTATCTGGCAGAAGCTTACAGAGGACTTTGGTAATGAAATCCAATTTGAAGCTACTATCCAGAAAATAATGAAATTCAAAGTCTTCCCAATTATAATCGACAAAGTAAATTATTTTTGTCTCTCAATTATGGATATCACGTATCAGGAAGAATTGAAAAGTCAATTGATCTTAAACGAGAAAATGGCAAGTTTGGGAATAATGACAGCTGGAATAGCCCATGAGATAAATCAGCCATTAACTACTATCACCTTTACGATGGAAAACCTGATTCGTAATCTGCAAGAAAATAAACTTGATCAAAATACATTATTGATAAAAGTTAATCATTTGCAGGAAAGCATGGACCGATTAACAGATTTTATCCAGAAAATTTTATCTTATACCTCTCAAAGTACATCGTTCAGCGAACTCTTTGAATTGAATAATAGAATTGATGAAGCACTGAAGTGGAATTTGACTCAGATTCACAATAATAATATAAATATTATAAAAAAATATTCAGAGAATAAAATTTACCTGAAAGGCAGCCGGATAAGATTTGATGAAATAATTATTAACCTGATCAGTAATGCTATAACCTCTCTCAAAGAAATACGATCTCAAAGAGAAGTGCTGATAACTACATATTTTGATACTCAATATGTCATTATTAAAGTCAAAGATAATGGAATAGGAATTGAATCCGAAAATCTAAATAAAATATTTCTGCCGTTCTATAGTAATCGTACTCAGGAAGATAGCACTGGACTGGGGCTTTCAATAATTTATAATGTTGTCAAAGAAATGAAGGGAGATATTCAGGTATTCAGTGAGAAAGGAAAATGGTGTGAATTTGTGATAAAATTACCATATATATCCGTAAATGGAGAGATAGATGAATCGTGAAAAAATATTGATAGTGGATGATAACCGTGGTATCCTGATGGAAATTGCCAGATTCTTGAAATTAGAAGAATATTCTGTATATACTCTGGAGAGAGCTGACAATATAGATGAATTTATAGTTGAAAAATCAATAGATATTTTAATTCTTGATATCAGGCTGCCTGGCAAAGACGGTATGAGTTTATTGCAGGAGCTTGAAGGCAAGTTTCCAGAATTATCTGTAATCATGATTTCTGGGCATGGTGACATGAATACTGTTATTCAGGCGATGCGTTACGGAGCATTTGATTATCTAATTAAACCATTTAAACCCAAGGATTTACTTATTGCAGTGGAAAGAACTAAAAGATATCACATTGTTAGACAGCAGCTCAATCAGGTGAGTAGGCAGACCAGTACAATTAACGATCTTGAATATCACAAAATACAGCAGAATTTTATTGGTGTAAGCAATCATATCAGAGATATTAAAAAGGATATTTGCCTGATTGCTCCATATATAGAAACCAATGTAATGATAACAGGTGAAAGTGGTACGGGAAAGGAGATCGTAGCAAAACTTATCCATTATGGTAGTCCACTTCATAAAAAGCCAATTATCGCAGTTAATTGCAGTGCCATTCCTGAGAATTTACTGGAAAGCGAGTTTTTCGGACATGTGAAGGGGGCGTTCACTGGAGCTACGGAAAACAAACAGGGTTATTTTGAACTTGCTAATGGTTCTACCCTGTTCTTGGATGAAATCGCTGATATGCCGTTGAATATGCAGGTAAAGCTCCTGCGTGTGATTGAAGAAGGTGAGATTATGCCAGTGGGTTCTTCCAAAAAGAAAAAGGTGAAAGTTCGGATTTTATCTGCAACTAACCAGTCTATTCAGGAAATGATCTCGGGACATAGTATTCGTAATGATCTTTTGCATAGACTGAATACATTTACCATGCAATTGCAGCCTTTAAGGGAGAGAAAGGAAGATATTGATCTTCTCTTTTCACATTACTTGAAATTCTATGCCAGGAAGTTTAAAAAGAAACTTCCCAGAATTGATAAAAGTGTAATTTCTCAACTTCGCCTTTACTCCTTTCCCGGAAATGTGAGGGAAATGAAGAATATGATAGAAAGAGCTATGATAATCATCAGGGATGATAATGTCTTGATGATGGTAGACTTATATTTTTTACCTTCGGAATCTGGGGATGATATTGATTCTGATAATCTAAATTTAGACTATCATGAAAGGAAATTGATCGAAAAAGCCTTGAAGCAGTCAAACGGTCACAGAATAAATGCAGCAAAATTATTAGGTATTTCCCGAGATGCACTTAAACGACGAATAAAAAAGTATGATTTCGAGCATGATGAATAGCGTTTTCGCCCATTATTACACGTTTTCGCCTGAAAAACAGCTGAAGAATTATATCAAATTGATCATTTTCAGGATGAAGACAGCGTAAATTATATAAAAATAATGAAATATGAATTGTGTGATGTATTCCTCACGGTTTGGAATAAGACTTGCATTAATATTTTATGGATTATATAAAAATACTTTGGAGAGGTGAAATATGAAAAAAGTAATTTTACTTATTACACTGTTTGCTTTTTTAGCTCTGGGAGCTGAAATTATTACTGTTACAGGTGATGAAACTATTCAGGATGCCATTGATCGCGCTGCTGATGGCGATACAGTCATAGTTCCAGAAGGAACTTATGCTGGAACTATTCTGATCGAAAAGAATTTAGTATTGCAGGGAGAGGGAAATGCAATACTTACTCCACCTACAGATTTTGGTTCTGCCAATAGTCTTTTGATTGTTCGCGGTGATAATGCGAATGATGCTATTGTAGTAACAATTCAAAACTTGAATATTCAGAACAGCGTAGATAACCCAATCAAATATGGTGTTTTCTTCTGGGAAAACCTGACGGCGTATTTCTATAATAATACAGTGGAAGGCTTCAATATTGAAGATGGTACAAGTTATGGTACAGCGATTATTTGTCATGATTCTAATGGCGGTGAAGTAAGTGGAAATACTTTTACCAATAATGCTGGTTCAATCAATATATCTAATAGTGTGAATATGCTAATTCAAAATAATACAGTTTCTGAATTCACCAAGTGGGGAATAAGCAGCGGTTCGTCTATTGATTGTACATTTACAGGTAATTCAATTTCATCCACTCAGGAATATCTGCTTTATGGCTTTTTGATTGGAAATAGTTCATATGGAATCCTGGTGAATGATAATGATATTGATTTACCTACATATTCACTGCTGATAGAGGGATCTCATCCAGATAGTCTATATAATGTCCGCCCTTATGGTATTTCTGTAAGCACTGGTGGAGATTTTGATAATACAATCCAGGATAATGTTATTGAAGGTTGTGCTCGTTCAATTGAAAATGAATCCAATCAGTTTGGTTTAATTACTATTACTGGTAATACTTTTGGTGAAATGGTAAGCCCTTCTTTTGCAGCCATTTTCTTTGATGGTGGAAATGCAAATATTGTCGAAAATACTTTCGCTGATACTGTTCGCTCTATAGAATTTGTTAATACCGGCAATATCAATGTAACCGGCAACATTTTCACAGGTATGAGTTATGATGGTCTCTCTACTATTAATTTGCAGCATGACTGTTTTGGTACTGTGACTATTTCTGAAAACTCATTTGGAGATAGCCGCGAAGTTAATATCTGGAACCAGAGTTCTATGCTTACTGGTGATACGCTCGATGCCACTTATAACTGGTGGGGTGATATATATCCTTTAGATAATATTGTTGACCTAACTGCTCCAATTGCTCCTGATACTACCTGGACACCTGCTAAGCCTGTGGACTATACACCCTGGTATCTGGATGCCACTATGGACGAACTTGTCTGGTCTGTAGATACTACTATTTCAGCAGATCTTAATCCTGGCTGGAATCTGTGGAGTTCTAATATCACAATTGTAAATGATTCAATTGAAGTAGTTCTAGCTCCTATTATGGATAATCTGGTTAAAGTGAAAAGTATTCTGGAAAGTTATGATCCTGATCTTCCATCTACTTTTAATACATTATCAACTATTGATAATGGAAAAGCATATTGGATCAATGTTGATGCACTGGTTACTTTAGAGCTTAGTGGTACTCCTTTGGCAGTTAGTACAGATATTGACCTTTCATCCGGCTGGAATCTTGTTGCATTCATTCCTCAAGAAGCGTATGCTGTTGAATATGCCTTTGCCATATTGATCAATAATTCCCAATTGGTAAAAGTGAAAAGTATTATGGAAAGTTATGATCCGTTGTTACCTTCTACCTTTAATACTCTTGAATTTTTAGAACCAACAAACGGTTACTGGGTAAATGTAAATACTGACCTGATATTCCACTATCCTGAAGCTGCCAGAAGTGCTGTAAATACTACTGAACACAATTACTACTGGAATCCTGTGATTTATACAAATAGCACCTGTGCTTATGCTCATATTGACCTCATGAATGGTCAGATTGGTGCCTTTGTAGATGGAGAATGCCGGGCAGTAACAGAGATCACTAATGGTTATGTATCATTGGTCATCAATGGTGAAGAACCTGAAGCAGTTCACTTCAAATTATTTCACAACGGTAGCGTAACTGAGCTTGATGCAAGTATAACTACTGCTCCGGGGGAAGATATCTTCTTTGAATTTGAGAGCTATATTCCTGTTTCTACTCGCTTAAATGGAGCATATCCTAATCCATTCAATCCTGAAACTACTATCAGTTTTGAACTCGCCCAGGCTTCTGATGTTGCCATTAATATCTATAATGTCCGCGGACAGAAAGTAGCTGAACTGGTTAATGATCATTTTAATACTGGTGTTCACAGTGTCACCTGGAATGCTGCAAATCAGGCTTCTGGTGTATATTTTATGAGACTGCAAACTGATAATGAATCGACTACTCAAAAAGTTATCTTGATGAAGTAGTATAATAACAAATGTAGGAGCAGACTTGCGTTCTTTGCGGTCTGCTCTTTTTTTTATCTAAAATATGAAAAAATGTATAATTTGTATAATAGTATTATTTGTCACAAGCCTCTTAGCACAGGATTTCTCCTATTCACCATATATCAATGATCAGAGTATTCAGCTCAATCTTTCAATCAATGAGCAGGTGCTGGAAACAGGATTTGTGGAAATCACCGGATACATTGAAGGCTCTCCCGAGCAGCTTGCCTGGGATTGGGGTGATGGCAGTCCGGTGGAATACGGTTTTTTCCCAAATGCTCATATTTATCAGGATCTACAGCAGGATTATTTATTAACCGTAACTGCCAGCTACCCCCAAGGATATAATGGCTATTATGAATATTCCAAAGAGAAATATCTGCGTTTCACTGCTATTCAGATAAATCCAGTACCGCTTAATGAAGATCTCTTAGTATATATACCTGAAACCAGTATTCTTTTAAGCAGCAGGATGCCAGGTTATGGTATTCCGCAGGGTCTGGAAGGTTTTTCTGATGACGAATTTTCACTCTGGCAGCGTGATGATATTGAATATATGCTTTCTCTGGCTGCCAGTTTGCAATACTATTATGCTAATAACAATATATTTCTAATTAATGATGCTTTTCATCAGTTTATGCTGAAAGATGAAGATTTTGCTGGGATGTATTCTCTCTGGTACACTTCCCCGGTAGCTTTTGGGGTAAGTGCTTCCACTTTGGCATCCAACATAGGCTGGTCATCTTTTTTCCACGAGATGGGGCATAATATCACCTTGAACAGTCCCGCTGAATATTATTATGGTGGTAAAATTGATGGTTGTGCCAATGCCATTTTTTCGGAAACAATGGCTCAGATATTTCAACACATCACGGGTTATTATGTGATCAATGAAAGTGCTCAATATGGACTTGATGCAGGCATTGCCAGTAATATCACAGATTCCATGGAGCAGTCTTTTCAAATACTGCGCTTTAATCGGGATATCTATCTGTATGGAAATGATGATCCTAATGATCCCTGGTTTGATTGTGAACCACTCCAGTATGAAAGCTGGAATGATCCGGGAACTACCTGGGATGAAACGCTCTATACCTTTATGACTCTTGCCTATGAATTCTTTGTGGTGGCTGATTCGCTGCAAGTGGAGTATCGCGTTGCCATAAAAAAAACTATGGAACTGCTGCAGCTTTTTGACTCTGAACTTCAGATTGCCTGGGGTGCCTCGGTCAATTCACCAGCAGCAGAAGAAGTACGTGCTACTCTGATGATAGCTGCATTTAGTTATGGATTTAGTGCTGATCTGCGGGAACATTTCACTGATTTGGCTTTTCCAATAAATGATGAACTGTTTACTCAGCTTACTGGGAGAGTTACTGGTGGTATCACTCTTGATTTTCCTGCTTCTTTTGTTGTACAGGAAGATGATGACCAATACTGGGATATTTCAGGAAATTACTGGTCTCTGATGCCAGAAAGCCTGCAATGGCAATTCACAGCAGAAAATATAAATTGTTACATTGATAATGATTCACTGCTTGTTCAACCAGAGCCTGATTTTTCCGGCTATAATTATATTATTGTTCAAGCGAATAGTCCTGAATTGCAGTTTTCCTGCTCAGATACATTCCTGGTATATGTAGCTGCTGTACCCGACCCACCGTATATCGTTGGGCAGATTCCAGAATATGCTCTTAATGCTAATGAGCAGGTACAATTAGACTTGCTGGACTATTTTTCAGATCCAGATCTGATATATGGAGATCAGCTTTCTTTTACGATTGATGCCCAAAATGCAGAATACAGTCAGGAAGATAATATACTTAGTATTATTCCTCCGGCAATATGTTATGGTTTCGATCAGATAACTGTTACTGCTACAGATATTTCTCAAAACACGATCTCACAAAGCTTCATTGTGAATTACATTAGTGATGAGTTTGATAATTTCAATTTTTATGATGTTATTATTGGTAATGGACTTCAATTACAAATCAATATTGATTATATAATTCCAGAAGAAAACCAGGTTTTCATCAATGGCTGGGTGCATGGCTCTCCTGACTCTCTTACCTGGGATTGGGGTGATGATACGCAGCAGACAGCATTTTTCCCCTGCTACCACACATATCAAAACCTTGATACTAATTACCTGATCCAGGTTACTGCTCATTATTCCAATGGCTTCAATAATAATCAGCCACTCACAAGCAGTTTGGTAGTTATAAATGAAGCCTTCAATGAAAATATCGGTATTAATGACCCATTTGTGCAGGTTACTATCCCGGATCATGCTATCCAGTTTGGCAGTCGTATGCCAGAATACGGTTCAGGTGAAACGCTTTCATTTTTTGAGGATAATACATTCACAAATATGACCCGTTCCCAGATAGAATCCGTGCTCACTACTTCTGCCTATATCCAGTATGATCTCTGTAACAATGATGTCTATGCCCCGGATGGCAGTTTCCATCAGGTTGTGATGAAGGATGCTGGTGCTATGGGGCTATACAGTCTTTGGTATCTTGATCCGGTGTGTTTTGGTGCAAATGATGCCTCGCTGGGTGTAAATATCCAATGGTCTTCCTTATGTCATGAGATGGGACATAATTTCACGCTTAACTTTCCGGCTGATTACTATTACGGCGGTAAAATAGATGGACCGGCAAATTGCCTTTATTCTGAGATTATGGCACAAATATTTCAGCATGTGACGATTGCGGTGCTGCTTAATAATTATGAATTTTATAATATTCCTTTTGAGATTGCTCTCAATATTCAGCAAAGTGGTGAAGCGTCAGCCTCGCTGCTTCGAAGAATGTATGACTGGTATTGCGATGGCATTTATGATCCTGACACTAATTCCTGGCTTCTGAATCCTCTCACCTTTGAAACCTGGAATGATCCCTTCACAGCGAATGATGAAACGCTATACACCTTTATGTCTGCTGCTTATGTCTTTATGGAACAGACAGAATTGAATGATATGGGTTACCGTATTCCGCTCCAGAGAATGATGCGTCTTCTGGCTACTTTTGATCAGGAAATGGCAGATTCATTTGCTCAGAACGAAGATTCCCCTCAGGCGGACAGTTTCCGGGCTACTCTAATGACGGCTGCTATCTCTTATGCCTTTGACCTTGATCTCAGACAACGTTTCCGCGAGCTAAATTACCCGGTTTCGGATATTATCTATCAGCAATTGCTCGATAGAGTGCAGCCCTATATATATTTACCTCAAACAATTTCATTGGCTGCCTCAGAGACCATTACTTTCCCAATCTCAGAATTTTCCGGTAATCTTCCCCGGCAATTCTCGATTATTGCTGAAGAATGTGAGCACTTCTCTATTCAGACCCTGGCAGATAGCCTGATCACTATCACTGCTCCAGGAAACTGGCTCGGTTCAGAATACTGCACAATAGAAATTATGGCAAACAACACTATAATAGCTAATGATCAAGTGTTGTTGATAGCAAATGGACTGGGTTTTGGGCCTGACTGGCTGGTTGTAGATTATCCGGATTCTACTTTCATTTATACCTCAGCCACATTAGATGAAATCACAATATCAGAAGATGCGATACTTGCGGCGTTTGCTGGTTCAGAATGTCGTGCTGTCCAGATAATAAATGATTCCCTGATTATACTCATTGTGCATTTAGCAGAGGACACCAGTCTTGATTTCCAGCTTTATGATAATGCCACTCAGAATACCTATCAGCTCAATTCCCAAATATCTGTTGCTCCAGGAGAGATTATTGGTTCATCAGAAAATCCTTATATAATCGCTTTTTCCTCAAACCTGGCTCCAGTAATTAATTTGCCAGACTCCATTTCTTTTTATGAAGACCAGACTTATCTGAGGAACATTTTACCAGAGATTTATGACCCTGATAATGATGAATTAATAGTGGAAATCACTTCCACTGACTATTTACTGGCGACTATATACAACTGGGATTTATCAATAATACCTGCTGAACAGTGGAATGGGGAAGATTCGCTTCTGATTTCCGTAAGTGATTCCCAGGGAAGATTAGTTACTTCCCAGCTTCTTAATGTATGTGTTATCCCGGTGAATGATTCACCCTATCTAAATTGTGATTATGATTTCACCTTTATCAATGATGACTCGCTTACAATAGATTTCTCTCTATTTATCTATGACGTAGAAAATGATGCTGTCTCACTGCAATTAACTCATAATAACTCCATAATAATTGATAACAATTTTCCGATTATCACTTTCTCTGCTGCTGCTGGTTATTCTGGATCGGAAGAAATCGTGGTTCACGCCTTTGATGGTTATTCACAGCCAGCCACTCAGGTGATAGAAGTCACTGCCCTCGCTCGGGTTTATGGAGATATTGACCTCAATGAGATGATCGAGTCCCTTGATGCTGCTCTAATTCTGCAATATCATGTTTCACTCGATCCTGCACCTTTTGCTCCCTTACCCTGGAATGACTGGAGAATAACCCTCGCTGATGTGGATGGCAATCAACAGATTGAGGCGTATGATGCCTCACTCATCTTGCAATTTTTTGTAGGTATTATAAATCAATTCCCAGTTCAACAAACCAGGCAGACAAATATCATCCACATATCAACATCCCCTACTCCTAACCCAAAAAAATGATCAAAATAAAATAACTCTCCCTAACCTGTCTCTCTGAATCATTATCCCTAAATCATTACACTAAAATTTTCCCAGTTCCATGCTTTCACCATGTTTACTGCGTTTACAATGTTCACATCGTTCACAAAATCCCCCACTCATCTTTCATCTTGCAGCAATTGACCAGTAAAGCACTCACCGGACTGACGACGGGATAACATTTAAATGTTATCCCGTCGTCTGTCCGGTAATATAAAGACTTCTCTATAGGTGGAGTAAGTATTTGGGTAAGGTTTTCTGCTATGATAAGCATCCGAGATGCTTTCTTTTTAACCAGATTATAAGACTTATTTAATAAGACACTTAACTATTACCTAAATTGTTCAACATGTAATCCATTGCCAAGCTGCAGGACCATTCAAAGATTTTGTTGGAAAAATTGAGCAAAAAAAAGCTCAGCCTCTTTCAGAGGCTGAGCATATTATTAGAAGCTGATTACTTCATCAGTATCATTTTCTTTGTGCTTGTATAGCGTCCGAACTTCATTTTGTAGAAATAAACTCCAGAAGCTTGACCATCAGCATTCCACTGAAGTGTGTATGCTCCAGGGTCCTTCTGCTCGTTCAACAGAGTAGTTACTAACTGACCCTTAACGTTATAGACCTGGATGAGAACATAACCCGCTTCAGCAACATCGTAAGCGATTGTTGTAATTGGATTGAAGGGGTTCGGATAATTGCTCTTAAGAGATGTAACTGCAGGTATAGGTGCAGGTTCAGAAGTAAGGTCTAATCTCTCAGTAGCGTTATTAATTACCATGTTAATAGTTACTTCATCAGCACTGACAGGAATTCTCAGGAATTCACCAATGAGAACTTCTGCCGAGGCAAGAGCTAACTTATTACCGTTAAGGAAACAAAGAATATTAGTTTCAGGAGTTCCGATCGTGGATGATATTTCAGCTTCAAAGCCATAAAGATCACCGGTAGCAGTGAAGACAAGTTCATTATCAACGAAGGTAATTTCCACACCAGCTTCCGGAGTCTGATGACGAACCATTTCTTCAACCGGGAAGATGTCTATATAGCCAGCAACGTATTGAAGAATAAGAGATGCGTCATAGGCGCCAATGAAATCATTACCATCTACATTTGCTCTTGATATTGTTTCTTCATCCCAGGGCAGAGGGACAGCATCGGGTTCCAGATACACTACATACTGCAAAACATTGGAAGCGTCATAGGCTTCGACAAAACCATTTGCATCTACGTCGCCATAAAATACGTCACCTGAAACATAGAAGCCGAAAATACCTTCGGAATAATAAGCTTCATCATCCCAGGAAATTAGCAGGTTGCCATTATTATCTTCCACAACTCCAGCGATTCCGCCGTCATTGTAAGTATCCCAGCAATATACTTCATAATATCCCGGTTCCAGATTTATCCAATGATTTCTGGTTTGATATTCGCTGGCAAAAGTCTGGTCAGTAGCCCAGAACCAGCCTTGTTCTTCCGGCATCAAGAGATTATAGCTGGCTTCAGTTTCCCAGGAATCAACCGTCAGTGCCAGGTGTGTATTCCAGTTAGTAAAGGGTTCCATAGGCAGATCAATATAATTTGTTCCTTCTACGATAGTGATCTGTGTCTCGTAATCCAGATACAGGGTAGCTGAGCAATAAACATCGTAAGTGGTTATTGCCAGGTCGTTGAACTGGAAAATACCTTCAGCGTCAGTAGTAGTATATAGCCTGGATGATTCTCGCGCTTCCGCTAAATAGATTTCAACAACTGCTCCTTCTATTGGGTCAAGACTGACAGAGTTATAAACATAACCTTCCAGGTTTCCGTTTTGCAGAGATATGTCACCGGTAATTTCAATTTCATAGTAGCCGGGATCATCGCCTCCAGGATAGATTTTGGCATAATAAAATCCAGGATCTAGTGATTCAAAATCTATCCGGCTCTGTTCAGCTCCCTGCCAGTTATCATTATAAGCCATATAATTATCGTCACCACAATATTCCCAGATCTCAAGTGCTGTATCGAAAAGAGAATTCAGGAGTGATACTGTCACGTCAGTGTATGTGTTATCAAGATAGAATTTATACCATATTTCCTGAGTATCGGCGCATTCTCCGGTTTTTGGTGGATCATTAATATCGAGATATTCTATAGGATTAGAGCAAGAACATCCGGAAATTTCAGGGACAACAATGTCAAATTCAAGTTCGCTGCCACTTATATACTCTTCATGGACAACGATTCCCGCAGCGGTATTAACAGTGCACCCCCAACCTCCGTCTCCGAAACTATCATGGAGAAGGAATGTCCAGGTGCCAGGCTCCAGATATAGGAAATAGCGAACCGATTCTTCCGAGCTAAAGGTTTGGTCTGCGCCGAAATAAAAGCTACCCGAATCGGCATTTTGTATATTCCAGGAAGCTTCATAGTAATATTGGTCCAGGACAAAATAGGCATTATAGTTGCAGCCTACAGCTTTTTGCAGTAGAAATTCTGAAGGTTCATTAGTACCTCCAATGATACTGACGACGTCAAACAGGTCGTAATGCATCAATTTTCTAATTCTAAGGTAGTAAACATTGACATCTGTAAAAAGAAATTCAAAATAGCCTTCCTCATTGGTATATTCGGTATAGGTTTCTCTGGTGATATCTTCTTCATCATCTCGGGAGAATGAGTTTGTTGATAGGATGATCTGGGCATTAAAGACAGGTTCACCGGTATTGGCATTGTAAACGTGTCCTGACCAATCACCTAAAGGACGGTTATCCCTGGCTGGATCATCAGCAAAAATGGGTAAAAGTATTAGGAAAAAGAGAAATATTAAAATAGTCTTTTTCATATTTAACCTCATAATAATTAGAAAAGTTAATAAAAAACGATAAATCTATTCAGTAGTATCTTATATTGCTGTTAGAGTTATCGTATTAAAAAAAAAAGAGAAAATGCTCAGCCCCATTGCTGGGGCTGAGCGTATTATTAGAAGCTGATTACTTCATTAGTATCATCTTCTTAGTGCTTGTATAGCGACCGAACTTCATTTTGTAGAAGTAAACGCCAGAAGCTTGACCATCAGCATTCCACTGAAGTGTGTATGCGCCAGGATCCTTCTGTTCGTTCAACAGAGTAGTTACTAACTGACCCTTAACGTTGTAAACCTGGATGAGAACATTACCAGCTTCAGCAACATCATAAGCGATTGTTGTAAATGGGTTGAAGGGGTTCGGATAATTGCTCTTAAGAGATGTAACTGCTGGAGCAGAAGTAAGGTCTAATCTCTCAGTGGCGTTATTAATTACCATGTCGATAGTTACTTCATCAGCACTGACGGGAATTCTCAGGAATTCACCCGTGATGACATCAGCAGAAGCCAGAGCGATCTTATTGCCATTAACGGCATAGAGCACTTCAGTTTCTAGTGTGCCAAATTCTGATGAAATCGTAGCTTCAAAGCTATAAAGTTCACCATTAGCAGTGAAGATAAGTTCGTTATCAATGAGTTCTACATTAACTAAAGCATTAGGAGCATCAGAACGAACCAATTCTTCTACTGGGAAGATATCGATGTATCCTACAACGTATTGCAGAATGAGTGAACCATCATAGGCATTAACCCAGAAATTGCCATCAACATCAGCAATAGCTATAGTTTCATCACTCCATGGGAGTGGAGCACCATCAGGATCAAGACCTACAACGTATTGCAGAACATTAGATGTGTCAAATGCTTCTACTGCTCCATTATCATCAACGTCACCATACATCATGCCACCGCCGACTTCAAAATCAAACCAGGCTTCCGAATAAGCATAGGTTACCCAGGAAGTAAGTTCCTGCATTAAGTGGATTACATTTCCGCTGATACCACCATCTCCGTATGAATCGTAGCAAACTACAGAATACATTCCCGGATCAAGGATAAGAGCTTCAGTCTGCATTTCATATGCAGCAGCAAATGTTAAGTCTTCAGCATAAAGGAAGTCTTCTAATTGATAATCATATACATTCCAGCTTGCTTCAATTGCCCAGTAATCAACATCTACATTAATAAATACATCTTCAGGTGGAATATATTCAGCTACTTCCACATTCAGAGCATAATTGAAGCCATCAGGATAGCCAGTATATCCAGGAGTGGAGACAATAATTCCAAAATCACCAGCAGGTATCTGGATTGTACCCATTTCATAAGAGCAGTAGCCTGTTTCATTATAGAAACCATATACAGCCAGACCGTCGCAGTTTCCACTGGTAAGCCATAAAGCTGCGTCACCAAAGTCACAATCTACGGTTACCGTTACTTCATAAAATTCAAATTCGTCACCAGTATTAGAGAGATACCAGTCCATATCACGAGATTCACCACCAGTAGCAGTGATATAGTTATTCAGCATTCCGCATACTGTTTCACCAGGTACAATTGAACTAAAGAGTGGCTCTACCATGTTACATCCACCATTGGTAACATCTTCACCACCTTCAAGGATCATATCTTCACCTTCAGGTGTTCCAACGCATTCCAGAGCCTGACAGGCATCTTCCCAGTTAACTTCGATATCCCACATTCCAGTTTCTGTACCATAAGCATCTACAACAATCCAGTACATGCCGGCAGCAAGAGTCATATCATAAAGAGCACTCTGTGATACACGGCTGTTTTCCTTATTTGGGATTATCGGACGAGCCCAATCGATCAGTTCATTACCGCCAGAGCGAGCATAATAGTCATCATTATAATACAGATAGTTATCAGCTCCAGGAATTACATCAGAAGCGTAGATAGCTAACTTAGTGTCAAAATCACTGCCAAGCAGTGAAACATCTACCAGAGCATCCATAGGAACAGTAAGTGCATAAACTATATCAGCATTATCGCCACCATAACCTGGCATTACATAGTCATCATTATAAACTGATTGATCTCCGAAATCATTGAAGTAATTAAATTCATCAAAGACTACTGGTATAGCATTATCTATGATATCACCATCAGGCAGTCCAGCATTAACACCAGTAATATTCAGAATGTAATCTCCAAAATTAGTGCTGTAACCATAAACTTTGGCATAATAGTTTCCAGCTTCCAGATTATCAAACACTATCTGGCTCTGAGCTACTCTTGATTGCGTTTTATCGATATTTTCCTGATTGATCATGCTTCCACGTCCAGACCAGTCATCATTATAAGCTATATATGTATCATCACCGCAATCTGCCCATACTTCCAGGATGGTGTCAAAATCAGAACCTAAGAGAGAGACGACTACGTCCAGATATTCATTATCAAGATAGAATTCATACCACACGCCATCATAAGCTTCTACAGTAGCCCCTACTTGAGCAGGATCATTGATGTTATAATACGGGATAGCTGTTTCGCAGGCTTCTCCCGGATCCGGTGTCCATTCATACCATTCCAGATTTAAGGTGTATTCAAAATCATTAGGAGTGGGCCAGTTAGATACGATCACATAATATGTGCCAGCATCAATAGCAATGCCGTCAAAAGTAATGGATTGACCTGCTCCACCATTATAAATTGTATTATATTCACCATCTGGGCAACCGTCAAGAATGAATAATCCAGGATAACCATAGCCGACAGTCGCTAAACTTCCCTGCAGGAATCCGCCATCAACATCAATAGTTATTTCATAAACAATGTCTATTCCATTCATATAGGAACTACCTGGATAGCTGTAGTCATCCATAAAGCCATCTGAAGTACCAGCAAGATCTACTACTGGCAAAGTAAGTGGAATTGGGTCTCCACAGAGGTCACCCTGAAGTGGAACCCATGGTTCTGCAAATGTGAGTGGTATTCCAACTGCTTCTGAAGGAGTACCATCTGCACCCAGAACAGTACCTGTATAGGTGTAATCACCTAAAAGGTAATCTCCACTCACGCGGAGATTCAGTTCACCAGCGCCGATCTGATATTGCAGACCGTCAACCAGCATATAGTCTGTGCCGTCATATGCAATATACATGATAGGAGCATTACCATTGATAATTTCCCACATTACTGCCTGCCAGCTTGCTGCGCCTTCAATTACGCCTTTTGCTGCCCAATAGTCAAACCAGCCTTCTGGATAGGTATTAACGAAGAATTCATTTAATTCATCTGCCATAAGTGGCAAAGTTGTGGTCATATCACTCAGGTTAAGATAAGTGTAATCATACACAGGATCTACTATTACTACATCATCTTCCACTGGTAACCAGGTTGCCAAATCAATAGAAGATACCAGTGAGTAACCTGTTATTGCTGGTGTACTATTAGGCACAACTTCAGGTCCCATTACATCATCTAAATATAAGTAATACATATAAGGACTATAATAATGAATTGCTACATATTTTGTTCCTATTGGTAAATCAGTTTTACTATATTGCTGCCAATCTACTGTAGCATCACTAATTTCATCACTCCAGGTAAAATCTGTAGTTACATCTGTTCCTGTTGATGACCAGCCAACTGTAAAATATTCACTTCCATAACTATATCTTTTATACTGAAAAGATATTGTCTGATCTCCGTCTGTTGTGATCAATTCCGGAGTAACGAGGTACGTATCATAGCTTGCGCAACTTGAATAAGATGAGAATCTTGCAGAATACTCACCGCTGTAGAATTGGTCACCGCTTTGAGTAATATCATTTGTTGGTGAGCAATCTCCTTGAACAATAGTCCAATCAACTGGAGGCCAAGTTTCAAATCCTTCGTTAAGATCTGCTGCGAATACAGTACTTGCTGCAAACAGCGAGATCGATAAAATCAAAAGAATTTTTTTCATTTTTTTATTCATCTTTTTCCCCTGTTCCGCTTCTTGCGGACTTTTTGTATTCCGAATTTTTCGGAAGAGAGTTCGTTTGATTATCAATTTCTTTTTCAGTTTTCGATAGATATTTTTCATTCTTTTTCTCGATATTTTCCTCAAATTTAAATATCTGATTCATTAATAACCATCCATATTTTCACCATCTTTTTAAATTTAGAGCAACTACACCAATATACTGTCCCTCATTGATTATCAAATTTGCTACATCTTAATAAATAGGTCAATTTTTTTTTTTTATAAATTGTATATAAGGTAGGAAAAAATATTTAACTGGTTTCTTAATTGAATAATCTTCCTAACCTGTTATAAATTTCCAAAATTATTAACTGCTGATTAACATTGCCTTTAAGCTTCTTCTGGCAATCTTCCAGAAAGCGGATCAGATCCAGGATTTTATCATCTATTTGAGGATATTTGTGGTACATGGCTTCCAGCATATTTGTCCTGTCGATATTGACAATGAATTCCGGATTGTGTTCAAAGAACGCCAGGTCAGCAAGTGCGATCTGCAAATGGATGATCAGATTTGCTGTCCATTCAGGAGGATTACCCTTAATTTTACTCAGAAATTCATAAAATCCCAGATCATCCTGACTGGTTATAAGTTCTTTTAATTTATTAGCTGTTTCCCTGATCTCAGTATCACCCTCTTCCATCAATTGCAAAGCTCTTTCCAGATTACCATTTGCAATTCTTGCCAGGAGGCGTGCCCTGCTTGCTTCGATTCCCTGCACTTCCAGCAGCTCCCTCTGTATATCATCAACGGAAAGTTGATTAAATGGTATCTTCTGGCAACGGGATAATATCGTGGGTAATAAGAAATCCGGGCGATTGCTTGTCAGCAGAATTATAGTATCTTCGGGTGGTTCTTCCAGCGTTTTCAAAAAGGCGTTGGCTGTATTATTATTCATCAGATCTGCACTTTCCACCAGGCAGATCTTATACTTCGCTTCATGAGCACTCAAGCTTATTTTATGGATCAGCATCCTGATGGCATCTATCCTGATCTCAACCTTCTGACTGAAAGTATAGCTTCTCCAGGGATATTTACTGCGCAATTGGATATATTCCTCATATTCTTTACCCAGCCTTTCATCCTTATAGGAGCCATCATAATTAAATTTAAGATTTGGTGTGGGAAAAATATAAACAAAATCCGGATGACTGAAAGAAAGAAATTTACGACAGGAATTACATACACCGCAGGGCTTATCTTCATTTTCACAGTTTAAAGCCATACCAAAATAAAGGGCAGCTGTAAATTTGCCAATACCATTTCCACCATAAAAAAGATAACTGCCACCTGCTTTATGATTCATAATAGCAGTTTGCAATATCCCCAGGGCTCTATCCTGGTCGTGGATCTTAGTAAATAAGCTCATTATTTAAAATAGTCACTTAAGTTGCTTTCACTGAATTCTGAAGCCAGGAAATCCATGAATATCTCGTCATATTTCCTGCCCATGATGATTCTTGCTTCCCGATGTCTGCCAATTTCTTTGAAACCCGCTTTTTTGTAACATTTATAAGCTCTTTCATTATATGCAAAAACCTTGAGATATATATTATTGAGATTCAGGATATTAAAACCATAATCAAGCAAAAGTTTTACTACTTCGGTGCCATATCCCTGGTTCCAGCAGCTTTTGTCACCTATCATGATACCCAGCTCTGCTTTGCGGTCACTGTGATCCAGATCAAATAAACTGCAGCTCCCGATCAATTGTTCCCCATTATTTAAAACAATACTGAATATCTGAGAATTGTTTTTTACCATATCGCTCAAAATAGCTTCTTCACGTTCTTTGGTCATTTGGCGGTCAAACATCGTCAGGTTCAGGGCAATTTCTGCATCAGCAAACCAGCGGCAGAATTTGTCCGAGTCTTCAATCCGCACAGGTGCCAGAAATAATCGTTCCCCAATCAGTTTTCTGTAATATCCCATAACTAATTACCTTAAAATGGGCTTACAGAACATTATGATCTGAAAGCCCATTGATTATTATTTTCTTTTCTGAATTCTTGACCATTCGTCACGTAAACCCACTGTTCGGTTGAATATCGGTCTACCTGGTCTGCTTTCTACTCTATCTACACAATAATATCCAATTCTCTCAAACTGCACCCTACTTTCTGGCTTAAGTTCTTTTAAAGCTGGTTCAAGTTTGCAGTTCGTGAGTATTTTACGGGAATCTGCATTGATCAATTCCATAAAATCAAGCTCAGATTCGGCAGGATTGGAAATGGTAAGCAGATTATCAAAATGACGCACTTCTACATCTATTGCCTGAGCGGAACTCACCCAATGCAAAGTGGCTTTCACTTTTCTGCCATCAGGAGAATTTCCACCACTGCTGGCTGGATCATAGGTGCAATGTATTTCCAGTATCTCACCGGTTTCTGATTTTACTATGCTTTCGCATTTGATAAAATAGGCATAACGCAATCTTACTTCCCTGCCTGGTGCCAGACGATAGAACTTTTTGGGTGCATCTTCCATAAAATCACTTCTTTCGATGTATAGTTCCCGGCTGAAAGGCACTTCACGAGTTCCATCATCAGGATTCTCAGGGTTATTTATGGCTGTGAAATATTCCACTTTATCCTCAGGGTAATTATCAATGATCACTTTTACCGGATCAAGCACTGCCATATAGCGCAAAGCTCGTTTATTGAGATCTACTCTCAGGCAATGTTCCAAAAGTGCCAGGTCAACTATGCTCTCACGCTTGGCAAGACCTATCCGATCACAAAAATCACGGATTGATTCCGCGGTATATCCTCTCCGGCGTAAACCACTCACAGTAGGCATCCGCGGATCATCCCAGTCATCAACTATCTTTTCCTCTACCATCTTCAAAAGCTTGCGCTTGCTCATCACAGTGTAAGTGAGATTAAGTCGGGCAAATTCTATTTGCTGTGGATGGAATACTTCCAGTTCGTCCAAAAACCAGTCATATAAATAGCGGTGAACTTCAAATTCCAAAGTGCAGAATGAATGTGTGATCTTCTCAATTGAGTCACTGATGCAATGCGTGAAATCATACATTGGATAGATGCACCATTTATCACCTGTACGATGATGATGGGCATACATGATGCGATAGATCACGGGATCACGATTATGCACATTGGGACTGCTCATATCTAATTTTGCTCTTAAAGTGCGAGTCCCTTCTGGAAATTCTCCTGCTTTCATTCTGCGGAATAGATCCAGGTTTTCTTCCACACTACGCTCACGCCAGGGGCTTGGTTTACCAGGCTCTGTGAGTGTTCCCCGATATTCTCTGATCTCATCTCCACTCAGATCGCACACAAAAGCTTTACCGTTCCTGATCAATCGCTCTGCATATTCATATATTTGATCAAAATAATCAGAAGCATAATATTCTCTATCTTCCCAGTCAAAACCCAGCCAGTGCACGTCCTCTTTGATACCGTCCACGTAGGCTATTTCTTCCTTACTGGGATTGGTATCATCAAATCTGAGATTGCACTTGCCATTATACTTCAGCGCTGTGCCAAAATCAAGACAGATCGCCTTCGCATGTCCTATATGCAGATGCCCGTTTGGCTCCGGGGGGAACCGCGTATGCACTGCTCCATCATGTTTCCCATTTCGTATATCTTCTTCCACGATTTCGTGGATAAAATGCGTATTCTCTTTTTTCTCCATTATATATTTCTCCTTTTTAAGCTAACTTTTATAAGCTACCTTGCGAATGGTCGAATGACCTCCGCAATGGTGGCGACAGATCAATTCTCCAAACAAAAAAGCTCAACCATTGCGAAGGTCAAGACCATTCGCAAGGTCTTCTCACTTCTCACTTCTCACTTTATTCAACCTTTCTATACACCGTTCTTTTCCCGCCAGCTTTATGATCTTATCCAGTTCAGGACCATGCACACTGCCAAACATCGCCAGTCTCAACGGAAAATAAAGTTTCTTACCTTTCACTCCATAATTCTCCGCGGTCTGCTTCAATAAATCATTCACGCTTTCTGCACTCCAGTCAGATTGCAAGCTGAGCTTCTCTGCCCAAAATCCACACATTTCCTGTGCTGTGGATTCCTGCAGAATTGCTCTATCCTCCTCGCTATATTCTATCTCTTCTTTAAACGTCTTGCATTCCAAAGGCATCTCTTTCAAGGTTGCCACCCTTGGTCTGCTGTAATCCACAAATTCTCTTAATTCTTCTTCATCTATCTCACCAAATACCTCTATGAAAAAAGGTCTGGCTGCTGTTACGATCTTATCCAGATCCATGGTTTTAAGGTAATGACCATTCATCCAGCGTAATTTCTCTATATCAAATACTGCCCCTGATTTCGTCACGCGCTTCAGTGAGAATTCCTTCTCGAGCTCTGCCAGAGTAAATAATTCCTGATCCCCCTTGGCATGCCAGCCCAGCAGGGCAATGAAGTTCAATAATGTTTCCGCCAGAAACCCCTTATTAAGATAATCTTCCACTGCCACATCTCCCTGTCGCTTGCTTAATTTAGATTTATCAGGATTCAGCAGTAATGGCAGATGCGCCATCTTAGGTGGTTTCCAGCCTAACTGCTCATAAAGGAATAAATGCTTAGGCACACTGGAAAGCCATTCTTCACCTCTGATCACGTGACTGATCTCCATCAGATGATCATCAACCACGTTTGCCAGATGATAGGTAGGAAAGCCGTCACTCTTGACCAGCACCTGGTCATCTACCATATTCCAGTCAAAAGTCACCTTCTCTCTCACAACATCATAAAAGAATACCTCACTCTCATCAGGAGTTTTCAATCTGATCACATGATCTTCTCCTGCGCTAGCTCTTGCGGCTGCTTCAGCGGGTGGTATATTACGGCAACGTCCATCATATCCCGTCACATAGCCGTCTTTCTGCTGCTCCTCACGCATCTTATCCAGATCTTCTGAACTGCAGAAACAGTAATATGCTGCTCCTTTTTCTACCAGTTCAAGCGCATATTTTCTATATAATTCTGTCCGTTGACTTTGGTAATAGGGTCCATAATTACCACCTGCTTCCGGTCCTTCATCTGCCTGTAAACCTACCAGTTTCATAGTCGCCAGCAGGTTTTCCACTGCCCCTTCCACATACCGGGTCTGGTCTGTGTCTTCTATCCGTAAAATGAATGTCCCGCCTACTTTACGGGCATAAAGGTAATTATATAAAGCCGTCCTTAAGCCACCCACATGCAGGTAACCTGTGGGGCTGGGTGCAAATCTTACTCTGATTTCATTAGCCATCGCATCTCTCCTGTACTATAAATATTTGAATTGTAAAATATTATTCCAACCACTCACATGTCAATCAAAACCTGAACCCATAATTAAGCTATCGAGTTAAGATGATGTACCCGTCAGATTGACTTGAGAGCGATTTATTACTCCAGATTTATTTTCTTTATCCCCTGCCCAGCAGCTTAAGTCAATCCGGAAATACCGTATTAACTCAATATTCTTCGCTAAGCTACGTCAAAATAGTGATCTTCTTCACCTCGCGCCTTGTGTCACTTTCAAAATAGACAAAGTATATCCCGCTGCCAAATTTATCAGCATCCCAGATAACAGCATGTTTCCCCGCTTCAAAATACCCATCTACCAGCGTTTCCACCTTCTGCCCTCGCAGATTATAGATGTTCACCAGCACATCACCGTTTTCCTCAATCTCATAACAGATATTCGTTACCGGATTAAATGGATTAGGATAATTACCATCGGGATCAGGTTCTGTTGCCTCCAGAGTAATGATCGCTCCCTCTGGAATATCGCCAATATTGGTAGTTAGAGTAACTTCCAACGTTGCCAGCATATCTTTTCCCAGCCAGTTACTGAAAGCTGATTCTGAAAGCACATTGTTCAAATATTCTGCCTTTATTGCATATCTATAAACGCCCATCTCCACTGTTGCCCAGCTTAGATCACTATAAACCGTGTCTGATATTCCCTCGGCAACCATGATCCAGTTTTCTTCATTTTCTTCATCTCCCAGCAGCAGACGATAGAGTTTGTAGTCTTCTACCAATCCCTGTCCGGGACTGTGCCAGATAATCTCAGCCAAAGTTTCATATTCGTTCTGAGCAGCTATTACGTCATAAGCAGGAAATACAATTTCATTTATTATTATATCACCAAGATCAGTATCATCTGCTCCGATCACTGCTTCGCCAATAAAAACCTGGTAGCCTTCTGCCTCAATGATCATCTCATAGGTGTTATCAGAATAAACCGTATCTATCATGAAATAACCATCTTCATCAGTTATTCCCGTATGTGTTCCCATTCCCGTTAAAGTTACCTCTGCATTGGCAATTCCAATATCAGGAAAATCAGAGCCTACAACTCGCCCAGTTACTTCTACCTCAGGAGATGGCTGAAGATAATACCCCCTATCAGTTTGGCTTATAGCAAATACCTGTGAACCCGACAATAAAATTATAAACAACAGACAAATTGAATTTCTTCTCATAATAACCACCTCTTAATTCTCTTAATTCTCTTAATCCTCTTCATCCTGTAAATCCCGTAAATCCAGATCCCGACGATTTTATCCCACTAATCCTGATCAGGGGTATATTCAAGACTAACTGCTCCAAAGTTTATGAGAAGTCCAGTCTCTAATTTGTAGGCTGTGAGATAATTCTTTGCCTGAGCCAGGTGTGCATCTTCCAATCGAATCAAAGCTTTTAATTCCACCATAATTCTACCATCAATAATGAAATCAGCCCGACGAGAACCAACGTTATGTCCCTTATAGAAAATATCCTGCACTATTTCCCCCCTTACTCATTTATTATATTTGTGTCAAGTAAATAATAGTGTACACAAATACTCTCACTTCTGTCCACAACGTTCTTTACGTCCACTCCGTCCACTGCGTCCACAACGTCCACAAAAAATCCCGGCTCCAGGCAGTAAATAAAATTTCTTGCCAAAATATTTAATAAAACGATATTTTGTACAACTGATGGAGGTATTAAATGAAGATCCCAAGACTTTTATTGCTGATGATTATATTTATATCCGCCTTGTCTATCCAGGCACAGGATATAAATGATTTAACTACTAACCCGGGTTATTATGGTTTTTTTGCAGATGCTGAAGCTGATTTCACTTTAGTTACGAGAGAGAATGATAAACTAAGGATGGAATATTATCCTCATAAGTATATCTTTAAAAGTACTTCCAGAATACTGCTCTTTGATAGATGGGAGCTTAGTGGCAAGACAGAAATTCTGAGAAGAATTAACCATGGCAATCTGACTTATCATACTGCTAATTCAACGACAATTATTAGTAAATATAATACTGCTCTGGATCTGGAATTCAAGAGTATTTTTAATTTTTATGACTCTCTCAATTTATATCTCGCAACTAAATATTATTATTCAAAATCTACTTTTGATTATGACACAATTCCTGATGAAACTTTTGACTGGAGTACCTGGGACTATACTGCCGGGTTAAGCATCGAAGGAGAGAAAGGTATCAGGCTGCTTACTCCTGGTTATGTTTTCCAGAATGGACTTTTTGCTGAACTGCTTTACAGCAATTATTTTCAGTACAAATTTGATGGACGCTCCTCAGATTCAGATAGATCATCGTGGTTGGCAAATCTCAGCTATTCTTCTATTCATAGAAATTTTATGATCACTCCTGGATGTTATAATATTTACTTAATAGATCGAGAAATACTCACATCCACACCAATTATTTCCACAGTCTGGGACTATTCAAAAGCTTGCAGGTTTGATCTCAGCTTTGGTGGAAATTTTGCTTTCAGCGAAGGTTACAAAACAGAATACACCCTGATCGGGGTTGCTGATCTGCACACCTTCTTCAAATTTCAGCCAGTTTATCTGGATTTCTTCCTCGGATACCAAATCCAGCGTCACCCTGAAAAATCTTCCACATATTCTGAAGCAAAAATGGGACTCCAAATATTACTGGGTTATATCTAAAATATAAAACCCTGCTTTTTCTAAAAGTGCTCTTCGACTGCGTCCACTCTGTTCACTGAGTTCACAATGTCCACTTCGTCCACAACGTCTACTCTGTCCACTCCGTCTACCCTTGAAAAAAATACATTAGTATGTTGCCATTAAAATCTTTTTAAATCCCGTAAACACTCAAAATCTCATTTTCACAGGCTTTTTAAAGAAATAACTCTGCAATCATCTATAAACAATAACTTTAACATTTTAATTTGTCATGCTCCCGCACCCCAGTACCCTCCCTGTTGGTTCCCTGTGGCTTTCCAAAGAATAAAGTCAAGTTATAACTGCAAAATATAACACCTGTTTTGGTGAAAAATAACTAATGTAAGAGTAAGGATTCAGTAGTTTTGAACTGTATTCAGGGCAAGACTTCTGGGATCCGGCAGGGGGTAGAAGATTTTTTAACCACAGAGGGCACAGAGAACACAGAGAGAATGTAATGTAAGACTAAGGATTTATAAAAATAACTTGATTTTAGTTCACTTATGGGATAAAAATCGAAGATCTATGAAGCCAGATTCTGGTAGGGGCAGACCCGTGTGTCTGCCCTCTTTCGAAACTATAAAACAGTAAATTCCGGGCAGACACACGCGAGTCTGCCCCTACCAGTTTGTTAATCAAATATTTTGATGTCGGAAAAATAACAAATAGGAGGAGGGTGGCAAATGGGATTGAGCTTGCCATCTGATCACTGTATTTGTGAAATCTTATTAAATTCAACCTAAAAACATTACCACTGTACCCTGGTAATATACTATCTCTATAAATATCAATTAAATATACTTTAAGGTATCTAAATGCCAGTATTATGACAGAACAACTTAGCACATAGTGACATTAAAATGTTAGATAGTGCTTAGTCGCTTTTCCAGATTACCGGCAAGCGAGATTGAAGTATCTACTATGATGTTCAAAAATTGAGAAATAGGAATGCGATTATTTGATGAAAACCCTGAACAAATTAACACCATTGTACCAGCATTCAGGCAACAAAGGTGAGACCTGGGGGTAGTGCAACGATGAACGGGATAACATCAATATGTCATGCCGTTCATCGTTGTACTACACGTAGGTCTCCCGAAGGTTACCCGAGTGTTGCAGGGGTGTATGTAGTGGGATTATATGGGAAATTTAATTAGGATTTTCAATGTTATCCCGCAGCTAAGAAAAAGTATGAGTAAATATTAATAAAAAGTCAGGATTCTGGATCTTAAAAGAGATAAAAATTGGGGATTTATGGAGTCATGTCCTGGAAGGGGCAGACCAGTGTCTGCCCGGAATTTGCTGCATTAATATTAATTAAAGAGGGTAGGCACGCGGGTCTGCCCCAACCAGTTAATCTATCAAACATTCAGGTGTGGGAAAAATAACACACGGGAGGAGGGTGGTAAATGGGATTGAGCTTGACATATTGAGCGGAATAGGGAAAGTGAATTAAGGAAGAAAAATAAGGAAAAACGATGAGCAGAAGTGTATTGGATTACTTTATCGAGCTGGTACAGATAGACAGCGAATCTCTATATGAAGGGGCAATAGCCTTAGGGCTTAAAACTGAGCTGGAAAGGCTGGGTGCTGAGGTATATATAGATAAGGCAGGTGAAGTTACTGGTGGTGAGATTGGTAATCTGATCGGCTGGCT
>Ga0075121_1000317_pt1 | contig 33934 bp, 30 predicted proteins | sample AntAceMetag02UKG_FD_69793 | JGI IMG/M metagenome (GOLD analysis project Ga0075121, IMG submission 69793) | Saline lake microbial communities from Ace Lake, Antarctica - Antarctic Ace Lake Metagenome 02UKG | ecosystem: Environmental > Aquatic > Non-marine Saline and Alkaline > Saline | place... | reverse complement strand
ATAAGATATCCCTCGGCAGCTGGATTATCTTGCCGAAAAGTAGCGTAAAGCCAATGCTGATAATGCTGAACACCTCTATTTGCAGTAGTTTTAACTTGTTTTATAAGAGCCGCACCCATAGGATTTAGTCCAAAAGCGTTCTTGGTTCATCGTAAACTCCTTTTCGTCCGTTCGGGTTAAAAGTACAGGGCTCCCACTCAGAAACGACCCTCACCAAAAATTCTGAAATAAATTTTTTATCATTAATATTTATTCACATTTGATTTTATATGTCAAGAATATTTATTGAATTTCATTCATTCGGTTGATCCGATAATACGGCATATCCGAAACAATTTTCACTGCATACTCTTTATTTAAGGTCCACCTGAAATGAGGATTTTCAGAGTCTCGCAGACTCGTTTATCTGTTCAAAACCACGGTGTGCGAAAAAATAATCGGAGCATATACTGCATCACTTTTCGCCCCAGGCCTTTTTGCTGCGCTCGATTTTTTTCCGGACGTTGTCCCAGGTTTTTGTTCCCAGAAAGGACTGGTCAAAACAACCAAGCATCTGCCCGAACATCTCAAAAGGCACTGTAAAGGTCAGCTCGTCGGTCTTGAAGAACTTCCGTGCCGAAGGGTCCCAGCCGCCGAGAACTGCCTTGTTTACCCCCCTGGAAAGATAATGCAGGGGCCAGATAACTATACTGCCGCAACCCGCACTCCAGGGTGAGGCTACAGCTTCCGGATCATTGGTCACGAAAAAGGCCAGTTGATGCAGACCGCAAAGTGACTCCGGTCTGACGAAAAAGATCACAATCTCCGGATATTCATGATCAACAAAACTGCTGACGGGCTTGACCACGCAGTACTTTGCCGGAGCGGGCCTTGGGTCCACGTCCTGAAAGACCCGTCGGAGTTCATCCGGCGAGTCGCAGTATAGTTCTCCATCTGTCCAATTGGGGAGCCCCGTGGACACGTATTTGATTATGGTCTCGGCCTGGGGTTTGTTGAAACCGAGCCAGAACGCTCCCCCCGGACAGCCGAAATTTTCAGCCGAGAACCAGGCCGTGGCCTTTTTCTTTCGAGCCCGCCAGACATGGCCCATGACACAGGAGAATTTGCCGAACACCTGGCCCCAATCTATCTCGTTGCGCATTTCCTTTTCCCGTGTCGGCAGGTCAATGGGCCGGGGCGTAAAGCCTTCCGCGGGCTTTTCATCGGTATAGAAAATGCCCATTGGTTCCTCATCCAGGCCAAGAATATTCAGAAATCGTTCCAAATTATCCAACTGTTGCTTTTCCATTACACTCTCCTCTTTCCTCATTTAAGGCGTTTGGTTCAGCCGTTCGGATCTTGTCCATACTTACTGTGTCGGTGAGCATTTTGGGGCTGAAGATAAAAGGATCAGCAGCAAAATTTGTCTGCCCATAAATCATCGAGGAATTTTTCCCAGTAGAGGGCTTGAAAATTGTCGTCACGAGTGTTGATCGGATCCTGGCTCACAAGAATATAATTTTTAAAAATATTCTCTTCTTTAAGAATTTTTAATCCCCTGATGTCTCTGCCGGACACTTTTGATGACGCCTTAACCTCTATAGCCGTTTCTCTGCCTATTAAAAAATCAACTTCATAACCATGGGTTGAACGCCAGTAGGCAAGTTCGCGTTTTTTTCGCGTGTAACTCAAATATGCCCGTATCTCCATCCCTATGAATTGTTCAAAGCTTTTACCATAAAGATCGGAATTGCGGTCAAGCGTCCGGGTTCCTGCCAACATGTGGGTCACACCCGGGTCAAAAAAATAAAATTTCGCAGTAGTGATCGCTTTGCGCTTTGTTGATTCTGTCCAAGCGGGCAGGAGGAAGCCCACCAGGGTGTCCTCAAGGAGACCCACATATTCAGTTACTGTAGAGGGCGGTACCTGGCAGTCATTTGCCAGTTTGGTGAAATTGAGTATCTCTCCACTTGCCAGAGCAATAGAGCGCAGAAAACGTGAAAACGGCGGTAATCTTCGAATAAGGCCTTCCGCCATAATTTCTTCCTTCAGATAGGTGTTGACGTACGCGTCAAGTTCTTCGTCAGGATAATTACTCAGATAAACTGCAGGTAAACCGCCATAGTGAAGAAATTTGTCAAGATTGAAATCAGTTATTTCCTTCCAGGTTAATGGAAACATACGGGATTCCCATACTCGGCCAGCCAACAAATTAGCTTTTCCTTTTCGTAATTTTCTGGCGCTGCTGCCGGTGAGCAGGAAGGTAATTTTTTTATTTTCGATTAGCCTGTGAACTTCATTGAGAAGTTCCGGGATTCGTTGTATCTCATCAATAACGACAATTCCGGTTTTGTGCCTGGAATAAATTATGGATTCCAGATCATGGGGAGAGCCCAATAGCCGCAGGTACAGCCTGAAATCCAATAGATCAATAATTGTAGCGGTTTCAGATAGCTGCCGTTTGATTAAAGTTGATTTTCCGGTGGACCTGGGACCAAATAAAAAAAAAGATTTCATGGTCAAAAGGTCTGTGAGATTGAGAAGTCTTTCAATCTCCATGCAATACCCCCAATGCTATTGTTGATTATCCGGATAAATCACAATAGCATTGGGTTTTGAAAAATGCAAGTTGAAAAATTGTTGCATTATAAAATAGATTTGACAAGTCATATCCAGTGGTGCTACGAGTATTCATTATATGACCGCTTTAATCACAATGTAATTAAAGCGCAATTTTGCCTTGTTTTCCCCTCAAATGGCAGAGGATTTGCCTGAAATGAAAAAGAGCGGCCAAAGTTCTCAAAAACCTTATTACTGGATTAATGCACTGGACAAAGGGCTCACCATTGTTGAATTTCTGGCCGATCATCCAAACCTTACAGTCACGGAAATTGCAAGGGCGCTCCAAATGGATCGCAGCACCTGCAACCGCTTTTTGCTGACCCTGAGAGATCTGTGTTATATTTCGGTCGATGATGGAGGCCGGTACCATCCGACGTTAAAGGTATTTGAAGTCGGTAACAAAATAGCCGAAATTGTCGAAATTCGGCCCCCGGCAAGGGTGTACATGAAAAAACTGGCGGAAAGCTTCAATGAAACCGTCAACCTGGGCCGTTTGGATGGAAATGATGTGGTTACCATTGACGTGGTTTCCGGCCGGGAAAGAATCCGGTTTGACGCACCCATCGGAAGCCGGTCCTCGATACACACGATGGCCATGGGCAAGGCGATTCTGACATTCCGCTCCATGGAAGAGCAGGATGCCTATATTGAATCCTGCGACTTCAAACCCATCACCCCCAATACGATAACAGACCGAAAAAAATTCAGGCAGGAACTTTTAAAAATCCACGAAAGAGGTTATGCCGTCGACAATGAGGAATGGGACCTGAACATGCGATGTGTTGCAGTTCCGATATTTGATTTTACGGAATTTCCATCACATGCCATCAGTATTTCAGGTCCTTCGCTACGGTTGACGGATGAAAGGGTAAATAAAATTGTGCCGGGCCTGATTGATGCCGGCAGGTTGCTTTCCCGGGAGCTCGGGGATAGAAGCCGTGCTTCCTGAATTTGTATTTTTTATTAAACACTCGGGGTGTACCCATTGTGAAGATCCATCTGTTTGAAAGCGAGCCGTGGATAAAAACAGCCTGGCAATCCACCGGAAGCCCATTGGAAGTTATATGGGTCGAAGGCATGCTTACACCGGACATTGCCCGGATGTACGATGACGCGGAAATCATCTCCAGCGATATGTCGATCTTAAGCGAGGCATTGCTGAAGCAGTTCAAACAGCTCAAGCTGATTGCCGTGCGGTCCACCGGTGTAGACCAGATCGACCTTGATTATTGCTCGAACCAAAAAATTACGGTGTGCAACGTACCGGCATATGCACAAAATGCGGTTGCCGAACATGTATTTGCCCTGTTGCTGGCCATTGGTCGTCACATAGTTGAAACTGCACAGCGAACAAAGAAGTTTGATTTTTCATGGACGGGTATCCAGGCTTTTGAACTCCGCGGCAAGACGCTTGCCGTGATCGGCACCGGTGCAATAGGCCGGAGGGTGGCCATGATCGCCAGAGGCTTCGGTATGGAAGTCGCGGCCTTTGACAAGTTTCCGGATAATACCTGGGCCATTGAGAACGGTGTTCGTTATATGTCTGTCGAAGATGCCCTGAGCCTGGCGGACGTTGTCACCTTGCATGTTCCCGGCGCTGCCGAAACCCGCAACCTTCTTTCCGAAGAGCGTTTCGGTCTGATGAAGGACGGTGTCGTGATTATCAACACATCCAGGGGCGATGTGATGGATTCGGGTGCGCTTCTGCGTGCCCTGGCAGGCGGAAAGGTTGCCGCAGCCGGTCTGGATGTCCTGCCCGGGGAAAACAGGCTGCTGCAGGAAGATGCGCGCATTCAGACGCTTCAAAGCGACAGAGACGATCTGGAAATGCAGATAGCCAACCATCTGCTGCTGCAGCACCCGAGGGTTATTGTCACACCCCACTGCGCGTTTTATACAAAAGAAGCTGCTCAGCGCCTCCTGGAGGCAACCGTCGGTAATATAGACGCCTTTGTCCGGGGAACACCCCGTAACGTAAGAAGCACGGGTACGCATTTTTATAATTTTCATAAATCATGGCGGCAGGATAAGAAAAATACCGCACAGTAACGAACCCTGGTCCAGAGGGCCAGGCTTTGCTTTATCCCCAGAGGGGATTTGTGATTTTATCCACAGGTTTGCATCGTAAAAACGAAGGACTACCCCGGCCGGATGGCCTCTGAGAGGAGCGAAATCAAACATGCGCGAAAGCCAGAAAAATCGTCTCAACAATCCTGAAGTCGATCCACTGCTTATCGGATCCGGCTGGACCCTCGATGATCTGGACAAACCACAGATCCTTCTGGAAAGCACGGCCGGCGACAGCCATCCGGGAAGCCGGCATTTGGGGCACCTGGTGGACGCAGCAAAAAACGGGGTGTATAAATCCGGCGGGAAACCGGCCGTTTACACGGTAACCGACATATGTGACGGAGTGGCTACCGGGCACGACGGCATGAATTATTCCCTTGTTTCCCGGGATCTCATGGCCGGAATGGTGGAGGTCCACGCCCGATCACTTCCATTTGACGCCATGGTCACATTTTCATCGTGTGACAAGGCGGTTCCGGCCCACTTGATGGCCATTGCCGGGCTGAATATACCGGCAATCCACGTTTGCGGCGGGTCCATGATGCCCGGTCCGGGATTTTCCACGGCCGTGACCTGTTACGAATCCGCTCAAAAAATTAAAACCGGTGAAATCAACGAGAATGAAGACCTGTTTTACAAATTGAACGCATGCTCCACCTGCGGCGCCTGCCAATACATGGGAACCGCCAGCACCATGCAGGTAATGGCCGAGTCGCTGGGGCTGTCGCTTCCGGGGAATGCCCTGATGCCGGCATCTTCAAATCTCATCACCGGGTATGCGGATCGTGCCGGGCGCAAGATCTCCGGTCTGCTTGAAAATGACATCAGGCCGGCAATGATTATGACCCGCAAGGCATTTGAAAACGCCGTCATGGTCCATGCCGCCGTGTCCGGATCGACCAATGCGCTTCTTCATCTTCCGGCCATTGCAAACCAGGCGGGTGTATCCTTAACCCCGGGCGATTTCGATCGCATTCACAAAAAAATTCCCGTACTTACAGGATTACAGATGACAGGGCCATGGCCCACCCAGATTCTCTGGTATGCCGGGGGTGTTCCGGCAATCATGCGCGTACTTAAGGATCATCTGCATCTGGATGCGCTGACCGTAACCGGCAGGACCCTGGGCGACAACCTGGCCGAACTCGAGAGAAATGAATTTTTCGATCGATCCGCTCTTTATCTGAAAAATTTCAACATCAAACCGGACACGGTCATTCGATCTCTCGACAATCCCTATAATTCTGAAGGCGGGCTCAGGATCCTGTACGGCAACATCGCCCCCGAAGGAGCGGTTATCAAACATGCGGCAGTATCCAAAGCGATGCATTGCCACACAGGACCGGCCAGACCATTTGATTCGGAGGAAAAAGCCATCGAAGCGATTGAGGGCGGGCGCATTCTCCCGGGTGACGTGATCATCATCCGCTACGAAGGACCTGGAGGATCGGGCATGCCCGAGATGTTCCGGACCACGGAGATTCTGCATCACCATCCGCAACTGGGCGATAAAGTGGCCCTGGTAACGGACGGCCGGTTTTCAGGGGCCACCAGGGGACCGGCCATCGGACATGTCACTCCGGAGGCGGCTGCGGGCGGGCCCCTGGCATTCGTGGAGACCGGTGATCTCATATCTATTAATATCCACCGAGAGACGCTGGATATAGTGGGTATCAACGGAAAGAAGCAAACTTCTGAAAAAATTAATCGCTGTTTGAAGGAACGTGCTGATTTATGGAAAGGCTTTACAAAAAAGAAAAAGGGTGTGCTGGGCCTGTTTGCCCGCATGGCCGGCCCTACACAAAAAGGGGCTTCAATGCTTAAATAAAATCGGGAAAGGAGTCATGTAATGAAAATCAATATCCAAAATGCTTTAATCGTCGGGTTTTGCTCATCGTTGAATAATTGATCGGAAAAACTGTAAACTATGAACCGCCAACCGTTAACGGTTATAAATATATGGAGGAAAACATGCAATTCCCAAAAATGTATCGCATCCGACAGACTTTTGACCCTCAAAAAATCGATGATATCCCCGCTGAAATAAAGGCCGGTATGACGACGCTGCAACTGGAATCGAAAATTACACCCGGCCAGACCGTTGCCGTTGCCTGCAGCAGCAGGGGCATTACCAACTACGGCGCCATCGTCAAGGAAGTGGTGACATCCCTCAAGGCCATGGGGTTAAAGCCGTTCATCTTTCCGGCAATGGGCAGTCACGGATCGGCAACGGCCGAGGGACAGCAGCAGGTGCTGGCCCACCTGGGCATTACCGAGGAATCCACCGGCGTACCTGTCCGATCTTCTCTCGATGTCGTCCAGATCGGGGAAACAGAGCAGGGTATACCGGTTTATCTCGATGGACAGGCGGCTGAGGCCGACCATATCGTTCTCATCAACCGCATCAAAAAACACACTGAATTTGTACACAAATTTGAAAGCGGTCTTATGAAGATGATGGCCATCGGGATAGGCAAGCAGAAAGGAGCCGCCATGTACCACCAGGCTATGCTGACTTACGGATACGCGAATGTCATCCATTCCATTGCCCAACAGGTGATGCAGCACGCCAATATCCTGCTGGGTGTCGGGATCGCCGAGAATGGCTATGGCCAAACCGCAAAAATAGGCTTGTGGCAACGCGAAAAAATCGAGGAACAGGAAGTCAAACTGCTGAAGCTTGCCAAACAACTCTCCCCGGCCCTCCCTTTTGAGGAGGCGGATATCATCGTCATCGATGAGATGGGCAAGGAGATCAGTGGAGCCGGCTTTGATACCAAAGTCGTGGGCAGAATCGGAATGCCCCTGGTGACCGAGGAGCCCGAGTTCCCGAAAATCAAGCGCATTCTGGTTTGCGATCTGACACAAGGGTCGGAAGGCAATGCAGTGGGAGTCGGCAACGCCGATTTTATCACCCGGCGGCTGTATGAAAAAATCGATCAGGAAGCTCTGGATATAAACACCATTACGGGCGTAAGCCCGGAGATGGGCAAAATCCCGCTTGCACTGGAAAATGACCGGGAGGCCCTGGATATCGCCATCCGATGTGTGGGCCTGATTCCCACTGAGAAACTTAAAATCCTGCGTATCAAAAATACTTCATGTTTGAGCGAAATCGAAGTTTCTGAAGGGTATGAAGTGGAAATGGAAAAGAGGACAGACCTTGAAATCATTCGAGGCAAGCACCATATGGAATTTGATGCTGTCGGAAATTTTCCGCCCTTTTAAATCATCAAATTTAATACCCCGATGTTTATAGCAGCGAGACGATAGGCCCATCAGGCAGGAAAGCGCGGCTTCAATTTAAATTTTCAGAAAAATTTTCATGCAGGAAAAATAGAAATGCCCCCTCCCGAAGCAGCGAAAAAATGGACAATGAAAGAGCGAGTCCTGGCGGTTCTTGACCGCAGGCTGCCGGACCGCCTTCCCTTTATCGATCGGATCGAAATCTGGTACAAGGGCATGCAGGCCAGGGGAACCATGCCGCCGGCATATGATGATATGTCATTGAATGATGTGCACAAAGCCGTTGGGATCGGCCGGGAAAAATTTTCGATTCCCTACGCATTGAAGCTGCGCGGGGTGGAGATGCGCATTTTCTTTGATAAAAAATTGATCTATCAAAAAAACAATCCGGATGTACGCTATTTCCCGGCCCAGTATCCGCCCGATGAAATTCCCCGGGACAAAACCGGAACCAGCATTGTTGAATACAAAACTCCGGTGGGTTCCGTGAGTTTAAGCTATGTGTTTGCCGAGAGCATGATCTCCCTGAGCGGTATGGAACCCTACATGACGACGCATTTGATCAAGGACGCAGCCGATTACCGGACCATCGAGTACATTCTGGAACGGGCGGAATTCGTACCGTTGTACGAAGAATTCCGGGCCGAGGAGAAGGAGGTGGGATCCCATGGTTTTCTGGTGCCCTGCATCCACCGCATCCCGTTTCAGCAGGCGCTCCTGGAATACCTGGGGGAAATGAGTCTGTTTCAGGCACTGTATGACAACAGAGACAGGCTCGACAGACTGATTCACCTGCTGGACCTGCAAATGGTGGACATTCTCAATAGGCTTGCAAAAACGGATCTGCCCTACATAGAGTTCGGGGACAACCTGGACGGCATGATGACCAACCCGAATCTGTTTCGGCAGTATTGTCTGCCGCAATATCAGAAATATGCCCAGCTCCTTCACGCTCAGGGCAAAAAGATGGGCAGCCATACGGACGGGAACCTGAAGCCCCTGGTGGACCTGCTGCCCGAGTCCGGACTCGACGTATGCGAATCCTTTACACCCCAGCCGCTTACCGAATTGCCATTTGAAACGGCCTGGGGAAAATGGCAAAACGGTCCGCTCATCTGGGGCGGCATACCCAGTGACCTCCTCGAAGATCGGACCGACCGGCAGGTTTTCGAGGCCTTTGTCGATACCATGCTGACCACCATCGGAAGCAATCCGATCATTATCGGCGTGGGAGACATGGTCCTGGACAATAACCTGATCGACCGGGTTAAATATATCGCGGAAAAAATTGAGGCGCATACAATTGATTAGGTAATGTCCATCAGGATGTTTAAATATGAATTTTCGTCCTCAAATCAAGGTGCTGGCTCCTGAAGACCTGGATCGGGTCCATACGGCTACGCTCAAGATCCTCAATGAGACCGGCGTGGCCTTCGGCAGCGTCCAGGCCCTGACCCACTTCAAGGAGCATGATTTCAAAACCGACGGTGAAACGGTCTTTTTTGCTGGAAAGCAGGTGGAGCATGCTCATCAATATGGTCAATCTGCAGTTGGCCCGGGAACGCTACGGTTGCCGACCCGGACGCTCACCGGACACACCGACGCCAAAATCCCTGATTATCAGGCCGGTTATGAAACCATGCAAAGCTTTTTGCTGGCGGCCCTTCGGGATTACATGCGGCAAAAAGGCGCCTGAGACGATTCGCCCTGTTCGTTCCGTGCTCCGGATAAGGGAATCGATATCTATTGACGGAAGGAGGTTGTTTTGTAATGACATCGAAAAAACGCGTGATGACCGCCATAGCGGGTAAAAAACACGATAAAATATCTTTATGGGCTCTGCAAATGGCTGCCGTGGATAATGTCGCCACGCTTATCGAGGATGCCGCAGCCTGCAAGTCGGTGACCATAGAAGCCAAAGATGGTCGCATGATTAAGGAAATGACACTGCGGAATTCGATTTCGCGAGGCCATAAAATTGCCTTAAACGATATCCCTGCAGGCCATGATATTATCAAATACGGCGAGGTTATCGGAAGGGCCACAAATCCTGTTGCTGCCGGTGAGTGGGTGCACGTTCACAATATTGAAAGCCTCCGGGGAAGGGGGGATCGAAATGCTTGACCGCCAGGCGGCGATATCGGCTTTTTATCGAAATAAGGGTGCCGTCGGGATCCGCAATCACCTGGCGGTGCCCACATGGTTCTGTTTACCACCGGCCGGGGCACGCCTTTGGGGTTCGCGGTTGCGCCAATCGTTAAAATCACTGCCAACGAGCAAACTGCCATCCGCATGGCCGAAAACATTGATGTGGATTTGTCAAAAGTACTTTCACGCTGTATCAGCCTGGATGCTGCTGCCGCTAATCTCGGGAGATTTGTCCTGAGGGCGGCCAACCGCCAGTTGGTGCAAGCCGAAAAACTCGGGCACCGGGAGTTTGGTTTTCATAGCATCGGTGTGACCTTGTAGCTTCATCCGGTCCCTTCAGTGATTTTTTCAGCCATGAAAACACCTATAAGTATATGCGATCCCAGTCCCGGTCAAAATTGATAGACAGACGGGTTCGCCAGAGGTGGGAAGATGCAGGTAAGACCGATTTGCATCAGCAAGCCCTGGCCGAAGCGGTCAATATCCTTGAGAACCACAAATCGAAACCACTGCCCGAGGGCGTATCCGAAAAGCTCCGGAAGATTGTTGAAGATGCCGAGGCGGAACTTGGGCTATAAAAAAGGAGGATGAAGCAATGAATACGACTTACAACATAGCCGTCATCCCAGGTGATGGGGTCGGCAATGAAATTACCCGTGAAGCCTCGAAAGTTCTTGATGTTACGGCTGAAAAATACGGATTTGGCATTCAATATGAATATTTTGACTGGGGATGCGATTACTACCTGAAACACGGAGCCATGAATCCGGACAACATGCTCGACATCCTTAAAGAATTCGATGTGATCTATCTGGGTTGCATTGGCGATGCCAATAAAGTTCCTGATCACATCTCGCTCAAACTGCTGCTGGATATCCGCAAAGGCTTTGACCAGTATGTCAACCTTCGTCCCATCAAACTCTATCCCGGCGTATATACACCGGTGAAAACGGCTACTCCAGAAAACCTGGATATGCTGGTTGTCCGGGAAAACACCGAGGGGGAATATTCCTCTGCGGGCGGTTTTTTTAAAATGGGCACACCGGATGCGTTTGCCATCCAGACCGGCATCTTCTCTTACAAAGGATGTGAGCGAGTCATCCGTTATGCGTTTGAACTATGCAAAAAAAGAAACAAGGGGTGTCCAGACACCGATTATGCAGGCATGGTTACGAACTGCACCAAGTCCAATGCCCTCAATTACTCCATGGTTTTTTGGGATTCGATCTACAACGAGGTGGCCAAAGACTATCCGATGGTAAAAAAGGACACGGCACTGGTGGATGCAATTACCATGTGGTTTGTCAAAAAGCCCGATTATTTTGATGTGGTCGTGGCCTCGAATCTGTTCGGGGACATCATCACCGACCTCGGCGCGATGATTCAGGGCGGAATGGGGTTTGCCGCGGGTGGAAACATCAATCCGGAACGAACCTACCCATCGATGTTCGAACCCATTCACGGTTCAGCGCCGAAATACGAAGGCAAAAACGTCATCAACCCCATTGCTGCCATCGAGTCTGTCCGAATGCTGTTAGAGAATCTGGGAGAAGAACAGGCGGCTGCAAATATCGAAACCGCGGTCAAAATTGTTCTGGCAGCCGGTCAGATAAGAACTCAGGACATGGGTGGCACCAGTTCTACGTTTGAAGTCGGTGATGCTGTAGCTGAAGCCGTTCGCAAAAATTGATCCGACGCCGGATGGGGCGGTGGCAGAAAATATTTTATAACGCATGACGGAGAATTCGAACCGCAGAACAGCAGAACAAGGAATCGCAGAATGTCGAAGTAAGGCTAAAGGTTGTTCAGGTGCCTTCAACCTTACCCGCTTATTCTCTCCAGATTACCGGTTCCGTGCCGGCCAGCAGCCGCCTGATGTTATCGCTGTGGCGATAAAAAATAAAAACCGCCATGATGGCGGCACTGAGAGTCAACACGGCTGAACCGGACACTTCCCATACACTCAGGGGCAGAATGGCGGCGCCGGCCAGAGATCCGGCAGAGGCACGGTTGGTAATACAGATAAACAGAATAAAAACAAGCATGCTGACAATACAGCCCATGGGCGAAAGAATTATAAAGCAGCCGGCCCCGGTAGCAACCCCTTTGCCGCCATTTTTGAATTTCAGATAGATCGGATAAAGATGCCCGGCAAATGCCGACAGGGCTGCAAGGACCGTGAAAATTTCTCCCGATACTGAGTTGGCGGTTGCCAGACCGGCCGCCAAATAAACAGGCAGGGCACCTTTTGCCATGTCGCCCAGAAGGGTCAGGCCGCCGAGTTTAGACCCGGCTATTCTCCTTACATTGGTAGCGCCTATATTTTTGCTGCCCGCGACAGTAATGTCTTCCGAGGAAAGTGCGCGGGTCAGAATCAAACCCCAGGGAATGGAGCCGAGCAGGTAAGACAGGGGGATAATCCCCACCAGGATCAGACTGACTGACATTAATTACAGCTCCATTTCAATGCGGGGAGGTTCACGATTTGTCCATACCGGGCAGTACATCGCATGAAAAACGATAGCAAAAATAATTTCCAGAAGAGTATAAGCCGTGATCTGCAGCGGGGCGTGATCCAGCATGGATACTGTTTGTACTTCCTGCTTGAATTGCTGCTTCAGCCATATCAGTTTCTGCAAAAATGCAAGAATTCGGGCTTTGGTTTCAGGAGTCGTCCGGGGAACATTGACATCTTTTTTCCAATTGTTTCGGTAGCGCACAAGGGCATCTATGGATGATTTGGCCAACTGCTGCCGGTTTTTTCTGCTTCTAAACAGGGTTTGGGATGCAATCCGGCTGACGATCATTGCCCGGGTCTCGGCCTTTGACCGGTTCGCCTCATGGCAAAACATGCCGGCAATGCCGGCGGAAACTTTCAGGTGCACCTGTTTGAGTTCAGGCGCATATTCCCTGATATTTACATAAAACTCGTCGGCAGCGTTGCGCCAGAACACCCAACTGCTGTTTTTAAACGTATCTGCCCGGCTTTGGGTTTCTTCTCGGGCATGATGCCTTGCCCTGATAATTTCCGGCAGAAGACGGCCGGTTTTTTCAAAAAGCATGCCACCGGTAATCGCATTAAAAATCGTCCCCAGGGCAGCATACCAGTCCTGGGTTATCAGGATGCCGGAAACATCGCTGAAAATTTCCTTTAACACACTGTTCTCAAAAACATGGGAGGGGGTGGCGTAGCAGGCTGTGCCGGCCAGCATGGGTTGTCGGGAGTCATCCGGGCCGGAAAGGTCGAAAGCAGTCTCCAGGTCAATAAGTCCCAGCGCGTACTCGGACGGTAGGGACAGGATGTGCGAATCGTTTTTCCGCTCTCCGACAATCAGGATATTGTCAGGTTTTAGATCTCTAATCGCAATATCTTTTTTTTTCAGGCTGTACAGCAGATTGAGGATATTGCTGATAATGCCGACAAAACGGGGACGGTTGGCGTCAAAGTCCTTTTGTCTGATATATTCCGTCACGGTTATTTTGAAATTGTCGATATCCGTTTTTTTGTTTCGAAATATTGCTTTTAGATGCATATTCCAGGCATCGATAAAATCGTTTGGCATGCCGCTGTTGCCGGGCAGTAGCGATTTTCCGGCAAGATATCGGACAAATCCTGTTACCATTTTGTGCGTTATTGAACCGGGCGGCTGATTGTATTTTTTTTGCAGTTGATCGCATCCGGCGGTATACTCACTGTAAATATCATTGATATTAAAAAACAGACTTTCGTTTGATTCCCCATAGGTGGCTGTAAAAAAATCAACATCCCACAATGCTCGGGGATTGTTGATAATCTGGTTTTGAACTTTGTCGGCAATGACATGCAGGGGAGCTGTGAGATCGCTGAAAAAGGGATATTCGGAAAGGTTCATGAAATAAACAAATGTGGGGCCTATTTTTAAATATATCTGGGCCTCCGGATAGCTTCGCAGCTCTTTTATATATTTTTGTTCGAGATCTTCGGGAGCAAGTCCTTCCCGGTCACGAAAACGCGGTATTTTTTTTAAAATCGAGGAGATGCCGGGTGAAACACATGTAATGTCCGGTGCCAGCTTTTCAGCAATATATTTTTCCGCATAGATACCGGAAATATAACTATCAAAAGTTTTAATGGGCTCGGGCGGAATTTTTATAACCAGAATATCATCATAAGCCACCTTGTAGCACCGGCTTTTGCTTTGGACGTCCGCACCCAGCGGGCCTATGGTGATACGTCTCGATTTCCAGTTTCCGCCCTGCCTTACACTTAATTCATAGGTGTTGTCCACCCCGTTGTCATAAGATTGCAGCAACTTTAATTCGACAAGGCTTTCATCCGGATTGGCCACGCCCAATTGAACCCGGTACAGGTTCAGGAAAAAATGAAGAATCTGCTCAATATCCGTATGTTTTGATTTTTCAGGCATAATCGCCATTTCTATAAGGGAGGTTGTTGATATCCATAAAATTCAAACCACTGATAATCCATTATTTTCCGATTTACATTTTTTTAAACAGGCATCTGTTTCCCCCCAATACCGAGTTTCAAATTTCACTGTAAAGATGCAAGGTCAACAAAGTGTTAATTACGTTTGATTGGTCACGAAGGAGGTCATTACCTGAAAATACTTGTTACCATACCGGATTCAGGAGGTGCAATACAAAAAATTACAAAACATTAAATGGGTAACGCTTTAAAATTGTGAATGTCGAACCGGGAATAAGGAATGGCCGATATTGCCGGCGAGCATTTTTAATGCCACGATTCCGATCTCTTATTGGTTTTGATGTTGACCATGGACAACATATCGAGTATACTAGAAAAGATAATCTTTAAGGCGATGGGAATAAAAAAAATAAGGAAGCAGCAATGCCGTTTGTAACGCTTAATCTTGATGGTGAGATTCTGGGCGAGTATCCTCTTGAACAAAACAGACTTGTTAAAATCGGGCGTCTGGAAGGCAACGATATTATTATCAACGATTCCTCAGTATCTGGAAACCATGCCGAAATCGAATTTGAAAACGAGCGTTTTTTTTTGACTGACCGGCAGAGCAAAAACGGCACTTTTGTAAATAAGCAGCTTGTTATCTCACGTGAGTTGAAACATGACGACAGCATAACAATTGGTAATCATACACTTATTTTTACATACCGCAATGAAGAAAGCCGCCCTGCCGGCGATGAAGAAACGCCCCACATGGCAACCATGGTCATGGACACCAGCCGGCATCGGTCTAAACTGGCCCAGAGTATTTCAAAACTGGTTTCCTCGGATTCTGAAAAACAGATGCTTGGCATACTTTCCTTTCTCTCCGGCGACAGGCCCCAGATCAAACTGGATAAAGAAAAAATTACAATCGGGAAAAGTACCTCCTCCGACATCATCACCAAAGGCTTTATGGTTGGTAAGACAGCCGCCGTAATTAACAGACATGACGGATATTATACCATAAGCTGCATCGAGGGACGGGCAAAGCTCAAGGTTAACTATAAAACAGTGAACTCGATTATTCGTCTGAAGGAATTTGACGTCATTGAAATAGGGTCTGTAAAAATGCAGTTTCATTATCAACATAAATAATCGCCCTGTTCGGCGAATAAATTTGTTTTTGCGCTGACGCTCACGCTCAAAATAGATAAAAAACAAAAATCATGCATGATTCTGAATCCAAATCCCTTTGGGAATCTCAAAAAACCGTTGGCGGCACTATCCTGAAATTCAGGATGCGCTATAAAGCGCTGCTTTTATCCCTATCCGTCGCTTTACTTCTCGCTTTGGCCATCATCATCATCCAGTTCCCTTTATTGTCGGGTTCCGGATCCATTGATTATCTTACCGGGCATGCAAACGGCATCGCTGCAGGATTTGGCGCATTTGCGGGCTTATTGTTGTTCACGATATTGCTCGTTGTGTGGTATCGGTTTATCATACCCGTCGAAAAACTGGTCAACTATATTGTGATTCGCAGCCGGGGAGAAGCATCCGACCTTAATACCCGAATTCCAGCAGACTGGAAACCATGGTTCAATATTGTTTCCTGGGTTTTTGAGAAAATAGACAAAATAACCGTGGAACTTCGGGCAAACAGACAAAATTATGAAGAAAAAGCCAATTTGCTGAAACGTTTTTCCTGGGTTTTTGAAAGAAACGAAGAGTTGACACGGGAAGTGCAGGAAAAAAATGAGCAGTTGCAGGAAGAAGTGGTAAAACATGAAAAAACCGCGATAGAATTAAAAAAACACAGGGATCATCTGGACGACATGGTAAAAGAGCGGACAGATGAGCTTTCACAGGCCAACCGCAAACTTGAGCAGGCCATCAACAAGGCCAATGAAATGGCCGAACAGGCAGACAGAGCAAACATGGCCAAGAGTGAATTTCTTGCCAATATGAGCCATGAAATCCGTACGCCCCTGCATGCGGTTATCGGGTTTTCCGATATTATGACGGATACAAAACTGAATGAAAACCAGCGTGATCTTTTAAACACCATTCAAAAAAGTGGTAACTCCCTGCTATCCCTTGTTAATGCGATTCTTGATTTTTCCAAGATAGAAGCCGGAGAATTATATTTCGAGAATATCGATTTTGATCAGGAACTTATCGCCTATGATGTTTGTGAACTTACCTTACTTGAAATTAAGGATAAACCCATTGATGTCCCATGTCATATCGGGGACAACGTACCTTCCTATGTAAATGGCGATCCGGTAAGATTCAAACAGGTACTGACCAATTTAATGACGAATGCGGCCAAGTTTACCAAAACCGGCACCATAGAGCTGTTCATCGATGTGGAGGATGAAACTTCGACCCGGATAAAAACACACTCGATTATACGGGATACAGGGATTGGTATTCCGGAAGACAAACTGGCAGCAATTTTTTCACCCTTTCAACAAGTTGACGGTTCAACAACCCGAAATTACGGGGGAACCGGTCTGGGTCTGTCAATCTGCAAGCAAATCGCCAAACTCATGGTGGGCGATGTATGGGTTGAAAGTGTTGTGGGGCAGGGGAGCACATTTCACTTTACGGCATGGTTCAATAAGGCCGAACAACCCGAGGTCAAACGAAAGCCGCCGGTATCTCTGGCCGGCAAGAGAGTTCTGGCCGTTAACGGGAACAACATCAACCTGGATATATTGCTTGAAAATTTGCGATCGGCCGATATTGTAGCCCTTGGTTTGACTACCGGGGAGGAGGTGTTGCCGGTGCTGCAAAAGGAAACGGCCCAGGGTCGATCATTTGATATCTGTATAATCGATATCCAGTTGCCCGGAATACCGGGGTACGAAGTGGCCCGGCAGATTCGTGCCCATATGAAACCCGCCCCGGTTCTGCTTGCAATGAGTTTGCCCATGAAAAGGAATGCCCGGGAATGCGAAGAAGCCGGATTTGACGGTTTTTTAAAAAAACCGGTGAGAAAAGAAAAACTGCTCACAATTCTGGAGCAACTGATAGGTAAAAAGCCGGAAACCCTGAAAAAGAAGATTGTTACGCAATATACAGTAAGGGAGGAGATAAAGGGCAACGTCCGCATCCTCGTCGCGGAGGACAATCCGGTTAATCAAAAACTGGTTAAGATGATGCTGGGTAAGGCCGGATATCAAGTTCTGGTAGCCGACAACGGCAAGATTGCGGTGGAAAAATATACAGCCTCTCCTGGCGATTTTGATCTGATTTTTATGGATATCCAAATGCCGGAGATGGATGGATTTGAAGCTACCAGGGCGATTCGAGACTGGGAACAAAAACGTAAAATACAAAAAAACGATACGGCGGCAGAGACTCCAGGAGGGCAGGTTCCGATCGTAGCCATGACTGCGCATGCCATGAAAGGTTACCGTGAAAAATGTCTCAAGGCAGGAATGGACGATTATATTACAAAACCGATCAACCGGAAACTGGCCTTTGAGATTATTGAAAATCTGGTTTTAAACAAAGACCACGATTTTCAGGTATTGGCTCCGAGTCACAGTCAGTCCGCGGATGATTAGTAACTACATTCTGAAATTCGTGTTTTTTATGTCAGAACATAAATCCCAATAATCAAAAAACAAATGACAAATAAATCACAATGATTAAAATTCCAAATTTCAAAACAGGAAGAAATCAAAATAACAAAACGACTCCAGGCTATGTGTGAGTAAATAATTTGCTTTGGCTCTTATTTGAGATTTAGATATTGGAATTTGTTTGTCTTTTGGTGCTTGTGATTTTTCGGCTTGTCCGCCTCCGGCGGGTTTATCCGGCTTGGGTGCTTCAAGTTATCGAGTGTTCGATTCTCAGCCGATTTATAGACTTTCAGGGGCCAAAGCAGAGAGCTGTTGATCAGGAGAGAGCCATTCATCTGTATACCGAACGCCTTTTGTACCCTTAAATATCGTTGACAGATTTTAATTTTTATGAGCTAGTATGAACGATTTCGCAAAGCCCGATTTGTAAAACAGGCGATAGTGCTGAATAGGAGGAAACACATTTTACCATGAAAATATCTGAAATAAGAGACATTTTAAAAGCAACCGTTGCAACGGGCGAAAAAGGCCTTGACCGGCCGATTGCTGCCGCTGGCGGTGCGGATTTGATGGAGGATATCCTTTCGGCCGTTGCAAAAGGGGCCGTGCTTTTGACGGGTTTAACGGAAGAAAAGGTCCTTCGAACAGCGGAGATCTCCGGCGTCGGAGCCATTGTTATTGTCAGAGGTAAAAAACCGGACGAACGCTTTATTGAGTTGGCAAAATCTTGTAACATTCCATTATTGTTGACCAACTATTCACTGTTTGTGGCGAGTGGACGGCTTTATATGAGTGGTTTAAGGGGACTTGACGGGTCATGGTAGAAAAAACAACCGTTGAACTATAACAATGCGGGCGGTTGCTCTTATGTAATTATTTGATGGGAAAAGAGTTCAAAAGCAGTCTTTAATAGTGCCCTGCCGGCAATTCTCATTTTCGAATGGGCACTAAATACAAAATAGATGCTTGAGGCAAAATACGAGACAGGAGTCGGTGAATGATACAGGCGCTTTGTATAATGGGTGGGTTGGGAGTTGCTATTGGTGTTGTGCTGGCGGCGGCGTCCAAAATTTTTTATGTCTATGTCGATCCTAAGATACTTGCGGTGGAAGATGCCTTGCCGGGTGCCAATTGCGGCGGATGCGGATTGCCCGGATGCAGTGCCAATGCCGAGGCGATAGTCGCCGGCAAGGCCGCACCGGATTCATGCGTTGTCGCCGGCCCCGATGTGGCTACTATGATCGCCGGTATTTTAGGCGTTTTGGTTGAAGCCAAAGAGCCTGATATTGCCAGGCCGGGATGTACTTACGGTGTCGAGGACTCGGATCTTAAGTATATATATGACGGGTTGAATGACTGCCGGGCTGCGGCTATGCTGAGCGGAGGCATGAAGGTCTGCTCCATCGGATGCCTTGGGCTTGGAACCTGCGCCAGAGCCTGTCCATTTGGCGCCCTCACCATGGGACCCAATGGATTGCCGGTAGTTGATGAAGAAAAATGTACCGGCTGCGGGGCCTGTGAGCGAATCTGTCCGAAAAACATTATCAACCTTTCGTCTGTTACCAGAAGAATTTTGAGAGAATATACGTTGGAAGACTGTACAACGCCCTGCCAGCGGGCCTGCCCGGCCGGCATTAATATCAAAGAGTATATCCGCCAGATTACCCTGGGGAATTATCGGAAAAGTATTCAGGTGATCAAAGAACGGCTTCCTTTTCCGGGTGTCATCGGCCGGATCTGCCCCAGGCCATGTGAAGACCAGTGTCGCAGGCAGTATGTGGATGAACCGGTCGCCATAGATGCCTTAAAGCGTTTTGTCGCTGATTATGAAAAAGAGCACAATGCCCGAGTGCAACCGTTTAAAGCCCCGGACACCGGCCGCCGTGTCGCTGTGATCGGCGGCGGTGTGGAGGGATTGTCCACCGCCTTTTTTACTGCCCGCCTGGGACATGCGGTCACCGTTTTTGAAGCAACTGAAAAACTGGGCGGACTTTTACGAAATGCCATTTCCAGCGAGCGTCTGCCCATGGAAGTCCTGGACTGGGATATCGAAGGCATTCTTGACATGGGGGTTGCGGCTCAAACCCAAAAAATAATGGGCCGGGACATAACCGTGGATTCACTGTTGTCGGATGGTTTTGAAGCTGTTTTTACAGCATCCGGCGGTTGGGACAGCCGTACGATGCGTCAGGCCGGACCCGCGGCGGAACAGTCTCTGCATGATATCTATATCTTACTGGATATTTTAAATTCAGGCCGCAATGGACAGCCGAAAATTGAATGTAAAACCGATGTTGTTATCGAAGGCGGTGGCCGGATGGCCTTTGATGCCGCCAGAATATGTCTGGATTCAGGTGCTAAGAATCTGACCATTGCCTTCAGAGAAACACGCGATCAGCTTCCACTTGACGATAATGACATTGAGGCCCTTGAAAAAGAGGGAATCAGAATTATGTTCAACGTTGGTATTAACCGCCTTTTCGGTGAAGGAAGCCATTTGACGGAATTGGAATATAGGGGAATTGATACGGGTGCCGGTCAAATTATTCCGGCACAAACGTTGATTGTTGCCGCCGGACGTTTTCCCGAGCTTATTTTTGTACAGCGCAAAGACAAAGAGCCCTCCGCGCCTGATGCCGATATGGATGGCGTGTTACGCTGGGAAGCGGTTGAGCCCTACAAAAAGTTTCCGCAAACAAACCAGACGGGTTTGTTTGCCGGGGGGGATACCCTGACCGATTACGGTGCCGCGGTTAAAGCGATCGGAGCCGGCCGGAGGGGAGCGGCCTCCATTCATTCGCAGATGTACGGTATTTCGTTATATCTGCCTGAAAATACGGTTAACCCCCAATCGGTGATTCAAAACATCAGCCATGCTGAGGGTGTAGCACCGCTGGCGCGTCAGATCATGCCCCTTGCCAATGCCGTCGAACTGGCCGCCGGCAATGAACTGGAAAAAGGATTCAGTGAAGAAATGGCCGCTTGTGAAGCAAATCGCTGCCTGCAGTGCGGTCTTATCTGTTATAAACAGTCGGACACAAAAAAGATCGCCTGACAGGATCTAATTTCTACTGTATCCGCGTGAATATTTTTAAATAACCGTTCGCTTCAGGTATAATAATCCTATGCCCGGCGGGCACAACAAAGTATGAAAAGACAGGTGTTATTGTGGTAACGGAAGAAGGAATTGTAACTAATATTGGGCCGGCAAACAACACTGCCTGGGTAAAAACCGTCAGGAGCACCACCTGTGAAGGATGTGCGTCCAAGGGCTCATGTGAATCCATGGGCAATGATATGAAGGTTAAAGCCATCAATCTGGCCGGTGCCAGAGTGGGAGACCGGATCGTATTGAATTTTCAAACAGGGGCTTTATTAAGGGCTACTTTTTTACTGTATATATTTCCGATTATATGCATGATCGGCGGTGCCATTGCCGGGCAGAAAATTGCTCCCGCGCTGGGCTATAATTCATCTGTCATGTCGGTATTTGCCGGCTTTCTGTTTTTTGCGATCGCCGTACTGGTCATAAAAATAAGATCCGACGGAATGGCCCGAAGACAGGAGTATCAACCTAAAATAATACGAATACTGTAGAAAATTTGAAATTTGGCATCCTTCATGCCTGATCAACAACCGACAATTAATCAAAAATTCAAAATAAAGCAATGAATCAAAAAGTATATATGACCGGAGACGGTACCGTAACTGTAATCTGCCCCCAATGCCATAAAAGCAAAATCATAAATCCGTCAGAGAATAAAAAAACAGATAACATTGCCATGCTGGAATGCGAGTGTGAGTGCGGGCATTCCTATGCCGCGATGCTGGAAAAAAGGAAATTCTACCGAAAGGGCACTAATCTGCCGGGGGCATATATCTATAAAAAAACCAACCTTCCGGGAACCTATACCCGTGAGGATAGAGATGGCCGGGGTCTTATAACGGTAATCAACATCTCACGCAGCGGTTTGAAAATCCGTTTAAATATGGAACCGGATTTTAATCTCGGCGATCGTCTGCTCGTGGAATTCAATCTGGATGATCGGGATCGATCGCCGATAAAAAAATCCGTGATTGTACGAAATGTACAGAAAAAATTTATCGGTGTGGAATTTGCCACTATCGAACATTTTGACAAACTCGGTGCTTATCTGCTTAAATAGTGCCGGGATTAAATTCCGCCAATAAATTCATCTGATAAAACCGCAACAGGCTGACCGCAGTCCAGAACAAACACGTTAATGATAAAAATAGGGGTAACCGTTTACGGTCTACAGTTATCGGTTTACGGGTGAAAAAATACCGGCTTGCAATCAATATCAAAAATGCTTCAACCGTTGCATAGTTATTTGGAAAATTGTGAACCGACAACCGTGAACGGTTATGAATAAAAAATATGCGTTTATTTTGCTTCGGCGATCACTATAAGGAGTAAAAATGGCCTATTGCAAAATCTGCGGCCGGGAACACAATGTCGGATTTATTGCCACACGCCTGGCAGGTACCGACGGAGTTTCCCTGGAAACGGCAAAATGGGAGACAATTTTTAGAAAAATGGGATTTACCTGCTACTATTTTGCAGGTAAATGCGACCGCTCGCCGGAACATTCCTATGTCGCTCCCAAAGCCTATTTCAAGGACCCTGAAATCAGAAAAATATACCGGAGCACCTTTGGCGTTCAGACCCGCAAACGAGCCGTTACCCAAAAAATTTATGCCGTCAAAACAAAATTGAAAGACCAGTTATATGCATTTATTAAGAAATTCAAAATCGATATGCTGGTTGCCGAGAATTCCCTGACGATTCCGCTGAACATTCCCCTCGGGATGGCCCTGACGGAAGTTATCGCAGAGACCGGGATCAATACAATTGCCCACCACCATGATTTTTTCTGGGAACGTAAGCATTTTATGATAAATGGTGTCTGGGAATACCTGAACATGGCATTTCCACCGCATCTGGCATCCATCGATCATGTCGTTATTAACAGCTCGGCAGACAACCAGCTCAGCCTTAGAACCGGAATATCGGCCACCAACATTCCCAATGTCATGGATTTTGGCAATCCGCCTGCGCCTATGGATGCTTACGCCAAGGATGTTCGCCAGGCCCTGGGCATTGAAGATGACGAACTTTTTATCCTGCAGCCGACCCGGATCGTGAAACGTAAAGGTATCGAACATGCCATTGAATTTGTGAGCCGGCTTAAAATGAAGGCTAAACTTGTTATTTCCCACGCCTCCGGAGACGAGGGGTATGGATATGAAAAGAGGGTGCGCAAATACTCAAAAACGATGGATGTCAAAACGATATTTGTATCTGATATCATTAATGAAAAAAGAGCGCAAACTCATGACGGACGTAAAATTTACACGCTTGATGATATTTATCCGCACGCCGACCTGGTGACATATCCTTCAAATTTTGAAGGATTCGGAAACGCCTTTCTGGAAGCGATCTATTTTAAAAAACCGATCCTGGTCAATACCTACTCAATCTACACAATGGATATCAAGCCCAAGGGGTTTAAAGTCATCGAAATTGACGGGTATGTTACAAAAAGTGCTGTAAACAAGGCCAGAACCATACTCGGTGACCGAAAAATATATAAAGAAATGGTGGAATATAACTTTCAAAAAGCAAAAAAATATTACTCATATGCCATTCTGGAGCGGAAGCTCAGCAATCTGATATCCAATCGTATGGGGTGCCGAATTTATAATCAGTAAAGGCCCATGGTTTGGGCGAATTGTCGCAGACCCGTTGCTGATTGCAAGGGCGGCAGGCTTTTCCCGAGGATTACAGGCTACACACCTTTCTTAGACACTGTCCGGGTCAGGCCCAGACAGGCATCAATCATTTCGCTGGATGCTCCGGCTTCATCAGGCGTCCCCTGCCAGACCATTTTTCCGCTTTCCAGGACAGTGACGCTGTCCGCCACATTCAGTGCCCGGCTTGTGGACTGCTCCACCAGTACGATGGTCATACCGTGCATTTTAAGGTCGTTGATAACGTTGTAGCAGATATCAATGGCCTTGGGCATTAAGCCCAGGCTGAGTTCATCAATCAGCAGCAACCTGGGCCGGCTCATTAAGGCCCGGCCGATGGACAGCATCTGCTGTTCACCTCCGGACAGGGATCCTGCCTGTTGATGAATGCGTTCTCCCAGCCGGGGAAAGATTTCCAGCACACGGTCAATGCCCGGCGTGGTATCTTTTTTGTCCCGACAATAACCGCCTATAATTAAATTTTCACGAACCGATAATTCGCTGAAAAGGCGGCGGCCTTCAGGCACGAGCCCGATACCCGCCCTTACCCGCTGCGCCGGGGGTATGTTAGTTATATCTTTATCCTTGTAAATCACACGTCCGCCATGGGTCTCCACATGGCCGGCCACGCACATGATGGTTGAACTCTTGCCGGCGCCATTGGCACCCAGCAGCGCATGAACCCTGCCTTTTTCCACTTCAAGGTTCAGTTCATGAACGGCGCGCATGGGGCCGTAACCGCAACTTAGATTCTCAAGCCGTAACATTTTCCGCCTCTTTTCCAACGTAGGCTGCACGCACATGGGGCATGTGCATGACCTGCCCGGGCATGCCTTCGGCAATTTTACGCCCGTTGTCCAATACCACCAACCGTTTGCCGACCCGCAGGACCTCGCTTAAATTGTGCTCAATCATCACGATGGTCATCCCTTTTCGGTTAATCAGGGCCATCGTATCCGCCAGGCGCCCGGCCTCAATCTGATTCAATCCGGCCAGAGGCTCGTCCAATAAAAGTAATTTGGGGTTAAGGGCGAGTGCCCGCGCTACTTCCAGTCGTTTCAGAATGCCAAGCGGTTGTCCGGAGGCGGGCTGATCGGCATGCTCACCGATGCCTACAAGATCCAGAAGTTCAAGGGCGCGTTCATGCTCCCGACACCGTCCTGAGCTAACCATGGCGCCAAATATATTTCGGATGCGCCCGTGTCCTGCAGCCAGGGCTACATTGTCTTTGAGGGTCATAGAGTAAAATGGTTGCACGATCTGATGGGTTAACGCCAGGCCCATACGGATACGCTTGAATGTGGGGTATTTTGTAATATTTTTTCCATTAAGGGTGATATGCGCTTTTTGAGGCTGAATCACACCGGTAATGGCTTTGAGCATGGTGGTTTTTCCGGCACCATTGGGTCCGATCAGACAGAGAAACTCATCGGTGATGACCTGGAAAGAAACATCGGTCAATGCATGCACCCCGCCAAAATGCATGGTGACGTTTTTTATATCCAGAAGAACCGTCATGGCGTTTCTCCCTTTACGACCCTGCGTTTGAACACCAGGCGTCCCAGACCCGCCAGTCCGTCCGGGGCAAAACGCATGACGGCGAAAAGTAGAATGCCATAAACAAGCAGCTTATAGTTGCCGATAAAACGAAAAAACTCCGGCATAAGGGTTAAGATTGCCGTGGCGATAATGACCCCGAAGATAGAACCGATTCCCCCCACCGCCACCATGGAAAGAATGGTGATGGATGTGATAAAGCCAAAGTCATCCGGCATAATAAAACGGGCAAAGTAGGCGTAAAGCCCTCCGGCAAGCCCGGCCATTGCCGTTCCCATGGCAAAGGCGGCAAGTTTGTAGGCAGGCACGTCCACGCTTAACATTCTCGCGGTGTCCTCGTCATCGGCCACCGCCTCAAAGGCAAAACCCATCCAGGAGCGCTTGACGTAGAGGCTGAATGCCGCAGCCAGCGCCGCAAGAAGAAGTACCAGAAGAAAATAGCCGGCCTTGTCCAGGCCGATGGAAGGAATGGAACTGATGCCGAGCTCGCCGCCCAGAAATCTATCCTCCTGACGAACGATCCCCAGAAAAAGAAATCCCGCCCCCATTGTTGTAATGGCCAGAAAATCATGACGAACCCTTAAGCTGGTCAACCCGACGATGACCCCGACTATTCCGGCCATTAGCATGGCAAAGGGCAGGCTTACCATAGCGGAGAAACCGGCTTTGGCCAGCAATGCCGCAGTGTAAGCACCAACGCCGTAAAATGCGGCGTGCCCCAGACTGATCTGGCCGCAAAACCCGGTAATCATATTGAGCCCAAGGGCTAAGATAATGTTTATGCAGACAACAGTTGCCAGGCTGAGTTCATAAATACCCATTGGTTTACCTCCGTCCAAAAAGGCCTTGGGGCCGGACCATCAATATGACAATCATAAAGGCAAAAGCAATGGCATCACGATCCATATACTCACCAATGTAGATGGTGCCGAATGCTTCGGTGACCCCCAACAGAAGGGAAGCAAACATGGTTCCCGCCACATTGCCAAGGCCGCCGAGTACAATAATGGCCAGGGCTTTATAGCTGGGCACACCCCCCATGGTCGGCTCAACCAGGTTCGACAGCAGGGAAACAAAAACGCCTGCCACCGCTGCCAGGGCAGAGCCGATAAAAAAATTCAGATACCGGACCTGTAACACACTGATACCGAAGCTTTCAGCCATTTGCGGATCATCTACAGTGGCTCTCCAGGCCACACCCATGCGGGTTTTCTGGGCCAGCCAGCTAAGGATGCCCAGTATAAGCACACTGCCGGTCACAATGACGATCTCAACAGCTCTTATGGTCATGCCCGCAAATGTGTAGGTGGTCTGCAGAGGGGGCTGGGTGTAAGAGAGTCCATATGGCCCGAAAATTAAACGGAATATTTCCTCCATGGCAATGAACAGGCCGATGGAGGCAATCAGGGCTACATAGGGCGGGCGGTTTAAGATAGGCTGATAACACAGCCGATAGATGGCCATGCCGAGTACGCCCACAAGTGCGGCGGCAAGCGGCGTTGCCAGGATCAGACTGCCGGTTGTGTTGGTCAGCAAAAGACCGATATAGCCGCCCAGGGCAAACAATCCTGCGTGGGCAATGTGAAGAATGCGCAAAAGGCTGTAAACCAGTGTGAGACCCACTGCAATGGTGGCATACACACAGCCGGAAATAAGGCCTTGAAGAAGAAGCTCAATGTATAGCATGACATTTTCCAGGAACAAAGCCAGCATTCAGCAGGAGGCCCGCAAACCTCCTGCTGAGGACAAACCTCGTCGTTATTTGGCGGGCGGCGCCAAAAGGGCGGGATCGTCGATTACGGCATAATGATGCCAGTTGCCGTCTTTGACAATCTGCACCTGAACAGCCTTCATCACTTCGCCCAATGCGTTGAATTTGATGGTTCCAGTTGAAACCTTAAGCTCCACTGCGGCGATAGCGTCCCGAATAGCCTTGGGGTCTGTGCTACCGGCCTGTTCAATGGCTTTGGCCGCCACCATTACCGCCGTATGCCCGCTGGCGGCAACCATGTCCGCCTTGAAGCCGGCCTGTTTTTCAAATGCCGTGATAAAATCGGCGGTCTCCTTGACTTTTGAGTCTCGGTCCAGGCTGGTGGTTATGATTACGCCCTCGGCTGCCTTACCGGCAATCTCGATGAATTTTTGGCTGTCGTAGCCTTCCTGGCCGATAACCGGGACAGTAACCCCGGCGGCACGAAGCTGGCTAACCAGAGGGCCGGCGGTAAAGAAATAGCCGGAGGCATAGATGGCCTCTGGATTATCAGCTTTAACCGTGGCGACAATGGAACCGAATTGGCGGTCTTTAATGGAATACTGGTATTCGTTAATGATGGTAATACCGTATGTTGATGCCACCTCCTTGAAACCGGCGGCCAGAGATTTTCCGAAATCATTTTGCAGTGTGATGACGACGACTCTCTTTTTGCCCATTATGTCGCCGATCAGTTTTGCACCGGCTTTTCCCTGAACCTCGCCGAGAAAGCTGGTGCGAAAAACATAATCACCGGCCCGTGTGATGTCGGGATGAATGGCGTAAGCGCTGATGTAGGGCACCTTGTTTTCCTGAAATACGCCTGCGGCTGAACGGGTGGCCCCGGAATAAGAACCGCTGATCCCCAGGACAACTTTATCCCGGCCAATGAGCTTATTGGCAATGGGGATGGATTGTGCGGGTTTGGCCTGATCGTCGTAAATGATCAGTTCCAGTTGTTTGCCGAGTACGCCGCCGGCTTTGTTGATCTGATTGACCGCCAGTTTGGCGCCTTCGGTGGACGATTTGCCGTCGCTTGCGGCAAAACCGGTAAGGGGTGCGTTAAAACCGATCTTGATGGTATCGGCAGCCGCGGCCGGACCGAATCCAGTTGCCATAAAACAGACAGCAAGTGCTAAAATCATCATTTTTTTTAACATAATAATGTCTCCTCTGATGCAATTAAGGGATTAGTAGCTGTGAACCGACAACGGTTACAGGGATTGTGATAACAATCGTATGCATAAACAAGATAGGCTATCATCAACCTGAATTGTGTACACAAGTTTAAATCGTAAGTAACAAGGGGCCATGAATGTGTCAAGAAAATTTTTTTATGTTTTAACCCGGCTTTGGGAGAACAGACAGCTCTGAAACAAAAATCAAAAATAGCATAAAACGTATAAAAATAAAATTATTACGGCCTGTATTGCGAATTGAATTTATTCATTTTATTTATTGGATAAGGTTTCGTGGGGTTCAAAGGTGTCTTCAAACGCTACCTCTCCCAGTATGATATACTCGACACTGGTAACAGGGTTTTCAAATGTGTAGGTGGTTCTTTCAATGTGAAACACCGGATGGCCGGGCTCAACGCCTAATATCTCAGACAGCTCCGGGGAAATAACTTCAGCGGTAATCCGTTGCCGTACCTTTGTCAGCGGGAGGTCGTATTTGGATACCAAAAGTTCGTGGATCGACGCTTTTTCCAATTCTTCCCAGAAAATTCCCCCGCACATATCCCCTCTTAGATATCGGACCTCATACCGGACCGGCTTGTCGTCGAAAAAGTGGAGCCGGCGCACAAAAACGGTTTGCCGGTCATATTTGAGCCGCTTTATAATTTTTTCAGGCGGTTTAGGGAGCATTTTAAGTTCCAGAACCTTGGAAGAATGCTTCACCTTCAGCTTTTCAGCGTGTTTTTTAGATGACTGGATGGTAAAATAACCTGAAGCAAGATCTCTTTTCTTAACAAATGTGCCTTTGCCCTGAATACGTTCGACCAGACCTTCTGATTCAAGTTCGCTCAGCACTTTACGTGCCGTCATCCGGCTGACATCAAACTTTTGTGCAAGAATATTCTCGGACGGCAGTTTGTTTTTAAACTGGTGGAATTTGATACCTCGAACAAGGTGCTGTTTGATTTCGGAAGCCTTTGAACCTTTTTGCTTCATTTTATGCTCTTCCCGTCAGTTGATTATACAAGCCGGCTTTTAAAAAAAACAGACACGAGTTGTACTGATTTTGCAGAGCAACGGCTTGTATATGTATCAGGCCCATTTGGAGATATTAAAAATAAATGAATGTTTCATTTTTAAGTATTCTGCATAGAATTATCTTGACAGATTATGATGGGTCAAATACAAAATTATTTTACTTGTGTATACAAGCTAATTTGATTTTGCAATATATTTATGATTTACAGGTAAATATAACAGGAGGTAGGCCAATGACGATAAACCGGGAAATCGCTCAATCAATGAAAATCAGGTGGGACGAACCGCTTCCTGAAATGCCTGCTTTTGCAGATGGGGTTCGCCGTGCACCCGACAGGGGGCTCCGGCTGAACAAATCCCAGACTGCAACTGCCTTGAAAAACGCCCTTCGCTATATACCGGAGCAATTTCATGAGCAGCTCATTCCTGAATTTTTACAGGAATTGAAAGAGAAGGGGCGAATCTATGGCTACCGCTTTCGGCCGAAGGGAGGCATTAAGGCCGGCCCCATAGACACGTACAAAGGCAACTGTCTTGCCGGAAAGGCATTTCAATTGATGATCGACAACAACCTGGATTTTGATGTGGCCTTATACCCTTATGAACTGGTCACTTACGGTGAAACCGGCAGCGTCTGCCAGAACTGGATGCAATACCGGCTGATTAAAAAGTATCTCGAGGCTTTGACCGATGAGCAGACACTGGTCATGCAATCCGGACATCCCGCGGGGCTTTTCAAATCAGGCCCTGAAGATCCGCGCGTCATCATCACCAATGGGTTGATGGTGGGTCTTTATGACAATCCTGATGACTGGGAAATCGCCGCTCAGATGGGGGTCTCTTCCTATGGCCAGATGACCGCTGGCGGGTGGATGTACATTGGACCCCAGGGCATTGTGCATGGAACGTACAATACCCTGATCAATGCAGGACGGAAAAAGTGCAATGTGTCGCAAAGGGGCAACCTTGAGGGACTGGTCTTTGTCACTTCAGGCCTTGGCGGCATGAGCGGGGCCCAGCCGAAAGCAGCAAAAATTGCAGGTGCAGTCTCTGTGACCGCTGAAGTTGACATCTCCCGTATCCGGACGCGTCATGAACAGGGGTGGGTGGATATGGTGTCCAGTGACCTGAAAGAAATCTTTACTGCTGCTGGCAAGGCTGTCGCGGAAAAAAATTCGTTGTCCATTGCCTTTCACGGCAATATTGTGGATCTGCTGGCTTATATTGTAGATCATAATATTCACGTGGACCTGCTCACCGACCAGACATCCTGTCATGTTGCCTATGACGGCGGGTATTGCCCGCAAGGCGTTTCATTTGAAGAGCGCACCCATTTGCTGGCAACGGACCGCACCCGCTTTCACGCACTTGTGGACAAAAGCCTGAGAAGACATTTTGACTTGATCCGGATACTTTCGGAAAGAGGCGTCTTTTTCTTTGATTACGGCAATGCGTTTTTAAAAGCGGTTTTTGATGCCGGGGTCACTGAGATCGCAAAAAATGGTGTTGATGCGAAAGACGGATTTATTTTTCCATCCTATTTTGAAGACATCATGGGGCCTATTTTTGACTATGGGTACGGGCCTTTCCGATGGGTCTGTCTGAGCGGAAAACCCGAAGACCTGCACAGAACCGACCGGGCGGCAATGGACTGTATTGATCCGGATCGACGCCCGGAAGACTATGACAACTATATCTGGATAAGGGATGCGCAAAAGAACAACCTTGTCGTTGGCAGCCAGGCGCGCATTCTCTATCAGGATGCCGTTGGTCGTGTAAACATTGCCCTTAAGTTTAATGAAATGGTGAAAAACGGCGAGGTGGGCCCGATTATGCTGGGCCGTGATCATCATGACCCCGGCGGGACGGATTCTCCCTTTCGAGAGACTGCCAACATCAAAGACGGCAGCAACGTGACCGCTGATATGGCCACTCATTGTTTTGCCGGAAATGCCGCAAGGGGAATGTCCATGGTGTCATTGCACAACGGTGGCGGAACAGGCATTGGAAAGGCCATTAACGGCGGATACGGCATGGTGCTGGACGGAAGCCTGCGGGTCGATCAGATTATTCGGTCGTCTGTTTTATGGGATGTCATGGGCGGCGTGGCCCGCCGCAGCTGGGCCCGCAATGCCAATGCTATGGATGTGGCCATGGCGTACAACCGGAACAATGATAATGGGGATCAGATCACCATCCCGTATCTGACAGATGATACAAAAATTTCAGGCAGTCTGGACAGGCTGTTCGAGGATATAAAAAAATGAAAAAAATCGTTGAATGCGTGCCGAATTTTTCCGAAGGTCGTGACAGGGATGTCATTGATGCCATTGCCCGGGCCATCTCCGAAACGAAAGGATGCACATTTTTAGATGTTGATCCCGGCGCATCCACCCATCGCACGGTTTATACCTTTGTGGGCGACCCCGAGGCCGTGATCGAAGGGGCACTGGCTGCTGCACGAGTGGCAAAAGACCGCATTGACATGCGGTTGCATACCGGAGAGCATCCCCGTTTCGGCGCCATGGATGTCTGCCCTTTTATCCCGGTGGCCAACATCACCATGGAAGAGTGCGCAGATATTGCCCGAACATTCGGACAGCGGGCCGCAGAGGAGCTCCAAGTGCCCTTTTTTCTTTACGAAGAGGCGGCTGAACATGACTATCGCCGCAAACTGCCGGATGTGCGTGAAGGGGAATATGAAGGACTCGAGAAGAAACTGAAAGACCCCCGCTGGAAACCGGATTTCGGTCCGGCCGAGTTTGTGCCCGCATGGGGCGCTACGGCCACCGGTGCGCGCATGTTTTTGATTGCTTATAATGTGAATATCCTGGGTACCCCCAACCAGGCCCATCGCATTGCCCTGAACCTGCGCGAAGCCGGCCGGGGGATAGATGAGCCCGGCCGCCTTAATGAGGTCAAGGGTATGGGCTGGTTTGTGGGTGAATACAACCTGGCTCAGGTGACGGTTAACCTGAACAACTACACGGTAACCGGTATCCACCGGCTATACGAAGAAGTTAAAAAAGAGGCTGCGGCCCTCAATGTGGGTGTGGCCGGTTCTGAAATTGTCGGCATTGTGCCTCTGGAATCGCTCCTCTCGGCAGCGAATTATTACATGGAAAAAGAGAATCTGTTCATTATTGATGAGGATCAGAAAATCCGCCTGGCCATCGAGCGGCTGGGGCTCAATTCCGTGGCGCCTTTTAATCCGAAGGAGAAGATCATTGAATACATCGTGGCTGAGCCGCCTGATGAACCCCTGGCCGGGATGAGCCTGCGCGGTTTTATCGAGGCGGTGGGCGCGCGTTCGTCAGCGCCCGGGGGCGGTTCCGTCTCCGCGGCCCTTGCCGCTTTGGGAACCGGACTGGGCGCCATGGTGGCCAAACTGACCTACGGGGTGCGCAAATTTGAAACTGTGGATGCAAAAATGCGCCGGATCATCCCGCCCCTGCATCACCTCACCAGTGAGCTGATTCCCATGATTGACGCCGACACCGACGCCTTCAATGAATTCGTGGAAGGGTCGCGTATGCCCCGGGACACGGCCGAGGAAAAAAAAGCCCGATTTGAAAAAATGCAGCAGGGGCTTAAAACCGCAATCAACGTACCGCTCAAGACCATGAATCTGGGAGACAGGGCATGGGAGCCCATGTGCGAAATAGCCCGATACGGCAACCCGGCGTCAAAGTCCGATGTTCAGGTCGGTGCCAGCGCCCTGGAAACCGGTATCTGGGGGGCTTACCAGAACGTGCTCATCAACATGGTGGATATCGAAGACCAGGCCTATAAAACAAAAATCCTCTCAGAGGCCGAAAAGATCGCCACGCGGGCGCGTGAAAAATGCGCCGAGGTTCTGGATATTCTGGATCGGTCATAGGGGGTCGAACAGACTTCCCATGGCCCCGGCCCCTGGAACCAATGATCTCAATTGATAGCCATCCGAGTCAATTCCAAAACGCCCCCTTTTGCCCAATTACTGCATCCGACTTAAGTTTTAACCCTCGGAATACGCAATGTATTTCCCCGGTTAAAATTTTTGTTTTTTTTGACCCTGGACAAAATTGAACATTTTGAAATCGGCTCATCTATTTGATGCTGTCGGCAATTTCGTGGATGTCGTCCAGGTAACTGGTACTTAGATTTTCAAACATGGAAATGCACCTTTTTAAAAGATCGTCTTTTTCGCTGTCACTGGGCTCACGGTTATTGACGATGCAAAAACTGGTCTTGTTAGCGTAATACGCCGAAAGAAGATTTGATGCGATATTCATCATGAAAAGTTGTTTTTCTACCATTTGAGACTCCTTATGTTGATGGATTCGAGCAAATGCCCAACTATTGAAATTTAAGAAGCAAAAAATATACCAATTTCAAGTTGGCTGCAAGATATGTAACAGCCCAATAAATTCCGGTAAAAGCCCAAAAAATGGTAGACATCATTATCTCAATGCAGCAGTTCCCGCTTATGGTTAAAGTGCCCTAAAATAGCGATGTGAGGATTTGCTGTTTCGTAAACTTTTCTTGAATTTAGCCCCAAAATAACAACTTTTTCAATTTTTTTTAACAACAT
>Ga0075121_1000311_pt1 | contig 34219 bp, 22 predicted proteins | sample AntAceMetag02UKG_FD_69793 | JGI IMG/M metagenome (GOLD analysis project Ga0075121, IMG submission 69793) | Saline lake microbial communities from Ace Lake, Antarctica - Antarctic Ace Lake Metagenome 02UKG | ecosystem: Environmental > Aquatic > Non-marine Saline and Alkaline > Saline | place... | reverse complement strand
ACACCCGCGGGAACTCGACATCAGCACCCGTTTTGGCTACCGTATGAAGCGACACAAACGCAGGCAATCGGCCCCTCGTTCACCGCCCCTTCGGTGTCATACTTATTTGAGGCAACACGAAGGCTGCAAAAGGGAGAAAGAATGGGGAGAAGAGGTTTTGACAGGATCGACAGGATGAACCGGATGAAGAGAACAGCCAGAGAAGAGTCACTACAAAAGTCACGAAAAGAGCGAAAATAGGATGAAGAATGGGGAGGGGCCTGCGGCGCGGGAGAAGAGCCGGCTACTCAACATCCAATTTCCAAGTAAAAAATATTTGAAGATGATGGCCCTCTGCCCGGATCGAAAATCTACGGACAACTCTTGTCTCATTCCCCTTTGCGGTCTTTTGCGTCACTCGTGACACTTGCGTTGATTTCTTTACTGGGGCAGACTGAAGGCATGAAAGCGATCCTCGCTGACATCACGACATTGGACGTGGATGCGATCGTCAAGGCGGCAAACGAATCGCTGCTGGGCGGTGGCGGCGTGGATGGCGCGATTCACAGCGCGGCGGGACCGGAGCTGTTGGCCAAATGTCGCGGACTGGGGGGATGTCCGATGGGGGAGGTGAAGATCACGAAGGGGTATCGCTTGCCGGCGGCATGGGTCATTCATACGGTCGGACCGATCTGGCAGGGCGGGGATCACGGCGAAGCCGGTTTGCTTGCGAGCTGTTACCGGCGGTCGCTGGAGCTGGCGGTGGAGAAGGGGTTCAAAAGCATCGCATTTCCCTGCATTAGTACAGGCGTGTATGGATATCCGGCCCCCAAAGCGGCTGAAATCGCGGTTTTGACCGTTCGAGAGGGGCTGAAAGGCCTCCAAACCCCTCCCGCGGTCACGTTTTGCTGTTTTTCTTCTCCCTCGCTCGCCCTCTATGAGGCCTTGCTGCGGAAGCCTTGAGGCGTAGCGCAATGGCTTGAATCGTCTGTTTATTGATAGAAATCGATAAAAATGGGTCTTTGGGGGCTCTAAACAGCGTTTTGGGGAGTCTTTTTTGCGTTGGGATTGTTTTTTCAGGGGGCATGCGATTTTGCCGGTATTTTCGGGGTATTAACCGGGCATCCGAAGGCGCGCGATGGGGGGGGGCTGCGGGGAAACCGAGTCGGGATTCTTCCACCCAACCAGGGGATGGACCCGCTTATCGGGGAAAATCAGAACTGACTACACATTATAATGTGTGGCATTGATAGATTTCATAAATGAATAAATATAAGCCAATATCAGATATATTTTCAGTCAAACATTATAATGTGTGGTAGGTCAATGGATCGGGCGGATGTCGGGGAGGCCCCCGATGATTTCAAGGGGGGGAGATGATTTCATCGGTGTGGGTTCTTCAGGCTCCTGTTCTTCAGCGTGTATGGAGTTATCCAGGCTGAAAAGCTGAATGGGGAGGTTTGTGGAGCCTCAAACGGCCCGCGGGCGATTTTTCGGGGGGCAAAGGGGTGTTGCGCCTTGTCAGAGGGGGCCTTGGAAGGCTAGTATGCATGTCACTTTGTGCTGGGTTCAGAAATCCCGGCGGAATCGAGAATTTTCTATGCAATGGCTTTTGAAACGAATTGTGGGTACGAAGAACAACCGCGACCTGAAAAAGGTGCGGCCGTTTGTCGAGCGGATTAAGGTGTTGGAGACCGAACTGCAGGCGTTGTCGGACGACGAACTGAAGGCGAAGACCGGCGAATTCCGCAAGCGCCTGGAAGAGGGCGAAACGATTGATGACCTGATGTGCGAGGCCTTTTCGGTGGTCAAGAATGCCTGCCGTCGCCTGTGCGGCCTGACGGTTGATGTCTGCGGTCATCCACAGGACTGGGACATGATCCCGTTCGATACGCAGCTGTTCGGCGGCATTGTCCTTCATCAGGGCAAGATTGCCGAAATGGCGACGGGCGAAGGCAAAACGCTGGTGGCGACGCTGCCGGTCTATCTAAATGCGCTGTCGGGCAAAGGCGTCCATGTAGTGACGGTGAACGACTATCTGGCGCTGCGCGATGCGACCTGGATGGGGACGGTCTACAACTATCTGGGCCTGACGGTGGGGTGCATCCAGAACCAGATGCGGCCGGAACAGCGCCGTGAGCAGTATGCGTGCGACATCACCTATGGCACCAACTCCGAGTTCGGCTTCGATTATCTGCGCGACATGGGTATGGCCTATTCGCCGCCCGAAATGGTGCAGCGCGGCTGGAACTACGCGATTGTCGATGAAGTCGACAGCATTCTGATCGATGAAGCGCGGACCCCGCTGATCATTTCCGGCCCAGCCCCTTATTCGACGGAGCAGTATCAGATTGTGAAGCCGACCGTGGAGCGCATGGTCCGCAAGCAGCGAGACCTGTGCACCCGCTTGATGCAGCAGGCCAAAAAGGCGCTGGATGACGAGGACGAAGAGGCTGCGATGCTGCTGTTGTATCAGGTGCATCAGGGGATGCCGAAGAACAAGCAGCTGCTGCGTCTGCAGGAGGAACCGTCCGCCCGCCGCTTGCTCGAAAAGGTCCAAAGCATGATGCTGATCGACATGAACAAGGAGCAGGGCCGCGCGCTGCGCGAGGAGCTGTACTTTGTCATCGACGAAAAGGGCCATGATGCGAGCCTGACGGATAAGGGCTGCCTGGCGATGAATCCGGACGATCCGGACTATTATGTGGTTCCGGATTTGGTGACGGCCCTGGCCGATCTGGACGGCGAGAACGAGCTGTCCGAGACCGAGAAGTTCGAGAAGCGTCAGGCGCTACAGAACCAGTTTGCCGACACGAGCGAGCGCATCCATGCGGTGGACCAGCTGATCCGCGCCTACAGTGTGTATGAAGCCGATGTGCAGTATGTGGTGCAGAACAACCAGGTCGTGATTGTGGATGAGTTCACCGGCCGCCTGATGGCGGGGCGCCGCTGGAGCGATGGGCTGCATCAGGCGATTGAGGCCAAGGAAGGCGTGCGGATCGAGCGTGAGACGCAGACGCTGGCGACGATCACGATTCAGAACTATTTCCGCATGTATGACAAGCTGGCGGGCATGACGGGTACGGCCGAGACCGAGGCCGACGAGTTTGACGAAATCTACAAGATGGATGTGGTTGTGGTTCCGACGAACCGCCCGGTGCGCCGTTTGGATGCGAATGACCAGATCTATAAGACGCAGCGCGAGAAGTTCAATGCCATCATTGACGAGGTCGCGGAATGCTATCAGCGCAAGCAGCCGGTCCTGGTCGGCACAATTTCCGTGGAAATGTCGGAGGTCCTGAGCCGCATGCTGCGGCGCGTGAACATTCCCCACAATGTGCTGAATGCCAAAAATAACCTGCGCGAAGCGGAGATTGTGCTGGATGCGGGTCAGCCGGGCGCGATTACTATCGCCACGAACATGGCCGGCCGCGGAACGGACATCAAGTTAGGCGAAGGCGTTGTCTGGATTGAGAAGGATGTGATCGTCAGCGATACGAAGCTGGCGGACAAGGTGGAGGGGAAGAAGACCCTGGCCGATCTAATCTACGAGCGCCCCTGCGGACTCTGTGTGATCGGCAGCGAGCGCCACGAATCGCGCCGCATCGACCGCCAGCTGCGTGGACGCTGCGCACGCCAGGGCGATCCGGGCATGACGCATTTCTTCGTGTCGCTGGAAGATGATCTGATGCGCCTGTTCGGCAGCGACCGGATTTCGGGCATCATGGAGAAGCTGGGTATCCAGGAGGGCGAGGTGCTGGAGCACCGCTGGCTGAACCGGTCGATCGAGACCGCCCAGCGGCGGGTTGAACAGCAGAATTTCTCCATCCGTAAACGCACTCTGGAATATGATGATGTCATGAACACCCAGCGCGGAATCATTTATGGATTCCGCAGCCAGATTGTGTCGGCAGAGCTGGTTCGGGAGCATCTGCTGGACGTGGTGTATGATGTCATTCTGGGTCATGCCGATGAGCTGCTGGATGACGAGGAAAGCATTCTCGGCTTCACCACCTGGGTGAACAGCCAGTTCCCGATCGGGTTCCAGCCGGATCAGGTGGTGGCGCGTTCGGGCCGGAAGAGCGGGATCGATCCCGAAGCGACGGCCAAGGCGGTATCAGACCTGGTTGTGAAGGCCTACGAGAACAAGTGCCTGTTGGAGAATCCGGAACAGCTGAACGGCATGGAACGGTACATCATGCTGAATGCGGTGGATACGCAGTGGCAGGAGTATCTGCGCAACATGGATACACTGCGTCAGGGCGTGGGGCTGCGCGCCTATGGCCAGCGCGATCCGCTGGTAGAATATAAGAACGAAGCCTATACGCTGTTTGCCGACTTGATGGACCGCATCAAGGAAGAGATTGCCAGCCGGGTCTTCCGTGCGACGACCTCGCCGGCGGCCTATCAGAATTTCCTGGGGGATCTGCAGCAGCTGCATAGCAAGACCCAGACCCAGCATGCGACGCTGGCGCCCCTGGTGGGCGGCCATGCGGCCGGGGCGGGTACGCCGAAACGCCGTGGTCCCGATGCGGGCGCCGAGGCGGCGATGAATGCGGCGCTGGATGCGTCGCAGAGTCAGAAGAAGACCGTGACGCGGGATGAGCCCAAGACGGGACGAAACGACCCCTGCACCTGCGGGAGCGGAAAAAAATACAAGAAGTGCTGTGGCAAAAATGGCTAAATCCAAACACGTCGTGATTCTTAAAGAGTCACAACATCATCTGCAGCGTGATCAGATTGGCTGGGAGGCGCTGCGGGTGCTGACCCGGCTCGACGAGGTGGGCTACAAGGGCTATCTCTGCGGCGGCGGGGTCCGCGACCTCCTGCTGGGCCGGACGCCCAAGGATTTTGACATCGTGACCGACGCCCGCCCGGAAGAGGTCAAAAAACTGTTCCGCAACTCGCGGATCATCGGCCGCCGTTTTAAGCTGGCCCATGTCTTTTTCCGGGATGAGATTATCGAGACCGCGACCTTCCGTGCGCTGCTGGATACGCCTCCCGCCGGTGCGGAGGATGTCCCGCTGCCGACCCGGAGAAGCACCCATATTCCCGATCCGCATTTTGCCACCCGCGACGGTGTGATTGTCCGTGACAACGTGTACGGGAACCCCGAAGAGGATGCCCATCGCCGCGACTTCACCATCAACGGTATGTTCTATGACATCGCCGATGGAAGCATCATCGATTATGTCGGTGGCCTGAAGGATCTGGAAAATCGCGTGTTACGGGTGATCGGCGATCCCGAGACGCGCTTTCGCGAAGATCCCGTGCGGATGGTGCGCGCCCTGCGCATTGCCTCGCAGCTGGATTTCGAGATCGAAGAGACGGCCCGGGAGGCCATCATCAAGACCTGTAGCGACCTGCAGAACTCCTCGCGCGAGCGCCTCCATGAGGAGATGCTGAAGATTTTGAATTGCGGCTGTGCCAAGGTGGTGTTTGAACGCTCCTGGCAAAAGGGCCTGTTCCAGACGATTTATCCGTCGTTTTCGGCCTGGCTACAGACCCCGGAAGGGGAGACGGGGCTGCCGTGGGCGAAAAAGGCCCTGCGTCAGTTTGATGTGTGGAAGAAGGCGGGCCTGAAACCGATGCCGGCGCTGCAGCATGCCCTGCTGTTCGGGCCTTATATCGAAGCGATGACCGCCACCATCGTCGAAGAGGGGATCCCCGAATTCGAAGCGACGCTGCAGGCGGTGAACACCGTGCTGCGCGACAAAACCAACCTGACGCAGATTCCCAAGGCGGTGGTCTTCGATGTGGAACGCATTCTGGGCATTCAGGTGCAGATGCGGAAGTCCTCCGGCCAGAGCAAATATGCCTCGCGGCTGCGTCATCGCAACGGGTTCGACGAGGCCCTGATCTATCTCAAGTTTGCCAGCGGCGTCGATCCCGAGCGCAAGGAACTGCTGGAACACTGGATGGCGCCGGTGCAGGAGATTCCGCATCCTGCAAAGAAGCGGGAGCCGTCGCGCAAGCCCAAGTCCACGTTCAGGCCCAAGAAGGCCTGATCGGTATCGTCTGCGCCCGGACCGGGGTTTTCTGCCGGGGCGCGCGGGCGTGAACGTTTTACTCTATGATTGAATTTCACCAGGTCAGCAAACGATATGGCAAGCAGGTCGTGCTCGATGCCGTGGAGCTCCGCCTGCTGGCGGGGGAGCGCGCCGGAATCGTGGGGCCGAACGGGGCGGGAAAATCAACGATCTTCGATCTCATCGTCGGGGAGTCCGAGGTGGACTCCGGAGATATTGTTCGCGCGAAGGATATCCGCATTGGCCATTTGCGCCAGCAGGTGAATCCGGCCGACGAACAAACCCCGCTGCAGACTTATGTGGAGAAAGCGGCCCCCGATCTGGAAACCATTCACAACGAAATTCACCACATTGAAGAGCGCCTGGCTGGCGATGAAGCAGGGGAGGCTCGGGTTCTGCTGAACCGTCTGGGCGATCTGCAGACGCAGTTCGAGGCGCAGGGGGGATACGATCTGCACGCGCGGGCGGCCGCGGCCCTGACCGGGCTGGGCTTTCGGGTGGTGGATCTGCAGCGGCCTCTGGGCGAATTCTCCGGCGGGTGGCAGATGCGAGCAGAGCTCAGCCGGGCGCTGATTGCGGAACCGGATCTGCTGCTGCTGGATGAACCGAGTAACTATCTGGATTTGCCAGCCGTGGAATGGTTGAGAAGGCGGCTCGACGGGTTCCGCGGCACGCTGGCGATGATTTCCCATGACCGCTACCTGCTGGAATCGCTGTGCACCACCACCTTTGAAGTGGCCGCGGGGCGGGTGACGCGATATCCGGGTCGCTATTCCTGGTATGCCCAGGAAAGGGAAAAGCGGCAGGCCGTATCGCTTTCACAGCAGGCCAGCGAAGCCCGAAAGCGCCAGCAGATCGAGCAATTTATAAATCGGTTCCGAGCCAAGGCCAACCTGGCCACGCGCGTGCAGAGCAAAATCAAGATGCTGGAGAAGATGGAGCGCACGGAAGTGGTCCAGGTGGTGCGCGGCAAGGGGCAGGTCCGCCTGGCTTCGCCTCCGCACTGCGGCCAGGAGGTTCTCCGCTGCGAAGGCCTCGGGTTCAGCTATGATGCCGATGAGTGGATTTTCCGTGGCGTGGATCTGGCGGTGCAGAAGGGCGAGAAACTCGCGGTGGTGGGCCCCAATGGCGCGGGGAAGACCACGCTCCTGCGTGTGATGGCGGGACAACTCGATCCGGTCGAGGGGCGGCGCCAGCACGGCCATCTGGTGGTGCCGGGCTATCAGAGCCAAGAGAGCGCAGACACGATGGACCCGACGCGCAGCTGCATGGAGACGCTGAAAGCCGTGGCGTCGGATGCGAGCGAGTCGGAAATCCGAACCCTGCTGGGCGGGTTTGGATTCTCGGGGGCGGCCGCCGAAAAGCGCGTGGGGGTGCTGTCCGGTGGCGAACGGATCCGGCTGGCTTTCGCGCGGATTCTGATCCGCCCCCCGAATCTGCTGCTCCTGGATGAGCCGACGACCCATTTGGATGTAGAGAGCCGCGAGGCCTTGCAGGAGGCCATCGCCGCCTATGCCGGGACGGTGGTGCTGGTTTCGCATGATGTGGAATTTGTTCGGGCGGTGGCGCAGGGGATCATTGCGGTGGCTCCGGGCGGTGGCGGGGTGCGGCGCTTTTCGGGCGGCTATGACTACTATCGCGAGAAGCTGGCCGAGGAGGGCGGGGGGAGCGTTTCTGCCGGTACAATGCCCCAGAATGAAGACAAAGCGGCCCGGACAGAGGCGCTGAAAGACCGGAAGGCTCTGAAGTCTGAGCTTCGCAAAACGGAAAAAGTCCTCTACAATCTGGAGAAGAAAATCTCTACCCTTGAGATTGAACAAGCCACTTTGCATGAGCAGCTTGCATCGCCTGAAACCCCGGTGGAAGACCGCGCGGAAGCAGGCCGCAAGCTGAAAGAAATAGAAGATCGGCTTGCGGCTATCCTGAGCGATTGGGAAGCGGCGGGGAGCCGACGGGATGAAATCTCGACATTGATCTAAATCCGGTCCACCAAGCTCGTCACGGAACGGTTACATAAATGTTAGGATTCTATTTGACGCATGCTCTATCAATGGAGTAGATTTTGTCCGTTATGACAAATCTTACACAAAAGTGGTTCTGGGGCGTCTGTTTGGCCGCCCTTTTTTTTTGGGCGATTTCCGTCCAGGCGGTCAATGTGCGCCTCGCGGAGTTCAATGTCGCTTACGGCATCGACACGGGGAGCGACTACGGCACCACCAATGATGTCGATTACGTCGCGGTGACGTCGATTGTCCAACGCGTGCAACCGGACATTCTTTGTTTCGAAGAGTTGTATGCGGATGAAGACCGGGACACGTGGATCGCCGCCGCCGCCACGCTGGGCTATCCTTACTATGCCATGTCAGAAGGCGGCACGTTTGACAATTCTATGCGGACGGGGATTTGGAGCAAACACCCGATTACTTTTACCGATCACGTGCGGGAAACGGTGGTGGATCCCGCCGCGGCGGAAATCATGCGCTGGCCGTTGCACGCGGAGATTCAGGTGCCAGGTGCGCTCAATCCGTTCCATGTGTTCGTGACCCACAACAAAGCCGGAACGACGACCAAGTCGGCCCGCCTGCAGCGGGCCTTTGAGATGCACCGGATCTTGAACTACATCACCAACATGGTCGCGCAATATCCGCTGGATACGGAATACGCGATCGTGGGCGACTTCAATGATGATATTGGCCTGACGCAGAACGACAGTTTCGATATCGCCTATTACGATTCCATCGTCGGTTCGTTGTCGGCCGGCTACAACGATGGAACTGATATCCCGTGGAACAATCCGACGAACTCCGGCTGGCTGATGCCGTACAGCAAGTTCCCGACCGAGCGCCTGTCGACGGCGGGCATGGGGTGGATCAATCCGGCCCAGACGGGGACAAACCTGACCTGGACGCATTATTACACGACAGAAAGCGGCCGCTACCGTCTCGACTATATCCTGTTCAGCGACGAGATCATGAACAGCGCCTATGGTTCCCCGACGGGGGAAATCTATAATTCGGAATTCGACGGCGTGGGGGTGGGGCTGCCCAAATATGGCGATCCACCGCCGGTGAATGCCTCCATGGACGCCTCGGACCACCGGATGGTCTTCGCAGACTTCCACCTGATCGATGCGGTGCCGGGTGTGACGCCGGTGGGCATTCTGAGCGAGGTGGTCGATCATCTGACCACCACAGATGGAAACTATGTGGAACTGGCCAATACGGGCAGTTCGGATCTGGATCTGACGGGTTATTCCCTGGCGGTGTATCTGAATGGATCCACCAACCCGACGCTGATCAATCTCAGCGGGTCGCTGGGCTCAGGCGGGGTGCAGATTGTGGCGGCCTCGACCAACACCTTCCTGAGCACCTGGGGTGTCTCCGCGCAATGGGAGGATTCAGTGATCGCCCAACTGGACGGCAACGATACGGTAGCCCTGCGAAAAGCCGATGGAAACACCTCGGATATCTACGGGCAAATTGGTTCGGTGCCGGGTGCATGGGATTTCACCCAGTCGACAGCCACTCGCAACACCGGTGTGAGCGACCCGCTCTCCATCTGGGACTCCGCCGAGTGGACAATCACGGCTGGCATTATTCCCGCAACGCCGGGGACGCATGTGTCCCTGACAAACGCCGAGGCCTTTGTCTCCTCCGGCCCGTCGCTGATTCCCGAAGCTCCGCGCGCCAGCAACACCTTTGCCATCACCGTGGGGCTCACCCCCAACCTGGTGGCATCCAACCTCACCGCCTCCGGCGTGTTCCGTATCGCGGGCGGAAGCTGGATCGAGGCAGGAGCGACAAATGCTTCCGGCACGGACTGGGATACGCCGATGATCAATGTCGCCAAGAATGAAGGCGATGTGATGGAATATTATGTCCGGTACTCCTATGAGGGGCCGCAGGGAGTCCTCACCAACTTCTCGTCGACCAATTCCTATGTGTTTCCGGTGTTCGGAGCCTCCGGCGGGAGCATCAAGCCGATGTTCAACGAGGTGCAGGCCGATGGCGCCGGTGCCGACACTAATGAGTTTGTGGAGATCATCGCCGAAACCGGAGTGGATCTCGCAGGGTACCGCATCGAACACCGCAACGGCTCTGACACGACCGATGGCCCGGTCTGGACCTTCACGTTCCCCTCGTTCATTGTGCCGGATGATGGCGTGCTCGATACCGGCGGCCACTCTCTCGGCTTTGCCGTCATCAGCCAGGTCTCCAACAATGTGGCCAATACCGATTTCCTTCTGCCCGGCACTCTGATGAATACGGGGAACGGCCTGATTCTGTATGATGACAGCGGGAATATCCTGGATGCGATTGTCTGGCTGGGCGCCACCTATGACATCGGCGTGGATGACCCGGACACGGTCTCTTCCAGCGTGCCTCCCGGCAGTGCCAATTATCTTCATATTGTCGGAACGGATACCAGCACCGACTACTGTCCGCAAGCCCCGAACAATGTGTTGATGTCGACGGGGACCTGGTATTCCGCTTCCATGACACCCGGCGTCATCAACGCGCAGCAGGTGAGCGGTGAGATTATCGTTATCCCGGGCGATGGCGATCTGGATGGTCTACTGGATGATGTGGACAACTGCCCCTACACCAACAACCCGACCCAGAGCGACACGGATGGCGACGGAATCGGTGATGCTTGCGACTCGGACATCGATGGCGACGGCGACCTGAATGGCGCCGACAACTGTCCCTACAACGCGAATGCGGACCAGTCGGATATCGATGGCGACGGGATTGGGGACGAATGCGATCCGGACATCGACGGCGACGGAATCCCGAACGAAGAAGATCCCGATCCGTACCACACCGGGAATCTGGATATCGATTTTGAGGATTCTAACCTCCACGACACGTTGTCGGACTACACGCCCATTGAGATCGCCGGCCGCTGGTGGGTCTTCACCAATTCTCTGGTGGTAGGCACCAGCGATTCCAGAGACAAGGTCGACGGCACTCGAGCCGCCCGCCCGCGCGGGATCGGCTCCATGAATCTGCAGGGGGCTTTGACCAACGGAATCGGGGATTTTGAATTCGCCTACGCTCGGTACAAGACAGACAATGGCGTCACCATCACGCCGCAGTACAATGCCGGAGCAGGATGGGTGGACATCACCAGCGTGAACACCACGGGATTGGATATCCTGACGACCAACGCGGCCACCGTGAATGTGGTGGGCCCCGTCGATTTCCGCATCATCTGGACCGCAGGCGGTACGCGGGATGATGCGAACATGGACAACATCTACCTGACGTCCTACACGCCGCTGGGGCTGGCGGAATGCACGCTGCCGGTGCCGGCGACGGAGGCGTTCGATGGCACGGAGAAGACCGCCGACTTTACGGTACTGCCGCTGGGGATGTCCTATGATGTGACTTGGTCGCCGACGCCGCCGGTGGAACTAGGGACCTATGATGCGACCGTCATTATTCCCGACTCGGAAACCGTCCTCGGCGGCACGTTTGCGTTTACCAACGCGCTGACCATCACGCAGGGCACCGCCACCTGTTCGCTGGACGCGCCCGTGGATACCGTCTATGACGGGCTGGCGCACACGAATGCCTTTACCGTGACCACGGGGCTGACCTGGTCGGTGACCTATTCGCCGACCAACCCGGTGGACCCGGGCGCCTATGACGCCACCGTAACCGTAACCGGTGACGCGCACTATCTGGGCGGAACATTTATCTACAGCAATGCGGTGCTCATCTCACAGGCTCAGGCCACCTGTTCCCTGGATGCCCCGGTCACCGTGGATTATGATGGGGCCCTCCATACGAATTCATTCACGGTCACGCCCGGCCTGTCCTGGTCCACGACCTATAGCCCGTCCACCCCCGTGGATATCGGCGTCTATGATGTGACGGTCGGCGTTCTGGGCGATTTCCGCTACATCGGCGTGACCAGCTACTTCCCCAGCGCGGTGACCATTCAGTCGACCAATCCGGTGGTGTTGACCGTCGGTTCGCCGTACAGCATTGACTGTGAAGATCCATACATCCCCGACTACAATGCCTATGGGCCGCACACCAACGTACTCAGTGCGAGCGATCCCGCCAGCTGGTTCCTCGACAACGCCACCCGCGGCAACCTGGCCGGCGACGTGAAGAATGGGGCCTACTCGTTGCGCATGCGATATATCGGCGCGGCGGCGACCAGCAACGGCGTGCTGCAGAGCGTCGCGCCGTTCCCCGGCATCCATTCCGTGGCGTTCAACTATGCGATGTACAACGGGGATGCCGCCGGCACGCTGTCCATCCAGACGAGTCCAAATGGGGCCGACTGGACGGCCGTCACCAACGTGGTGGTGGATGGCATCCAGACAAACTTCGCCGCCTTCTCTAATACGCTGGCCCTGGCGGATGCGGCCTATCTCCGCTTCAAGCTGGTCGATGGAAATGTGCTGGATATGGTGGATATCGATGACATTGTGATTATTCCGTATGAGCCGATTTCCGCAATCGTGACGCTCACCAACCTGTTGCATACCTATGACGGGCTTCCCAAGAGCCCGACGGCGACGACCGATCCGTCCGGACTGGGCGTGAGCATCACCTGCGACGGGTCGGAAAGTGCCCCGACCGAGGCGGGAAGTTATCAAGTCGTGGCTTCGGTTACGACGCCGGGTTATGCCGGCTCCGCCATCGGAACTCTGATCGTCGCCCGTGCCCTGGATTCGATTGTCTTCAGCAATACGAACCAGCCGTACGATGGGACCGCTCGGTCCGTGACGGCGACAGCCGGCTCCGATTCGCCCGTCGCGTTGACCTATGATGGCAGTGCGTCCGCACCGCTGGATATTGGCGTCTATGCGGTCACTGGTATTGTGGATGCTGTCAACTGGATGGTGACGAATACCACCACGCTGACGGTGACCGCCTCGGATACGGCACCATCCTTCAGCCCGTTGGGAGTCCAGACGGCCTATGTCGCCTCGGCATCGTCCTTCAATGTAGACGCCGCGGGCTATCCGGCTCCGGCTCTGGTCTTGCAAAGCACGACGGCCTCCAACGGCTTCCTCTTCACGTCGGCGACCGGTCAGCTCGACTACACTCCGCTGGTGGAGGATGTCGGACCGAATACCTTCACCTTTACTGCCAGTAACAGCGTCGGTGTAGCAACACAAGTAGTGGACGTGCTGGTTATCAGCGGTGTTCCGGAGGCTCCAGCCTCGATTTGGGCCAGCGAAACGAATGTCACCGACTTCACTGCGGCGTGGAGCGCAGCGGTTGGTGCGACGGAATACCGGCTCGATGTCAGCACGAGTGCGGCGTTCAGCAGCGGGGGTGCCGCCCCGGTGGCAACGCTGGATCGCGGGGACATCGCCATCGTCGGCATGGATACTGTCAATCCCGACCTGGTCACCTTTGTCTCACTGGTGGATCTTTCGGATGGAACCGCCATTTCCTTCACCGACAATGCCTGGCAGGACACCAACAGCACGCTGCGAACGGGCGAGGGGACAATGCTCTGGTCGAACGACACCGCCGGTGCAATTTCGGCTGGAAGCATGATCGTCTTGGACGTGGCGGCCAGGACCTCAAGTGTGGGGGTCTGCTCTGGAACTTCTCCCAACCTGTCGCAGAGTGGCGACCAGATCCTGGCCTACCAGGGAGATTCGTCCTCACCTTTCTTTATTGCCGCCCTGAACATGGATGGTTCGACGCCTTGGCTGTCCGGGGCACAGTCGGCCAATACCTCAGCCGAACCGGACGGTCTGACCAACGGGGTCAACTGCGTGGGGATTCTGGAAACAGTCAATGCCGTGTATGACATGAGTACGACTTCCGGCACGAAGGAAGAGTTGTTGGCAGCCATCTGCGATGCGGCCAACTGGACCGGCAACACGACGGCCTATACGATGCCGCCTGTGGGTTCCTTTACGCTCACCGGCGGCGGCGGTCTGCCGGACTTCCTCCCCGGCTATTCGAACCGGACCGTTTTGGGTACAAGCGCATCGGTCACCGGGCTGACCTCCGGGGTGGAATACTTCTTCCGCGCATCAGCAGTTTCCCCGGGTGGGACCAGCGTGGTCTCTTCGGTGACGAGCGTGACAACCAAAGCCACCCAGACCCTGACGTTCCCGGCGATGGCTGACCAACTGACCACCAGCACACTGGGGCTGACGGCGACGGCTTCCAGCGGGCTTCTTCCCGGGTTCTCCGTGGCTAGCGGCCCGGCTGTGATTGCCGGCGGCACCAACCTGTCTTTTACGGGTATCGGCTCAGTTTCAATCGTGGCTTTCCAGCCGGGTGACAGCACGTACATGGCCGCCACCCCGGTCACGAATATCTTCCAGGTGACAGCAGCGGGCGCAACCGTGACCCTGGGGGCTCTGGCGCAGACGTATGATGGCACGGCACGGATTGTGACCGCCACCACCGTTCCTGCGGACCTGACTGTGGATCTGACCTATGACGAGTCGGCCACGGCCCCAACCGATGCCGGAAGCTATACGGTTGTCGGAACCATTAACGATGCGTTGTATTCGGGTGTCGCAACAAATACCCTTGTCGTATCCGGTGCGTCCGCTTCGGTCGCTCTTGGTAGTCTGGCCCCGACCTATGACGGCACGCCGAAGAGTGCGACTGCCACGACGGCACCCTTAGGCCTGACCGTTGATTTCACGTTCAACGGATTTGCAACACCTCCCACGGGAGCAGGGAGCTATGCGGTAACTGGTACCATCAACGATGTGAATTATACCGGTTCAGCGACCGGGACGCTGGTGATTGCCAAGGCGGCCGCCCTCGTGGAGCTCGATGATCTGTGGGCGGTGTATGACGGCTCCGCCAAGAGCGCCACCGTGATCACCACTCCGGATGCGCTCACGGTCACGGTGACCTATAACGGGTCCGCTACGCTCCCGGTTGCCACGGGTAGCTATGCCGTGGTTGCCTCCGTGACCGAGGCGAACTATGACGGCTCTGCCTCCGATACCTTTGTCATATCGGCCGGCGCCACCACACCCTTCGAAGACTGGCTGCTGGATCAGAGTCTGGATCCGGTTGATGCCCGTTATGCGACGGATGCGGACGACGATGGCGACGGCATGACCACCTATGAGGAGTTCCTGGCGGATACCGATCCGACGTTGCAGGGCAATGTCCTGGTTTTGACCGGGACGTACAACATGGCTTCAGCGAGCAACGCCACGGGTATTCTTCGATTGAGCTTCCCCGCCAGTACCGGTCGCTATTATCAGCTGGTGTATTCTACCAATCTGTTTACCGCCACCATCACCAGCAATCTAGGCTGGGGAATCCCCGGCATGGTCGTGACGAACGAGACGCCCGGTATCTGGTTCAGTTTAATTCGCTCCAGACTGACCGATCCCACCGCACCATAGCAGACTCTCTTGCCGCCCTTCGTCCGGCTCTTCAAAGAGACGGACACCGGGGGAGGGGGGCTTCTAGCGCGCGAGGATTTGGTCTTGTCAGGGGGGAGGGGGGGGCGATAGCCTTCAGGCAGTCTCTGAGGAGAACCGCCCGGGGGCATATGAAGGAGCTGAATATGAAAAAGAAACTGTGGGTGACGTGTCTGTGTCTTCTGGGGGCAGTCGTTCTGCTGAATGGATGCGCCGGCAAATATGCCGATGTAAAAAAGCTGAACTCTGAGTTTGTCAACAGCATGGAGACCTATGTCGCGGACCTGGACAGGGCCGACAGTGCGAAAGAGGTCGCCGCCGCAATGAACCGCTATGCGGACAGGCTCGAGAAAATCTGGCCGAAGCTGAAAGCACAGTCCGAGAAGTATTCTGAACTCAAGGACCGGGATCAGGTGCCTGAAGAGCTCAAGGAATCCGAGAAGCATGCCAGCGAAGTCGGGATGAAGATGGCGGCTTCTTTCCGGAAAATCATCCCGCACATGGGGGACCCCGAAGTCGTGAAAGCGCAGCAGCGCATCGGGAATATCATGTCGGAGAAATAAACCGGTCTCTTCTGTCTGATTCCTGTACTGAAATACGGTTATAATCCCTTGCGGTGTGCTGAATTGTCGTGAAGGGTGAACAAATGTGATAAAACGTTTCGACAAGGGGCCGTTTTTATGGAAAAGTTTCCCTTACGACAATTCTGCAGGAGGAGATTGACCCATGAAATTTGAGCGCGCATCCGGAGTTTTACTTCATCCCACATCTTTGCCCGGTGCTTACGGAATCGGAGAAATCGGTCCTGAGGCCTATCGCTTTGCGGACTTCCTCCAGGCCACCGGACAGAAGCTCTGGCAGATTCTCCCGCTGGGTCCCACCAGCTATGGCGACAGCCCGTACCAATCGCCTTCGACTTTTGCCGGCAATCCGCTGTGGATCAGTTTTGATCTGCTGATCCAAGACGGGCTGCTGACAGCTGAGGAGCTCAAAGACTATCCTGAATTTCCGGCAGACAGCGTCGACTTCGGTCCGGTGATCCTGGCGCGAACGGCTGTGCTGGAAACCGTGTGTGAACAGTTCGCGCAGCGTGCTTCCGAAGAGATTCAGAAGGCGTTTGCCACCTTCTGTGAGCACAACGTCGGTTGGCTGGACGAGTATGCTCTTTTTGCCGCGCTGAAGGATGCGCATGGCGGCGTTCCATGGACAGAGTGGGAATCGGCCCTGGCGCAGCGCGACCCGGAGGCGCTGGCCCAGGCCTGCGAGACGTATCAGGATGCCATGCGCAATGTGAAGATCGTTCAATATCTGTTTGAGAACCAGTGGGAGCGCTTGCGCGCCTACTGTGCTGAGCGCCACATCAAGTTTGTCGGCGACATCCCGATTTTTGTCGCGCATGACAGCGCGGACGTCTGGGCTAACCGCGGCCTCTTTTTCCTGCAACCCGACGGGCAACCGAGTGTGGTGGCCGGTGTGCCGCCGGACTACTTCAGTGAGACCGGCCAGCTGTGGGGCAATCCGCTCTATAATTGGGAAGCGCATGCCGCAGAGAACTATGACTGGTGGGCCGCACGCCTCCACCGCACCTTTGAAACGGTCGACATTGTCCGCATCGATCACTTCCGCGGCTTTGAAGCCTATTGGGAAGTCCCGGGTGGCGAGACCACTGCCATGAACGGCAAATGGGTTCAGGGTCCCAACCAGCACCTCTTTGATGTGCTGCTCGAGCGGATGGGAGCCTTGCCGATCATTGCTGAAGATCTGGGCGTCATTACACCTCCCGTAGAAGCCCTGCGCGACCATTGCGAATTCCCGGGCATGCGCATTCTGCAGTTTGCATTCGGGAACGATGAACGCGCCGCCGAATTCCGGCCAGAGAGCTATCCTCCGCATTGCGTGGTCTATACCGGCACGCACGATAACGACACAACGGTGGGCTGGTTCCGGAGCGAACCGGGTCCGGGCAGTACCCGCACGCTGGAGGAGATTGCCGAAGAGCGTCACCTCATCCGGGAGTATCTGAAAACGGATGGCCATGAAATTCACTGGGATCTGATCCGTCTCGGTTCGCGATCGAATGCCGATACCTTTGTTGCTCCTTTGCAGGATCTGCTGGGGCTGGGGTCCGAGTCGAGAATGAACACCCCGGGTGTTGCCGGCGGGAACTGGCAGTGGCGGTTTTCCTGGGATCAGATCACCGATGAGGTCAAGGAACGTTTTGCCCATGTGACCCGCTCGACCGGGCGCACTCACTAGGGGAAAACGGACCCTCGTCCGTACAGCCCTTGGCCGTATTCCGGCCAGGGACTTCTTTGTGCGACGGGGGGTTGCTGCCTACAGGTGAGGGGAGAGCTGGTCGGCGGTCAGCCGTCGGACCATCTCCGGTTCAATGCCGGATGGAGGGGCGTGGGTTAGAAAGACCGCCTGGGCGCAGGTCGTTCCATCTGCAAATCGTTTTGATACCTTCACGGCGACAGGATGCCTCTGAGGGGCTCATAAGAAATGCTGTTCCCCTCTCATGAGCTTGCAAGAAAGCCGTTTTTGTCTATGATTCAACCTTGAAATCAAGCTGATGAGTACAAAGCAAAAAATTCTGATGATTCTGACCCACGACCGGCAAGACTGCCTGGAAGTGTGTCTGGAGATGCTGGAACGGGCCGAGGCCTTTTCCCGGTTTGATCGTGTGGTTCTTCTGCTGAATGGAGTGCCGGCCCGGCTTCGCCGATATGTGGAGTCGTTTATGGCGGCCCGACCGGAGGTGAACTGGGACACCGTGGAAGGGGACGGCACGCGTCCTGAAGGCATCTGCCGTGTCCAGAATGACTGCATCCGTCGCTATCCGGGCTCCGTTTACGTGAAAGTGGACGAGGATATCTTTGTTCCCCGGGGGTGGGCGGAGCGCATGCTGGAAACCTATGAGCAGTTTTCGGACCGCAAAGATCTTGCGCTCATTACGCCCCTGATTCCGAACAATGCCTACGGCCTGCACCGCCTAATCAATACCTTTTACCCCGAAAAAATGGCGGACTTCGAAAAGCGCTTCAAGAAGCCGCCGTCCGCTTCGCCCAAGGGACCCACCTGGCAAAGCCCCTACATCGCGGAATGGGCCACCCGGCAGTTTCTAGACATCGATGCAGCCAACGCCGAGCAGCAGCGCCTACTGACGGATAAGGAAATTTCCCGCTGGCATGAGTTCTGCGAGTACTTCAGCATCGGCTGTATCTGTTATGACTATGATCATGTGCAGCGGATGGGAGGCAGCCTTCCTCCGCGGGATGAGCCGGACTGGTGCGCCTGGTTTGAAGAAAATCATCAGGCCTGCATCCTGGATCAGAGCTTGATCGTTCTGCACTATTCCTTCTTTGTGCAGCAGGAATGGCTGGACCGTTCCTCTACGCTGGAGGATGTCCGGAAGGTCAACCTGCCTGGCACCGCCTCCTGTCTGGCGCCGCTGATGCCCAAATGGCGCCTGATGAAACAACTGCCCGCCATTCTGAAACGGAGACTCGGTCGATGAATTTCAACAGCGCCTATCAAGGCAAGCGGGTCTGGCTGACCGGGGATACCGGGTTCAAAGGATCCTGGCTGGCCTTGTGGTTGAACCAGATGGGAGCGGATGTGTTCGGCATCGGTCTGGCACCCGACAGCCGGGAAGGCCCCTTTGTCCGTGCGGATTTGAGTTCGCTCATCCGTCATGAAACGGTCGACATCCGGGATGCGGCCCGGATGGAGGAGATTGCACGAACCTTCAAGCCGGACGTCGTCTTTCATCTGGCGGCGCAGGCTCTGGTGCGGCAATCCTATGTGGACCCGGTTGAAACCTTCGATACGAACGTGCGCGGCACGGCCAATATCCTGAATGCACTTCGGCTGGCAGTGAATCCCTGCGCAGTGGTCGTAGTCACCAGCGACAAGTGCTATGAGAACCGCGAAGAGGATTACGCCTATCGCGAAGCAGACCCGATGGGCGGCCACGATCCCTACAGCGCTTCCAAAGGCTGCGAAGAACTGGTGGCGGCCTCCTTTCGTTTGGCCTTTTTTGCTCCCGCTGGAAAGATTCAGTTGGCGACCGCGAGGGCAGGCAATGTGATCGGTCCCGGCGACTGGGCCGCCGACCGGATTGTGCCGGATGCCATCCGCGCCTTTCGCGCCGGCAAACCGCTTTCCGTTCGCAACCCTCGCGCGGTGCGTCCCTGGCAGCATGTGCTGGAACCCCTCGGTGGCTATCTGCGTCTGGGTCAGGCCTTGCTGGAGGAGGGGGCGGCCGTTGCTGAAGGCTGGAACTTCGGGCCCGATCCCGCCAGCGCGCAGGATGTCGGGACTCTCGCCGATCAACTGGCTAAGACCTGGGGCCGGGGGGTGAGCTGGCAGTCGGAGGCCAATCCCGCCAACCTGCACGAAGCCCATCTGCTTCAACTGAACATCGAAAAAGCTCGCGTGCGTCTGGATTGGCGGCCAGTCTGGGACTTTGAAACCACCGTTCGCCGCACCGCGGCAGGCTATCAGGCGATGATGGTCGCGCCGGATGCGGAAGCCGTTCGACAGTTTATGCGGGACGAAATCGCAGCCTATGAATCCGGAACCTGAAGGGACACCCCATGCAGAATAAAGACATTCCCATACTGATTCTCGCCGGCGGCCGCGGCACCCGCCTGATGGAAGAGACCCGCGAAATTCCCAAGCCGATGGTGTCCATCGGCGGCAAGCCCATTCTCCTGCATCTGATGCAGTCCTACAGCCGCTACGGATTCCGTAAATTTATCATCTGCCTCGGTTACAAGGGGGATGTGATCAAGGAATACTTCCTGAATATCCGGGAGAAAACCTCGACCATTCGTTTGCACGCCGGCGGCAAGGTGGAGTTTGAATCTGGCCCCGCCAATGACTGGGACATCACGCTGGCGGAAACCGGCGAGCACAGCCTGACCGCTATGCGCATTCTGCTGGCCGGAGAGTATGTGGATACGCCCCTGTTCGGCCTGACCTATGGCGACGGGCTCTCCGATGTCGATCTGGACGCCGAACTTGCCTTCCATCGCGCCCATGGAAAGCTGGGTACCATGACCGCCGTACACCCGCCGTCCCGCTTCGGCATGATGGAGATGGGGGAGGACGGCAAGGTCCTCGCCTTCCGCGAAAAAGAGAAATTGCACAACGACTACATCAATGGCGGATTCTTCTTCTTCCAGAAGGAATTCATTTCACGGTTGAAGGAGAACGAAAGCCTGGAAGCCGCTCCGCTGACCAAACTGTCGGAAGACGGCGAACTCTTTGCCTATCGTCACAACGGATTCTGGGGCTGCATGGATACGATGCGCGACCGCGAGAATCTCGAAAAGATTTACGAGTCCGGCAATGCCCCATGGGCGGGCTGATTATTTCCACACCATGGAAACATTTTTTCCATACCATGGAAAAACCCTGAAAATAGTTTCCATACCATGGAAAAAAGTTGAATGACTGCGATGCCGCAACAGAATGACACTGAATCCTCTCCGTTGACCATTGTCGTGACCGGGGCCGTTGGCTTCATCGGCAGGCGTGTCGTGGAGCAGTTGCTCGAGCGTGGAGTTCATGTCTGCGCGGTGGACCGGGTTCCTGTTTCAGACGTATCGCTTCCAGGGGGTGACTATCAGTGTGTGGATCTGGGCCAGGATCTGCCGGTCATCCCGGAAGCCTCGGTGCTGGTGCATCTGGCCTGGGAAATGGATCGCAGCAATGCTCTGGCGCAGGCCGATGCGGTAACCGATTTTGCCCGCTTGCTGGATGCGGCAGCCCAGCAGGGGTGTCGCGGAGTCGTGGCGCTGGGCAGCGCCGAAGAGTACGGCGAGCAGGAAGGTTGTCTTTCCGAAACGATGGCACCAGGGACTCAGCTGTCGGCCTATGGTCGGGCCAAGAATGAAGCCTGCCAGGCGCTGGAAGCCTGGGCGCAGGTGACGGGGATCCCGGCCCTTTGGCTGCGACCGTTCATTGTGTATGGCCCGAGGCAAAAGGGGAATATGGTGATTCCGTATGCCGTGCGGTGTGCCCAAGAGCGAACAACCGCCGAATTCTCTACCGGTTTGCAATATCGTGACTTTGTCCATGTAGATGATGTAGCCGAAGGCATTGCGCAGGCCGCTCTTCGAGTGGCAGACGCAAGCCTCTCCTTTTCGATGTGTAATCTGGGGGGTGGCCATCCGGTGCAGGTGCGCTTGGCCCCGGCCGGACTAAACCCTCGTAACGGTTTAGACGCTCCAGGGCTCTTTTCGCTTGGTCTGAATGGTGTTTAGGTGTTCGAGTTGGGCAAACAGAAAATCAGTGATGATTTCGGAGGGGAGGAAGGACGAGCCTGTATCCACCCAGTCGTACTTGTTCACTTCTCCACGGAAGAATTCAGCCCGGTTCGTCCCCTTTCCCCAAATGATTCCCGTACGTTTTTTGAATTGTTTCTCATTGACGATCAGCACGCTGCCCTCACCAGAGAGGATACTCTTGGTCTCCTGGAAGGAAAAGAAGCCAAAGTATCCAAGGCCTCCCAACGGGCGGTTTTGGTAGGTGGCATCGATTGACTGTGAGGCATCTTCCACAACCAAGAGACCGTCTGTTGGCTATCCTCGGACGACTCTATTAAATGAATCTTGAGGCCAGGGAAACGGCTTCAAGCTTGTATCGCTGGCGGATTTATGAATGATAGAAAAGGAAAATGAGAGGACTTGGATGAAGAAAGAGATCCAAAAGGTTGTTGTTATCGTCGGCGCCGGTTTTTATGGCTCGGTGATGGCGGAACGGTTTGCCAACGAGCTGGGCTGGAAAGTGGTATTACTAGATAAGCGTCCCCACATAGGTGGAAATTGCTGGTCTTGCCCGGATCCTGACACAGGGATTGAGGTCCACACATATGGCCCCCATATTTTCCACACTTCGAATGAGCGGGCATGGAATTATCTGAACCAATTTACGACCTTCAACGACTATCGACATACCGTATGGGCTAACCGAAGGGGGAAGGTATATCCATTGCCGTTTGGACTGGCTGCGATTAATCTGCTTACGGGCCAACACCTTTCACCGGAGGAAGCACGACTTTGGCTTCAGGGCGAAGTGGCCAAAGAGAAAATTGATGTGGCTGCAAATCTTGAAGAAAAAGCGTTGTCATTGATTGGACGGACTTTATACGAAGCCTTTGTTAAGGAGTATACGGAGAAGCATTGGGGCATGAAGGCCACAGAGCTTCCTCCTTATATCATCACTCGGCTGCCTGTTCGGTTTACGTATGATATGGGCTATTATAACGACAAGTGGCAGGGGATTCCGGTTGGTGGGTATGGAGCGATGTTTAAGCGTATATTACGACACCCCAATATCGATATCCGTTTAAGTACTGATTATTTTGTGGAAAAGGGAGCACTTCCTCCTCATGACTTGCTTCTCTATACGGGCCCTATTGATCAATTTTTTGACTATAAGCATGGTCGTCTTGGATGGAGGTCTGTTCGATTTGAAAAGGCATTGCCTGCCATGACTGACTTCCAAGGGACCTCTGTGATGAATGAGTGTGATGGAGACATTGCCTATACCCGGACTCATGAGTTTAAGCATTTTACGCCCGAATTGGAGTTCGCAAAGACGGTGATATTCCGCGAATACTCATTTGATCCCAAACCGGGAGATGATGTGTATTATCCTATCCGAACGAAAGCGGACATGGCGATTCGAGAGAAATATACAGCTGAAGCGGAGTCCGTTCCTGATGTTGTGTTCGGCGGTCGTCTCGGGGCCTATGCGTACCTGGATATGGAAAATACAGTGAGTACCGCATTGGAGCTGTTCGATTCGCTGAAGGTTAAGCTGGTTTCCGACTCAAGCGTCGTTTGAGAACCTCCGGCATTTGCTGGAGGATTCGCGAGGCACGAGGCAGGATGCGCCCGAGGGAGGATCGTTTCCAAACCGTTGTCGGCACATTAGCGGCACGGATGTCTTCGAGGAGTGCCGATCGGTCCAGCCATTCCTGCTGGTTGAAGAAGGTGTAGTGGTGCACAACGGCATGGGTGGCCAATACAACCAACTTGTTGTTTTCTGTAATCCATTGACCCCAGCCGACCTCGTCCTGTTCCTGTACGCCTCCGATTTCAAGCCAGTGGCGGTAGTCATAGCAGATACAATTGATGCTGAAACGCTTGTGGTAGGGGACCCAGCGCTCACAGGTCTCTGTCCGGACTTTCCGGTTGACCTCTTCCAGATTCAGAAACTTTCGGATCATCCATTCAGCCAGATGTGGATAAAACCAGACAGAGCCGCCTGCAGAATCGGTGTGCTCTGCGGAAGGGAGGCGCAGGTACTCTTCACGGATATCCGGGAAGATGCGGAGCAACTGCCAGCATCCCAGCCCGTTGTTGGGGATGGTGGCTGTGACTAAGGAGAGATCAGGCCGGTCCCTGTGGGCTTCATAGGCCTCTTCGAGTATTCGGTCCCAGTCGGAGGAAACAAGAGTATCTTCATCAATTTTGAAATAAAGAGAATCTGGATACCGTCGGATGCAATCATTCTGGAGATTGGAGATATACCACCCACGCCCTCGCGGACCGGCGATGATATCCCATGGGATGTCGGGGTGGGTGGCCATCAGGCGCTTCACATAGCGCAAGTGCTTTCCCTTTACACCGTTGAGGAGAAGAACCACATGGTCAAAGCGGCGGATGGACCCCCCATGGATAAGCATATCCATACAGAGCGCAAAGCAATCCAGCCGATGGCTGGTCAGAATCATCAAAACTTTTTTCATACACTGGAATAATTTTGAGTCAGGATACCATAGTGGGAGTTTGGGGCCAGATTAAATTCAGAAGCTGGGGGAATAGTGATGAGATGTCGGATCGTCATTCGAACTCACATTCTTGAAACGGTGAAGTAGGCCTGATTCTCAACTCCAAACATGCAAAATTAGAGTGGAAGCGTATTGTTTTGTGAATCTGATCTGTGTGAATTCGTGTTTATCCGTGGTTGTAATTAATGAGTGAACAAAATGTCATTGTATTGGGCGGTGGATTGGCCGGACTGGGGTTTGCTCAGCACTATCCGGGGCCGGGTGTTTGAGGCGGAGAGCGAACCGGGCGGTCACGCCCGCTCGCATGAATTTGGCGGAGCGTGGTTTGATCAGGGAGCCTACATCTGTCATTCGCAGGATCCATCCTGGCTGGATCTGGTCTGTGTGCAGACCCCGATGCATGAGATGACCCAAAGCACGGTCTTGAACTATAAAGCGGGGGATTGGTTTGCCTATCCGGTGCAGAATCATCTGGCGGACTTGTCGAAAGCCGACTGCGAGGCCGCCCTGAAGGATTTCCTGCAGGCGCAGGAACAGTATAAAGGGCAGACGCCACAAAATTATGAGGAATGGTGCCGTTTTCAGTATGGTGATTTTCTGCTGGAGAATTTCGATCGCCTCTATACTAAGAAATACTGGCATGTACCGATGGCGGAACTGGCCACCGACTGGCTGGGGGGGGCGCCTGCTGCCGTCGCAGGTGGAGAACATTCTGGCGGGGGCTTCTGGATCGCAGGAGGAGAAGCAGGCCGTGTTCCGGACCTTCCGCTATCCGAAGCAGGGTGGATTCTTCGGTATGCTGAAGCCGTTGTATGATGACGTGAATCTGCATCTGAACAAGCGGGCGATGCAGGTGGATGCGGCCAGGCGCTGTGTTCAGTTTGCAGATGGCACATGCGAGGAATTTGATTCATTGGTCTCCACCATCCCGTTACCGCAGCTGGTGGCTCTGATGCCCGAGGCTCCGGTCGATGTCCGGGAAGCCGCCGGAAAGTTGCAGGCCCTTCGTCATTGCTGTGTCAATTGTATCGTGGAGCGGACGGAATTGAGTCCGGCGAACTGGTTTTATGTCTATGATCCCGAGATTGCGATTTCACGTGTATCTTTCCCCTTCACTCTTTCGGGAGAGGATCGCCCACAGACCGCCATTCAGGCGGAAATCTTTGTGCCGGGTGATGCGCGCCCTAACGAGGAAGCGATGCGTGACCGGGCGCTTGCGGATATGGCCTGCCTATTGAAGTTTCGTGAATCAGATGTCTCGTCGGCTGAAATCCGCTGTATGCCGTTCTCCTATGTGGTCTCGGACCTGCAGTGTGCCGATGCGGTCTCTCATGTGCGCGAGTGGCTGAGCGGGTGCGGCATTGAAACCGCCGGACTGTTTGGGACGTGGGAATATATCTGGTCCGACCGTGCCTTCGCGGATGGACAGGCACTGGCGGGGAAGATGGCGGGCCCGTCTGGTGCCCGGTACTCAAAGAAGTGAATGGGTGATCAAAGCCTTCATTCTCTCGGCCACAATCGATTTGCTGTATTTATCCACGCAAGTCTGGCGAGCCCGCTGTCCGAATTTGGCTGCTTCTTGAGGATGGGCAAAAACCCACCCAATTTGCCGAGCTAAGGACTCTGTATCATCGGGGGGGACGATCCAGCCGCACCCGTCCAGGACTTGCGGCATGTCCGCCACATTGGAGGCGATGATGGGTTTGGCCATGGCCATGGCTTCAAACACTTTGCATGGCATCTGAGTTTGCGCGAGCAGGTCATTGTTAAGGGGCAGGACTACCAAATCTGCCAATCCGAGGTATCGCGGCATTTCCGCTTTGGGGCGTGGCCCGATGGCAGCTAGATAGGGCACAAACCCAGCATGGGCCTGTAAGTGGGCGACATGTTCGTTGATCGGGCCAACGATCACGAGTTGATTTCGGGGATCACCCAGTTGGGCCAGTGCCTCCAGAATCAATTCGATCCCTTTGTGAGGGCGGACGACGCCGCCGAAGACGATTACTCGTTTCCCCTGCAAGTGGTGTTGCTCACGCAACGCGATAGATTCCTCGGCGGGCCGGGGTGAAAAGTCATCCATGTCCACACCCATGGGCAGGACTTCCCCCCCGAATTTTTTCTGGAGCGCTGTGGTGGTGGACAGCACGTGGTCACAACGGGGGAGGAGGCGCTCGACCCAGGGACAGTATAGGTCATCGACGGGATGGTGGATGTGTTTCAGAAAGCGCTTGGCCTTTTGGGTGGGGGAAAGGCGGGCCATCAGCGCGCCATCCCATTCGTCCAGATAGGCGATGACTTTGGCTCCGCGGTGGCGCTTGGCGGCCAGGGCGACGGGAAGGCTGGTCGCAAAGGCTTTGACTGCGATGATCACATCGCCCGAGAGGGCGGTTTCAAGACGACGGGATTCCCATAGATAATTCGGAAAGCGATAGATCCGGGGACAGTCGACTGCTTTGTAGGGGAACGAGCCCCGATACATGGGGCAGATGCCATGACCATAATCCGGACCCACAATTTCCACATCGAAATCCGGCTCAAGATGCCGGGCGAGAACCGTGACCGGACCGAGAACCGGAGAGTAAATATCTTGAACCAGAAAGCTGACTTTTCGATTGGCCATAGGCGTCTTGGATCTTATTGCTTTCCAGCATTGACTGCCGCTGGATCCAGATACGTTATTTCCGGCTTTCCGCTAAGAATATGGTCTACGGCTTCGACACCCTGCATGATGGAGTGGTCCATATTGCCGACTTCATATTTCCAGGCTCCGAAGCGTCCTCGGCTGTAGATGTGGAGGGCTTCCAGTTTCGGCAGAATATTCGCCAGAGCCTCGTCGCGGTCCAGTGACGGGATGGGATAACCATATTCTGCATTCAAATGGATCACAAGCGCTTGGTCTTCTGAGCACTCAAGCAAGCCGGACTGACGCAGATCAGTCAGGACCCGTGCCCTCAGTTCGGCCTCGTTGTGCATCGGCGTGTGGCCTGGTGTGGCAATCTCGCATAGGAACGAACAGGCGTGTGCGGGGTCCGGGGTATGTGCAGGAGAGAAAATAGAAAACGGTGTGATCCTGTAGAAAATGGAGCCTTCATCAGGACAATAGATCCATGTTTTCTCCCGCAACCGCTCGGGGATTGGAAAGGGCAGGGCGACACATACCACCTGGACCTGAGAGTGCAGTAAGCGCTTTGCGTCGGGTTTCAGGTCCTGCAGTCCTGCCATATCAATCAGGCAATCGACCGGCATTGTGGAGATGAGATGGTCATACTGGATTCTTTCACCTGAGGAAAGGGTGGCAACCTGTGCCTGGGCATCCAGCGCGACAACCGAAGTGGAAAGGCGGATACGATCTGTTCCGATACGCTTGGCCATACTTTTCCAGATGCTGCCGGTGCCGCCAGTGCGGGGAAACTGGAACACATGGTTGGGTCCCCAGGAAACATCGTCCCGGCACTCCCTGATATTAGCTTGCACCCGGGCCACATCGACTTCCGGCACTCGATCTCCCAGCCACTGGCAATTCATTTGAGAGGGAGGAACCGTCCAGATCTTCGTATTGTACGGCACCATGAAATGCTTGGCGATGCCATGGCCGAACGCATCGTCGATCCATTCCTGGAAGTCGGAAGGCCCACCGGGTGAGCGCGGGGAACGGGTCAACAGTCCATCGAGACACTCTTGCTGGGCCTTGGATGGCAAATGGCGAAAATTATACTGAAAGGGATAGGGAATGAATCTCTGTTGTGTGTACACCCATGACCGGCGTTCATGGATCAGAAATCCGTCGGGAAGCACGGTCTCCATTAACCGGTCAATATAATGGTAGTGGGAGTGGGCCACGTGGACAGCAAAGTCCCAGGTAAAGCCTTTGGCATCCAGAAAGGAAGCCGCCAGTCCTCCGACATAGGGGTTTCGATCGACTACGGTGAACTCAGAATTACCGAGTTCGTTCAAACGCCACGCTGCACCTAAGCCCGTAGGGCCGGCGCCTATAATCAGGATTTTCATATTAGGGGAGGCCTGTGGACGTTATTCATTAGATGATCTTGGATTCAGGGCGCATAGCATGCGGTGGATGCTCCTAAAATCGGGGGGGGAAGTCAAGCGAGGAGCCCTGTCCCTGTTGTCTTGGGCAATGGAACTGGTTTTGCTGGACGGGGGAGGGGGGGCAGGATAGCATGACCCGCTATGGAATTATTGATCAACAGGGCTGGAACTTTCAATGGAAGCGTTGTGCTTCCGGAGGGTCAGGATCCACGAGTGATGAAGGCGGCGGCGGAGATCGCACGCATCGGCTTCGCGCGGGTCGTGGTGCTGGCGTCTCCGGCGGAAGCACAACAGTCCTGTTCGGCGGCGGGCGTGAGCGCCGAAGGCGTCGAAGTGGTCGATCCGGCCGCCGCTCCGTTTCTGGAAGAACTGATCACGGCTTATCAGCAGAAGCGGGCTTCCAAAGGCCTGACCCTAGAGCAAGCGCGCGAGGCGTTGCGCAAGCGGCTGTATGTTGGTTCCATGATGGTCGAGACGGGCATGGTCTCCGGCATGGTGGCGGGCAGTATCGCCTCCACTCCTGATATGCTGCGGGCGGCTTTTCATTGCGTGGGCACGGCTCCGGGTATCCAGACGGCAAGCAGCTGCTTTCTGCTACGTCTGAAGACGCCGGCGCCGGCAGGAGACAGCACCCTGCTGTTTGCCGATTGCGGTGTGAACCCGAATCCAACGGCTGAGCAGCTCGTGGATATCACGATGGCGACCGCGCAGACGCATCGCGCCCTGATGGGGACCCCTCCGCACGTGGCTCTGTTGAGTTTCTCGACGCGCGGGAGCGCGAAGCACAAGTTGGTGGATAAGGTGTCGAAAGCGACCCAGATGGCGATTCAGCAAGGTGCGGTGGCGGATCCCGAAATGATCCTGGATGGCGAGATGCAGACGGATGCGGCGCTGGTGCCTGAGGTGGCCATGCAGAAGGCACCGGACAGCCCCTTGAAGGGCGCCGCTAATGTCCTGATCTTTCCGGACCTGCAGGCCGGCAATATTTCGGTGAAGCTGGTGCAGCGTCTGGCCGGCGCCATCGCGCTGGGGCCGATTCTGCAGGGGCTGGCCAAACCGGTCAACGATTTGTCGCGCGGATGCAGCGCAGAGGATATTGTAGGGGTGGCGGCCGTGACTTTGTGTCAGGCTGCGGCTCTGGGTTCGGCCCCCGTGGGCCCGGGCGAGAAAGCCTCCCCGACGGCGGAATCGTGCACAGCCGGCATTTTGTCGGACGAAGAAATTGAAGTCATCGCGCGTCGTGTGGCGCAGGATTTACTGTCGAATCCGGCGGTGGCACAATCCCTGAGGGGATTCTGAAAGGAAATCGACGATGAAAGAAATCGATTGGGAAAATCTAGGGTTCAATTATATGGAAGCCAACTGCCACATCCAATATGTGTGGAAGGATGGCCAATGGAGCGAGGGGGAACTGACCACCTCACCGTATATCCCGATCCATATCGCCGCGACAGCTCTTCATTATGGGCAGGCAGCCTTCGAGGGGCTGAAGGCCTTCCGTCGGAAAGATGGCAAGGTCTGTTTGTTCCGACCGGAGGAGAATGCCAAACGGATGGCGTCCAGCGCGCAACGGATTTGTATGGCCGAAGTGCCGGAAGACCTGTTTGTGGATGCCTGCAAACGGGTGGTGAAGGCCAATCTGGATTTTGTGCCGCCCTATGGCACCGGCGGCTCTCTCTATGTGCGTCCGCTCCTGTACGGCAGCGGAGCCCAAATTGGAATCTCGCCAGCGGAGGAGTATACCTTTATTGTGCTGGTGACCCCCGTGGGGCCCTATTATAAGGGCGGCTTGAAGCCAGTGAAGGCAATTGTGCTGGATCAGTATGATCGTGCCGCTCCGCAGGGCTTGGGCCACATCAAGGTCGCCGGAAACTATGCCGCCAGCCTGTTTCCGCATCTGGTGGCCAAGCGCGCAGGCTATTCCGTGGTGCTGCACCTGGATGCCAAAGAACACAAGTGGATTGATGAGTTCGCAACAAGCAACTTCCTTGCGGTGACCAAGGACGGAACGTATGTGACACCCAAGTCCAACTCGATCCTCCCGAGCATTACTAACATCACGTTGCAGCAACTCGCCAAAGACCAGGGGATTCCAATCGAAGTGCGTCCGATTGCGTTCGATGAGGTGACGGAATTCGCCGAGGTGGCCGCTTGCGGCACGGCTGTAGTGATCACCCCGGTCTGGCAGATCGAGCGGGCTGGCATGGTGTATGATACCGGCTCCGAGACCGTGTGCGGTCCGGTGCTGGAAAAACTCTACAAGACGGTTCAGGGCATTCAGTACGGTGAATTGCCGGACACCCATAGCTGGAATGTGGAAGTGGAAGAATAGGGCCCCCCTCATCATGATGAATCTCGAGGAACAACTGGAACGGATCACCGCGCGCAGTGTCGATTTGCACAGCTTTGATGAGCTGAAATCGCGGCTGGCAAAATCCATTGCGGATAACCGCCCGCTGCGCATCAAGATGGGTGCGGACCCTTCGGCTCCCGATCTGCATCTGGGGCATTGCGTAGCGCTGAACAAGCTGCGCGATTTCCAAGATTGCGGCCATACCGTAGTCTTTATCATCGGCGATTTCACCGGGATGATCGGCGACCCCTCCGGGAAGTCTGTGACCCGTCCGCAGCTGACCCGCGAGCAGGTCATGGAGAATGCGAAGAGCTATCAGGAACAGATGTTCAAGGTCCTGGATCCGGAGCGTACCGAAGTCCACTTTAATTCCGAATGGTTCGGGAAAATGACCTTCGACAAGGTCATCCGCCTGAGCGCGCATGTCACCGTGGCTCAGCTGCTGGCCCGCGATGATTTCTCCAAACGATACAAGGGAAACCAGCCCATCTCACTGGTCGAGTTTCTCTATCCGCTTGTGCAGGCTTATGACTCTGTGATGGTCAAGGCCGATGTAGAGATCGGCGGGACCGACCAGCTCTTCAATCTGCTGCTGGGCCGGGAAATTCAGAAGGTCCATGGCCAGGATCCCCAGATTGTGCTGACGATGCCTCTTCTGGAAGGCCTCGACGGCGTTCAGAAGATGAGCAAGAGCCTCGGCAACTATATTGCGGTGAATGACACGCCCACCGATACGTTCGGCAAAACGATGAGCGTCAGTGATGATCTGATGTGGCGCTACTTCTCGCTGGTTTTGTGCTTGCCTGAAGATGAAATTAAGGCCCTCCAGGAGGCGGTTGCCTCCGGTGTGCGCCACCCGCGTGAGGTCAAGGATGTCCTGGGTCAGCGCGTTGTGGAAAAATTTCACGGCGCGGAAGCCGGGGTTGAGGCGAGCGCAGAGTTTGCCCGCGTGTTCTCGAAGAATCAGTTGCCCACAGATATTCCGGAAGTCACCGTGGCGGCGGAACCCATCGGGATTCTCACTCTGATGGTTCAGGCCGGTTTGACGTCCAGCACGAGTGAGGCCCGTCGCTTGGTGAAAGCCGGCGCGGTCAAGATTGACGATGAGAAGGTCACGGACTTCCGTTATGAACTGCAGCCGAAGGACGGCATCATCATCAAGAGCGGAAAACGCGGCTTCGCCAAGATCCGGGTAGGCTAGGCGGTTGGACTTGGCCGGGGCCATTGGGTTTGGGATACTGTCCCGCGTATGAGCTCGAGCCATTCCATCTACACGATGCAGGACGAGACCCTGGAGGGGCTTGTCGATCTGATTACCTTTCACAGCGAGGAATCGGGGTTCTGTGTTCTCAAGGTCAAAGCCCGTGGGTTCCGCGAAACCGTTGCCGTCATCGGCAAGGTCCCCCGCATCAATGTGGGGGAGTGGATCAAGGCCAAGGGCAAATGGATCATCGATCGCAAACACGGTCGCCAGTTCCAGGCGGCCGCTCTTGAATCCGTGGTGCCCGACTCGCTTGAAGGCATTGAGAAATTTCTGGGATCCGGCCTGATCAAGGGCATCGGGCCCGTGTATGCCAAGAAGCTGGTGGACGCCTTCGGAATGACCGTGCTGGAGGTCATCGAGGACCGGTCCGCTGAACTGGAACAGGTGGAGGGCATCGGCCCCATGCGCCGCAAGCAGATCAAGGAATCGTGGAAGGCCCAGAAGACCATCCGTGAAATCATGACCTTCCTGTTTGCCAACGGGGTCAGCACCGGCCGAGCATTCCGCATCTATAAGGCGTATGGGGAAGAAGCCATCGCCAAGGTGCGTATGGATCCATACTGTCTTGCTCGCGACATCCACGGCATCGGATTCAAGATTGCCGATCAGATTGCAGAAAAGCTGGGCATCGAAAAGGAATCCATCCTGCGCGCTCGTGCCGGCCTCACCTATGTGCTGCTGGAGCTGTCCAATCAGGGGCACTGCGCCTATCCCCGCGAAACGCTGTTGTCGAAAACAGCCGACATGCTCGAAATTCCGCTGGAGACGATGGAAGAGGCGTTGCGCATCGAAGTCGAGAATACACAGCTCACCGTGAACCCGGGAGAAGATGGCGAACCCTGGGTGTACCTCAGTACACTGGACTACGCCGAGCGGGAGGCCGCCTCCCGTCTTGCGGAGATTGCTCAGGGGACGCATCCATGCCCCAAGATCGATTTGCCCATCGCAATGGACTGGGTGCAGAAGCAACTGGATATGACGCTCGCCGAGGGGCAGAAATCCGCTTTTCTCGGGGCCTTCCAGAACAAGGTTCTGGTCATCACCGGCGGCCCCGGTGTCGGGAAAACCACACTGGTTCGTTCACTGGTGAAAGTGTTGGCAGCCAAAAAGTTGCGCATCATGCTCTGCGCCCCGACCGGCCGCGCCGCCAAACGCATGGCCGAACTCTCCGGTATGGAGGCCAAGACCATCCACCGGATGCTTGCCTTTGAGCCGGGGACGGGGAACTTCCGTCACAACGCCCGCAATCCCCTCGAAACCGATGTCCTGATTGTCGATGAAACCAGCATGATCGACATCCAGCTCGCTGTTCATCTTTTTCGTGCCATGCCGAAAAAGGGCCTGCTGGTTCTTGTGGGCGATGTGGACCAGCTGCCGTCAGTCGGTCCCGGCTGTGTCCTGCGCGACATCATTGATTCGGAAACGCTGCCTGTCTATCGACTGACCGAGGTCTTCCGCCAGGGGGCAGGGAGCCAGATTGTCCAGAATGCCCATCGGGTGAATGCTGGCTACATGCCGGAAACGCCGGAGAAAGATGAGAAACTCTCCGAGGCCCACGATTTCTTCTTCGTGGAGGCCGATACCCCCGAACGTGGTGTGGAGCTGATCCGCAAACTGGTGTGCGAGGCCATCCCACGGCGCTTTGGACTGAATCCCATGACCGATGTTCAGATCCTGACCCCGATGCAGAAGGGCGACCTCGGTGCCCGCAATCTCAATGCCGCCATGCAGGCGGCCTTGAATCCGCGCGGCGTCGATGTCGAACGCTTCGGCTGGCGATTCCGCGAAGGCGACCGCGTCATGCAGACGGAAAATGACTATGACAAGGAAGTCTATAATGGGGATATCGGCCTCGTGCAGAAAGTGGACATCTCCGAGCAGGAGCTGACCGTCAACTATGACGGGCGAAAAGTGAAATATGATTTCCGGGAACTCGATGAATTGAGCCCCGCTTATGCCGTGACGGTCCACAAAAGCCAGGGCAGCGAATATCCCTGTGTGATTCTGCCGATGCACACCCAGCACTATGTGATGCTGCAGCGCAACCTGCTCTATACCGGACTCACCCGCGGTAAGCGTCTGGTCGTGGTGGTCGGCACGAAAAAAGCCCTCGGCATCGCCGTCCGCAATGGCGAAGCCGGCCGCCGGAACACAACCCTCCGCCGGCGCCTCAAAGCGGCCTTCGGCCGATCCTGAACCCGTCCTCAAGCCGTTTGCTTGCGGCATCCCCCCCTTTTGATGGCCATCAGCCAGTGGCTATCGCAACAGAGATTCACGAAAGCTCGATAAGATCTTCGTGGGGTTCTGTTAAAGGCCTAAAATGGTCTTTGGGGAGCTTCAAGGCAAGGAAAAGTGCTGC
>Ga0075121_1000306_pt1 | contig 34573 bp, 15 predicted proteins | sample AntAceMetag02UKG_FD_69793 | JGI IMG/M metagenome (GOLD analysis project Ga0075121, IMG submission 69793) | Saline lake microbial communities from Ace Lake, Antarctica - Antarctic Ace Lake Metagenome 02UKG | ecosystem: Environmental > Aquatic > Non-marine Saline and Alkaline > Saline | place... | reverse complement strand
CTCCTGAAGCTCAGACATGATACTCAAATCCTAAATGCCGGTGAAAATTCTAACTTCTCCCTTGCCTGTGGTGAGATCATTACTAATATTCCCCGAATTTGCAACGATATGGATACCCAGTCAAAGGCAAATATTATCTATATTCAAATGGGAAAACAAAATTTTAGTAAAGCTCCTGAGCAGGCTGAGATCAGAATCAGACTCAGCAGCGAAAATGATAAAGGTTTGGAAGAAATTAAAACCTCCGCCCTGGAATATATAAATAAAATTTCTCAGGAACATAACCTGGAATATCTCCACGATTTCTCAGATAGCTTTCCAGGACTTGAATCCGCCAAAGATGCTCTGGATATTATAAAAAAGACCTGTCTGAAACAAGATAAGGAATTAATTATCCGGGATACAATTTTCCCCTGGTCAGATGACTTCGGTCACTTTGCCCAGATTTCTTCAATTGCCATGTTCGGGATTGGTGCGGGAGTTAATCATCCCCCCCAGGGTTCAGCCCATTTTGATTTTCCAGATAAACTGATACATCCCACAATAGAATTTTTGTCCGGCATTCTTTCTGAACTGGAAATAATCTAATCTATATTATCAAATAAATAAGAATAGATTTGAATTTTTATCAAAAAGATAAACTTTCTCTATCAGTAATTCCTCTCTCTTGGACACCTAAAACCTTTAGGGACAGCAGTTTCTGCTTTACTTATATGTTTGGCTCTGTTTATGCAATTAATATAAGCCAGAGATTGTGATTTTCAGGAGGTAAAAATGAAAAAGAGATTGATTATTGCATTGATTATAATGACTATCGGAGTTGCAGGACTTCAGGCAAACATATTACCGGCAATCAATTCTGCCTCCCGTAATCTTAGTTATCAAAAGAGTATTTATAATACAGAAAATTCAGTAAATCAAAATTATGGTCAAAACTATTATCGCAAAAATTCCTCGCATCAGTTCAATATTGCTCCGGGTTCATCCCTGAATCTTGATAATATAAATGCTGATGTAAAGATCATTACCTGGGACAAAAACTATGCTGAAATTGAAATAATGAAAGTATCCACTCTTTCAGAAGCTGATCTGAATGACAGAGAAGTGCTGATAAATAATGATGGTAATCTAACTATTAGTACCTGCTGCTGTAATCCAGATAATTGCACTATCATTGATCTGAAAATTAAATTACCTCAAGGCGTTAATCTGGGAAATATCAAAAACCACCAGGGTAATCTGAGTTTGAAGAAATTAGATTGTAGCGTTAAACTATCGAGATAAATCCCCCGAAACACCGGGATATCTAACTCCATTCTGGTATCCCGGGCTCTTTTCTCAATACAGTGAGTAAAAAATGGCATCTGAAAAATCAGATGTCATTTTTTTTATATTTCTCTGGTTTCTGTAACTATCAGATCAAGTTGCTGGTCATGATCCTCTACTGGCAGATTAGCAGCTATCTGCATTTCAAATGCAACCCCAATCTTAAATGAGTCAATTTTCCCTAAAAAACGATCATAAAATCCCCCCCCATAGCCCAGACGATAATGCTTCAGAGAAAAAGCTATTCCTGGAATTAAAATAACATCTGGAGAACCCAGATGAAGGGGGCTCATAACTCTCGGTTCATGCAGACCAAACCTGGTTTCTTCCAATTGCCCAAAGCTGATCACATAATAATTTTCCATCTCTTTTGTCTTAAAATCAGCACGTGGCATTACCACCTTCTTCCCCGCTTCCCATAATTCTTCTATCAAGGGACGAATATCCACTTCCTGATTTATCGGATAATAAACATGAATAGTTTCAGCATCCTGAATTTGTGGAAAATTTAATAGCTTCTGACAGATTATTTCACTTTTTTGCTGATATTTTTCAGCAAACATTTCTTTACGCTTTGATAAAATTGTTTTTCGCAAATTCTTTTTCATAGCTAATCCTTGAATTCTCTTACTATTTCCAGACATAAAGATACCAGGTTCTGATAATCATCTAAAGATATATGACAATTATGACTATGGGCAAAACGTACTGGTACTCCCAGTACAATTGTGGGAATACCCCTGTTTGCTGTATGTATCTGCCTGCCGTCTGTTCCTCCACCTCGTCGAACTGTCGGCTGAACAGGTATCTCATATTTCCGGGCTATCTGGATTATTTTATTTCTGATCGATGCCGGTATGATCAAGGTGGGATCAAAAATCCTCAAGTGAACTCCCCTCCCCACACAAGTCTGAGGATTACCGGGAATCCCGGGAATATCATCTGCCGGTGCCCCTTCCAGCACAAAACAATAATCCGCATCTGTATAACCAGCTACCGCCTGAGCTCCTCTGGTTCCTACTTCTTCCTGAACACTGCCACAGAGGTAGATCGTATTTATTGTATCTTCTCCAGCCAGCTCCTTTCCCAGATCAATAAGTGCAGCAATTCCCACTCTATCATCAAAAGCTTTGGAAAACATTCTCCTGTTCTGCTCATTATAATAAAAACGGCAAACTGGCGTAATTGCATTACCAAGCGAGATCCCAAAATTTTCAATCACATCATTCTGATCAATAGCTCCAATATCAACAAACATCTCAGGAATTTGGGGTTGAGAATCTCCCACACCAAAATGTTTGGGAATTGAACCTATTATCCCTGGTATTTTCTCTTCATTATCATTGATCACATCTACAGGTGACGAAAGCAAAGTATTAGGATTCCATCCCCCGATATTCTGGATTTTAAGCATCCCTGAAGGCAGAATATCTGCTACAATAAAGCCTATTTCATCCTGATGAGCGATAAAAAGCAACTTCTTGCCCTGCTCGCTACCTTTTTTGATGAAGGTTATATTACCCATTCTGTCTTCTTCATATTCCCAATTCGATAATTGTTCTTTCATTATTCCAGTAATCTCTGATTCATGCCCTGATATCCCTGCTGCCAGAGTTAATCTTTTTAATAATTCTATACTTTCCATATTTATCTCCCTTTCTGTTGAAATTTTATAATTTAATATGCAAGTCAAGAAAAATGAATAGTTTCCACCAGCCAAATCCTTGCCAATGGTTGAAAACCTTCGAAATGGTTGATCAAAGGATAGAAGAGCATAAACCTTAACTATAAGCCAATTGCCCTTTTACATGTCTTGCTTGTAACGATCAACCATTCCGAAGGTCTAACGGCTATTCGGAAGGTCTCATCTGGTGGAAACTACATAATCTCAGGTGAAAGCCTGCCTTTATCAAATCCTCTGCTCTGGATACTATTTTAGTAAAGTGATCTTCTTGATATATTTCAGCTTATTATTATGTTTATATTTCACAAAATATATTCCACTGCTGCAATTGCCGGCATCCCAGGTGATATTGTAATTCCCCTGTTCATAATTTTCTGCCAACAGATTTTCTACTTTCTGACCTTTCAGATTATATATGCAAATATCTACTAGTCCGGGTTCTGATACTGCAAAATTGATATTAGTAACTGGATTGAAAGGGTTTGGATAAACTTCTAAACCGGGTGTAATACTAACTTCTGAAGAAGGTAAATCCAATACAGCTAAAGGTAGATCACTATAGGCAAAATAGATAGATTTATAGAAATCCGGCATACCTTCTTCTGCTGGATATTCCTCTAAAATCTGCACCAGCACATTTTCATCTTGATAACTGCATTCCAAAAATGTTCTGGAGATAAATTCATAATCATCAAAGTTTTCCAATTCATAAGCATTTATGTATTCAAGTTCACCTGGCTCGTTCTCAGCATAGATCAAATATGCCCGGATAACTGGACATACGCAATGCCTTAGATTCAGCGATGAACTGGTGAAATCCTGCAAATAAGAATTGTTTGGACTATCAATTTCCTCCATTTCTCCCTCAGAGTCAACTAACCATAATTGATTGTTACCCTTTACCATCCACTGGCCATTCACACTTTCTATCTGGTCCAGAAGATTTAAACTGTCAGAAACTGCAATTAGATCATAATTTCCTTCATCATAATCCATAATAAAGCATTCATCTCCTCTGCACAATAGTGAAAAGCCTGTTCCCTGCCGGCACCAGTCCAGCACACGTATATCACTCTCTCCTTCTGTAAATGCCATGATCTCTTCTGCATTTCCTGCTTCCAGATCAATGGAATATAGCTTGATATTATTGTGCGTAAGCATCGGGTAATATCCCATTGAATTGAACTCTAATTGCGGATAATCTATCGGATAATATTCTTCATTAAGTCTTATATCTTCATTATAATTCTTATGATAGCCTGTTGACCCGTGGGTGCCACCATATTGCCAGTGCTCAATGTCCCATTCTGTCTCACTGGGATGGTTATTGCAATCAGTTCCTGAACGATGGATATAACCACGCCGATACTGATGCACTCCGCCAAATATATTGATTGTTCCTCTTTCCCCCATACCCAGGTTTGCAGACTCTGGCCAGACTGGATTATACCAGGGCAGGTCTGTTCCATATGGTGCTACATTGGGTTCAGCATAACTTGGATCTTCAAAAGGATAACCACAAGTATTAAATAAATTTGTAGGTATCGGAGCATTACTGTGCATAAAAAAATCAGGATCACCTGACCAGTAAGGGGAAGGAGGAGAAATAAATTTATGGAGATCGGGATATTCTACTTCCCAATACTCACCAGGCATTACTTCCAATTCAAAACCAGGAGTTGAGCCATGCGGGTGCTGATATTCATAGGTAAAGCAGCCTTCATAATGAGTATTCAAGTTTCCGTAAAGGTCTCTGTCGCCATCACCAATTGCTGCATAACTGCCATATAAATATATATCATCACAATTGTCATCATGAATATTACCATCCCAGTCACGCCATTTATACTTGATATATATCCGCTCCTCAGATACTAATCCAAACACATATTCACTCTCATCGGGAGATTCTCCGGCTATCACATCTTCATAAAGGATATCTCCCGCAATATACACAGTATCAGCACAACCAAAGGTTACATCATGCCCCACCACGCCTTCTATCCAAAGGTCACATTCCACCATAAAGGAATGACCATCAAAAATCAGGAACTCAGTATCTTCTGACCAGACTAATTCTTTCATATCTATATAGTTAGTCCAGATAGAATCCCCCACTGGAAATTGCAGATGCTCTTCATCTGGAAAACTGTTATAAACCGTAAAAGTGTCTCGCTCAGTTACCCAGTCAGCATATCGCAGCATTCCTATTTCTCCCTCCATCTGAACCAGCAGGATGTCATGCTCACTGCTTTCCTCAATAGTTATGCCATTCTCCCTGATCTCACTGGCTATTGGTGAAAAAGAGATTGTCCCGCAATTCTCCTCATATCCTCCATAAAAAATGTCATCCATAGGCAAACTATTTACACCTGGACAACCACAATTATAATCCATAATACGCTCAGCGCAATAAACCTCACCCAGAAAAGTAGGAAAACCACCGTTATTACCACCTCCACACTGTTGAATCCAAATATCGCTGTTTGTAAAAACCATTCCAGTAAGTACATCAAGACCCCAGAATTTTACATGATCATTTATAGTATATTCATCATTCTCAGAATCTTCATACAAAGACACATACATAATACTGCTCAGAGGCAGGCTTTCGTATCCTAAAGAGGAGCCTGCCAGATATATTCCAGTATCAGTGATTATCGGCAATAACTGACTTTTTGCCGTAACACCATCCAGCTCTGTAATAGTAAATGTACTTCCTTCATTAGTGCTTCTAGCAAGATTTATCTTAGTGGTTTCCACATCAAGATAGATGATATTGATCATTCTCTCTTCATCTATATATATTGCTGGTGCAAATTCCAGATCTTTTAGCAGATTCAAGTGTTTCTCTTGAGCAAAATGTTCTTCTATAATCTGTTGGGTATAGCTCATTCCCCCGTCACTGGAATGATATAATTCCAGAGTTATTTCCCACCATCCATTAATTGTTACTCTGCTGCATACCAGGTATACATTATTCTCATAAAAACCTGCCCCGTTTTCACTATCATAGATAATCCGTTCATTTTCCTCACATGAAATAACAGCTACCGGCTCAAAGGTCTGGCTATAAAGGTACAATATCGAAAATAACAAAAACAAAGCAAACAATATTCGTTTCATCACTCCTCCTGATAAATAGTTATTATCAATGCTATTCTATTCGTTTCAATAGTTGCCAGTGTATATAATACTTGTCAAGTAGTTTATTTTATCATGCCAAAAAGGACTTCCGTCTGAATTATTTATAAACAAGATATCATTTGTACTAAATATCCGGTCATTCTCATTAACCACCAACTTCAGTTGGTGGTTACATAGTACATACATTTAGTCACTTTAGTGACTTCTATATATTTTAATTGTATTTATAGCATAATTTCTTATTATTGCAATAAATATAAGTGGCTGAAGCCACTAACTAGGTTACTAACTTTGTCCACCCGATTAAAATCGGGTGTTAATGAGAATGGGTGGAATAAGATACAAAACCTTATTGAATTACTATAATATCAATGAATTAGATTAAGTTCATTACCAATGAATATGGAAATGTCTGGTTTATTTTACAATACAAAAAAGGACAGACTCTCAGCCTGCCCTTTTTATCTCTAATTTATTTACTTCAGTTTATTTCAGCATCAGCATCTTGCCGGAATGATATTCTCCACCAGTTTGCAGCCGGTAGAAATATACTCCATTAGCCTGCTCGATACCTTTATCATTTTTCCCATCCCAGATATATGCATGATCACCGTCAGACAGTACACCGCTGTATAGGGTTGCCACTTTCTGTCCCCTCAGGTTATAAATACTCAGATCAGCACTGTCATTCTGCTGCAGATAGAAGGAAATAGTAACTTCCGGGTTAAAGGGATTAGGATAGCAACTGGTTATCTGAGTTGGCGTGATCTCATCTTCCCCATTGGAATTTGTATTTACGGTGAACACGTAAGGTTCATTTCCGTTTCCAACCACCATATTAGCAGCAAATTCCACGGTGTTTTCCACATCCCACTCCATATCTTCGCTGGCATCATAATACTTGAATGTTAGCTCATCTCCGGCTGTATTATCGCTATATACCATCGGCATAAAGGCTACGTATCCAAAAGGTATAGTATAATTCTGCACGCTGTTATCACTCTGCTGGGCAATACCCCTGCATTCTTCTCCAACAAATGCCCCTATCATATCATTCACATCATCGCATAAAACATCATCAACTAAAACCTGACCCCAGATAAATCCACTATATTCAAATTGATGATAATCAAAATACCACTGAGGATCACGTTGAGTTAACACATCTTCAATAATTACCCCAATTTCATTATTTCTTATAGCCTCTGGAGCAGGATAGTTTAATTGTTCTGGAGCAGTCATTTGCAGCATGTATCCACCAACGGGATTCAAGACGGTTAGTGAACCATACCAACCCATACCAGTATAATAAATGGCACTCTGAGTCTGACTTTTAATATTGGTTCCATTTTCCACTGTTGCCAAAGCATAATTAATATCTTCTGGTTCCTGTGGTGCATAAGAGATCCAGTTCCAGCCAGCAGTCAGATCATAAGTTGTAGCAGCCAGATCTACCGGCACACCGGTATATTCAAAAGTAGCAGCAGTTTCAACTTCCAGCTTGTAGAAAGTAAGATTATTCATTGCTGTCAATGAACCATACCAACCCATGCCAGGATAATAAATGGCACTCTGGGTCTGACTCTTAATATTAGAAGCGTTTTCACCAATTGATATGAGAACTCCATTTGCTGTCATATCTTCACCGGTTACATTCAATGAGAACCAGTTCCAGCCGGGAACCATATTCTTACTGATATCTACTGTCGAAATGGTGGAAGCATGAAATTCAAAAGGATTAAAGCCATCGCCAGTTGTCGAGTTTGCTTCAAAATCAAGAGATTCTGCTATTGGATATACTTCTTGTGTGATAGCATCAAAGTATAAGAAATCAAGAGTTTCGCCTTCGGTTACATTACTATAAACCTCTGGCAGGAAAATTATATGACCAAAAGGATCGGTGTAGTCAATGATTGAGCCATTTTCAAAACTGGCCATACCACGGCATTCATCACCCACAAAGCAGCCCAGCATTCCACTGGTTATATCAACTTCCACATCATCCAGGAGTACAATACCCCAAATTGAACCACTATATTCATAGTCTGGAGGATTGATCGACCAATCCGGATATTGAACTGCAGAGATCATGATACTTCCATCAACCAGATTGCTCAGATAAGTAGAATTATATTTGAACTGGTCAAGTACCAGGTCACTGGTTCCTGCTGCATCAGCAGTAAATGTAAGGTAACAGAGATTACCTTCACCTGTAATTGGCATCACATTTGCATAAGCAACTGAGATCACACCAGGAGAAGATTCATTAGCGATCAGGTTACCTGGATTAGGAACTTCACCTAATGAAAAACTGTCAAAAGTAAGTAAACTATTATCAAAAGCCAGATTGAACTGGAATGAGATAGCTCCCATATCACTAATTAATTCTGTAGTACTCACAGGGATCTCGACAGAATTGCCGATTGCTGCATTAGCTGTTCCGGCAGTGATTACTACATCTTCATAAGGATTATATTCCACGACGTTCACACTACCATCTACTAAATTAGATAGATAAGTGGAATTATACTTGAATTCATTAAGATCAAGAGCAGAAGTTCCTTCTGTTTCACCTGTAAATACAAGATTGCAGAGAAGACCTTCACCCGTAATTGGCATTACATTTGCATAGGCAACTGATACCACGCCAGGAGATGCTTCATTAGCAATGAAGTTTCCTGGAGATGGTACATCACCTAATGAAAATGAAGTAAATGATAATAATGCGGGATCAAAATCAATATCGAACTGGAAGGAAATAGCTCCCATATCACTTGTCATCATAGTTGTGCTGACAGGGATTACTACTTCGTTACCCACAGTAACATTACCAGAACCAGTTGTGATAGTCACATCCTGATAAGGATTGTATTCAATTACTTCTACAGTACCATCAATTAGATTGCCAGCAGCCAGATAAGTGGCATTATACTTAAAGTCATTGACATCCAAAGGTGTAGTACCCACATCAGCTGCTTCAAAATTTATAGTTACAAGATTTCCTACTCCGCTTATTGCCTCATAATGGGCAAAAGCTACAATAACGTGACCTGGAAGACTCTCATTTGCCAAGAGGCTTCCTGAGCCAGCAATAACATCACCCGCAGTAAATCCTGTGTATGTTACTATTGCTGGATTGAAATCCAGTTCAAACTGAAAGGCTGTGATATTCCAACTTTCAAGCAATTCAGTAGTGCCTACAGTGATATTAAATTCATCACCAGGATTCTCTACTGCACTCGAACAAGTTATGATCGAGTTTTCAAATTGCCCAAAAAGAAGAGTTGAGATCATAGCCAGTAAGATGACCATAAATACCTTTTTCATAAATTAAAACTCCTTCTTACATATTTATCTTTATTTATTCTTCTTAACATTAAATTAATGGCAGGGACGAAATATCGCCCCTGCCCGATATTTTGCTTTATTTCAGCATCAACATTTTATTCATGCTGCTATATCCACCGATTTGTGCACGGTAGAAATATACACCACTTCCAGTTGTCTGGTTATTATTATCTGTTCCATTCCAAAGCAGATTATGATATCCCTGATCTAAATTGCCCTGGAACAGGGATTTTACTAATTGACCTTTTACATTATAAATATTTACTGATACTGGAGTATCATTATCAGCAACTGATAACTGAATATTTGTGTCAGGATTGAAAGGATTAGGATAGTTACCTATTAAGGCGTTTGCTAATGGAATATCTGATTCCAGATCCTGAACATCTATTTGATATTCACCATTAACGCCATTAACAGTATAATATACTGTAACAGATCCCTGATTTTCTACATTAGAATATGGTAAGCGGATGATTTCACCACTCAGAACTTCTGAGCTGGCTACTGCTGCTGCAAATTCGTCCTGATTAACAGCATTCATTACATCAGAAGCTATTTTTGGTGTACCTACGTTCAGAGATAATGGATCAATATTGATCTGCAGGCTATAAAATTCACCCTTTGCAGAGAAAACTAATTCATTATCTTCCACATTCACAGTAATATCAGCCTTAGGTGTATTAATACTTCTAAGTAATTCTACGGGGAATACATCGATAAGATCAACACTGTATTGCAGAACCAAAGCAGCATCATAAGCTTCTACAAATCCATTTCCATCAACATCACCGGCAATAATCTGCCATGTCCATGGTAATGGTGCTCCAATCGGATCAAGCTGTACTGCATACTGAAGCATATTAGCTGCATCAAATGCATCTACACTCCAGTCACCAGTTACATCACCATAGATCCATTCTGGTCCAGTTACAAAATCTTCTTCAAAACGAGGAAGAAATTCATAAACGCCATAACCAAACCCACCAATACCAGTGATTGAAACAAATTCATCATCAAGCAGCGGTTCAACATGATAGATTGCATCATCAGCCTGACATTCGCCAGTACCATCATTCATATACCATTCACCATAATTATTAGATTCTTGAGTAACAACTACATTTTCTACCATTACCAGAACACTTTCCCAGGCTTCTTCAGTAGAGAACTGCAATGTGGTTACAACAGCAGGCATTGGTAATTCATTACCAGAGCTTAATACTTCATAACCTGTGATATCTTGCATCTCAGTAAGATTGTAATATTCGAATATTGTACCTGATATCATCACGTCATCACCTAATACTGGAGTATGATCTGGATCATAAATATACATTCCATTCCAGGCTCCACCTTCAGGTGTACTTATCCAGTATTTATTTGAAGCAATTGCAGTTACAATACCTTGAGTGGAAACAATCTGATCTGCATAAGGAGAAACATCAGTACTGTCAATTGGAGTTTGAATCTCAGGAATTGATACTACTATCATGTCATTCAAGTATACTTCTGGCAATACCATAGTAGCATTGGCATCATCTATCGTAAACATTCTATTATCGATATTTTCCCATACCCATTCAACTCCATCAGCTGACATGGCAAATTTGTATTCTACATTATAAATTGAACCTGCTGGGAATAAAATATCAATTGTATATGATTCACGCATTGGGGTCAGAAGGTTTACTCCCGGATCCCAGCCCAGAGGAACTACACTACCCTGAATAGATATGCCGCCAGCATACAGGACTGGATCTACATATTCCATATTCAAGCTGAATGTTACAGTAACATCCTGTGTTGTAAATTCTGGAATTTCTTCATCACTGAACCATAAGTCTAAGATATTTACACCATCAATAACTGTATAAGTTCTATTATCTCCACCAGGAAATTCTGCCAGATCCCAGTTTCCATCGATACGGAATTTAAATTCACATCCATAACCTAAAGGAAGCATGGTAGTCATTGTATAAATTCCATCTTCATCAAGATCTTCACCTACTATTGGTACTGCACCCCATTCATTGAAGTTTCCACCAATATCTACAAAGTTCTCTCCAACTACAAAATTACCAAGCATGATCTGATAACTCATATTTACATTAAATATCACTTCCATTTCAGGAGCTTCACCATGATAACCCAGATATTCAAATGTATCCTGGTCATATACTATCCATTCACCGTCTTCAGCAGTAGTACCGGCAGCTGCCAGCCAGTCAGTGTTACCAACAGTAACAAAACCTTTACGAACTAAAGTGTGGTTCTGAGTACCTACAGCGACTCCAGCAACATCCCAGCCATTACCAGGATCATTATCAGGATCTCCAATCAGATCGATCAATGCCCAGTTTACGCCATCAAGAGAATATTCCAGACCTCTGGCATCATCACCATTGTGATGTACCACACTTGGATAACCTAAAACTTCATCAGCATTTTCTGGAAGATATAAAGCAGGATCTGTAGCATCATTTAAAATTACCCAGACATCTCCGGCTTCTAATATACTCCCAGCGGGGAATATGTGCCAGTATGCCCAGCCACCGCCATTAACTGCCTGAGCAATTCTGAAATTATCAAGGTCTACAGCAGCATCAGAACCATTATAAATTTCCAGAGCTTTATTGTTTGATGAGCCTTCAATATATTCACTGAAGAATACTCCATCTATTACTGGGAACCAGTCATTAAACAAGACTGTAGTTAAAACAGAATCTGCATCTGGAACTGTGATATTACGATTATTAGCTTCGTCTCCACCCCAGGCATTTCCATTTACATATTTAAATTCATGATAATCACCAGACATAAGCGGTAAGGTTATTGTATATATCATATCTAAATCAGCATCAAGCAACTCAGTTGCTGCAGGATCCCAACCCTGGAAACCTCCGGCTATATGAACACCTTCAGGGGCAACTTCCTGATATTGCATATCAACTGCAAAAGTAATATTAACTTCCACTGGAGGAGTAGCAACTACTGTCAGATTTCCAATTTCAGCAGCATAATACCAGATATCATCGCCTTCATAAATATAACGGTAGGTGTAGTCATAAAGACCTTCGAGCATTCCTAAAAGATTACCCATGTATTCATCATTTGCTCCGCTATCGCCATTATAAACAGTATCAAACCAAGTCCAGTCATCACCAGGAGTGCTTTCATCGGCACCATAACCAACCTGAGCTGTTATTCCCATTCCCTGTCCAGCGTCACCTGTTACTCCGTCCATCCATACCTGGCCATAAATATTTTCTGTAGTTTCACCCTCAACTATTTGAGTGCTAAGGGGCCACTGCAGATTTCCCCAGCCAATTGATGAGACTGGTACAGAATTTGCTGCACCTGGAGTTCCAAATGTAGCATAACTTGCCTGCCAGTTCTCGGCTAATGAATTATCAAGTTCTGGTGAAATAAGTTCCAGAGAAGGTCCTGAACCATCAGGTGCAGTTGGCCAGCCTTCTTCATTATCCCAATAATAAACATAATCAATTTCAGTGCTGTCTGGGGTAACTAACTGAATATCTTCTCCACTATTACCAAGTGCACCGGCAAAATCACCATAAGCAACTATTCCAAATGCAGCAAACAAACTGTCGGGATTGACAGCTAAAACTGCATAAGCTCCAGCATCAATCATGGCACCAGCATCAAAAGTATAATCAATACCTTCTGGGAAATAGCAACCACTCATGTCAGCTGCTTCAGTACCGGGATTGTATAATTCCAGAAATTCAAAATATGCATCGTCTCCCAGATCTCCTGAAGGATTATACATGATCTCATTTATTACTATTTCCGGAATTTCATTCATTATTGCTATCGTGAAGAATCCATCACTCATATCCATTGGATCTCCATCTACAGCGTCTTCCACAACCACTAATAATTCACTGCTCAATGGAACTGTATCAGAAATAAGCCATTCAAAAGTACCAGTATTGGCAATATCATTCGCAATATCAAAACGCACTGGAACTTCCAAATATACATTTACGTTATCTGCAAAAAATGAATTATTCCAGGTAATATTATAGGTTTGGCCTACATACCACATTTCACCACCATTTGGTACAGTAACTTCGATAGCTGGGTCTTCTGCTATTTCTCCATGAAATCCCAGATATTCAAAAGTATCTATATCATATATTATCCACTGACTGTCATCTGCATTTGTACCCGCTGCAAGAGGCCATTCATCATTACCATGAATTCCTTCAATTACGTCAAATTTTCTCACCATAGTATGATTAACTGTAGCATCTGCAACACCAGCTACTGCCCATGATGACCCTGGATCATCTGGATACATTCCTATCTGATCTATTATACTTATCATCAAGGTATCACCTAAGGGACCTTCAATAGGATACTGACCGTTTGGATCAATCTTACCTAATCCGCGATAATCATCACCATTGAACCAGCAAATTCCTGTTCCCAGGCTATCAGCTTCATCAAGTATTTCCTGAACAGCAGATGAATTAGCATATATAAACACATCATCATTTGCCAGCATGCCAGACATCCAGTCAATGTATTCATCATAATTTCCACCATTAGATGCCTGTAAAACCACATAATCACTTAAATCAACTTCCATTCCTGTGCCATTGTAAATTTCCAGAGCCTTATTATTGCTCGAACCTTCAATGTACTCAGTAAATAACAGATCATTAAACTGGGCAAAAGCAAAAATACTGATGCTCAAAAACAGGGTAATAATAATCACTTTCTTCATAATAAATTCCCTCCTATAAGGATTTCTCGTATTTTTTATACATGCTTCTTTCTTGATTCATACTTCCTCCAGAATTCAAGTTGACCAAAGCAATTAACTCCGAAAGTAAATTTTCTACTTTCATCATTTTTTGTAAAGAAGATTTTGAGGCTTTTTTATCTCAGGGTTAATCGCTTCTTTTTTCTTATCAATCACAGGCTTTAATTCACCTGTTTTACTTCTCATATTCTGCTCAACAGGAAATACATCTATTAAGCCCACAAAGTATTGCAGGATCAGCGAAGCATCATAAGATTCCACATAGCCATTGCCGTCTACATCAGCAGAAATTATCCTTATAACTTCCCACGGCAATGGGTCAATTTCAGGAATTGGATCCATACCCACAAAATACTGGATTGTAATGGATGCATCATAAGATTCCACAAAACCATTGCCATCAACATCACCATAGGTGATATTTTGACCACCAATATTCATAGTCACTGGAATATCAAGCATACTCACTTCAGGATCATTTGTACTTAAATGCAAATAGCAGGAATAATTATCGGGTTCGAGATCTCCCGAATCAGCTGTTAATGTAATTGATAAAGTTTCTCCACTGGCAATGATCCCACTGGATTGAGAGATATCCAGCCAGTCAACAATCTTGTAAAATTCTATAGCCATATCTTCGTGGATATAGTTATTATTATAAACCATACATAATCCATCATTTCCAGATGCGTTTTGAATACCTATTGTTGTTGTTTCAATATCTCCTTCCAATTGGTGATACTGCAATTTAATTCCACCTTCATCATTTATTATCATTTCAAAATCGTATGTGCCGTTGTTTTGACCGGGATAATGCTGTACTCCGTCAAACATCACGACCAATTGACTGCCATCTGAATAATAATAAACCTCACCAACCCCATTTTCTCCGATGGTGGGATATAGATCATCCCAGAAGCCACATATAGAAGGTCTCGGACCTTCTGTGTTTGGAAGTATTAAATTAGACCAGGCTGTGTTATCATCTCCAAAACCTATCCAGCCATTAGGATTGATCTTGAACTGTGTATAATCCTCACCATAAAAATTATAACTGAAACCAATATCAATTAAATCGGTTCCTTGATCATTATGAGTAAATTCTACTTGTGTACCATTACCACTGATATCTATCCAATCATATTCCGGCCCACCTGCTTCATCACTATCAAACCACATATAACCATATCCATCTGGACCACCGCTATCTCTGCTGCTCAAATAATCTTTGCTTAAATTGAAGACAAGGCTGGCTTCACCTTCATTGCTGATCTGAAGAGTTTGATAACTGGTCTCTCCAGGATCAAGCACAAACATAAATTCCTGAGCATTCAGAATTGCTACAGGAGGTTCTAAGATCGCTGGAGAATTGGTTGTTATTAAAAGTGCCATATTGTCTTCCAGTGGTTTTGCTGCAGTTGGATATGTGTTATTATAAGTGTATTCCAGACCGATTGTGCCTGTCTGATCTTCTATACCAGTTGTACAATATTGACCATGATCCGCACGATAAGAACCACTATTAACATTATTAACTTCATTAAACATTATCAGGATTTCACTATCACCAGTTGGAGTTGGATAATAAACTGGATTCCGAATTATTATCTGGAATGTCTCTTCTGCATTACCCACCTCATTCTGCAATCTAGACCATTCTATAATATAGCGATGATTGGCAGAATCATTATAATAACACACATTCCCGCTAGTACACCTCAAATCATCCCAGAAAGCGGCGATCATTGGTGAGGGTCCTCCAGGACCGGGCAAACGCCAATTCATAAAACCTTCCTGCTCTGTTACTCCCGGTGCAGCCCAACCATTGGAACATACTGTGATCTGATTATATGACACTCCATAAAAATGCATCACAAAGGGCAGATCAAGCACTACACTTTGCCCATATTCTAAATCAGAATAAATGCCTGTGTCATTCCCTGGTCCCCCATATGAAGGATCGATTTCAAACCAGTTATAAATTGGAACAAGGCTATATTCTTCATCTTCATCATCATAGATATAATATCCATACGCATCTGAGCCCAATGGGTCTGATATTGTCACAGTTCCTATCTCTAATAGAAAGCTTGTATTGGTATAATAATTATCAGTCGTGATATAAATATTAACTGGTATCTGTTCACCGGGTAAAATCTGACTGTCTGCTGTAACCTGGAATCTGTTTCCATTATTATTTGCACTGCCACCTGGATAAATGGTTCCAAAGCTGCCATAATCATCTACAATGGATATCCTGTCATCCTCACAGGAGATGGTTGCTGATACTCCATAGGCCGCAAGGTCTCCAAGATTATTTAAGGTCACATACATCTCTGCCATTTCACCAGGATCAAGAATAGCATTTCCCCCGATAATGTTATAATGATCATAATCAAGCATTGGTCCACTTACCTCGATCACCATGGCATCTACCCAGCTCCCGCCATTGGCACTTATATCCATCGTAAACATGATATCAATATTTCCTGGTGTTTCTGAACCTAATGAAATTATATAAGGCTCCAGAGCTACTGCTGTTTCCCCTGCTGCTATAGTACCATAAGAAATATTATTGCTTAATATGGAAATAAATGGTGATGCCGAACGCAGATTCATCGCAACATTACTTTCAGATTCTGTTCCGTAATTATGCATATCAATCCATAATTCTATTGTCTCTCCTGCGTTGCAGACACCATCACCATTACCTTGAGAATTTCCTATTGAATCATCATCAATTGTTAGATCACTCATTGTTACAAGGCTTGCATCATTTACAATATCGATCGTTGATTGATATGGATGATAATTATGACCTGTTACAGTCAGTGTCACTTCTCCCTGACTAAAATTTGCCAGGGGAATAAATGCGCTACCATTAGTATTAGTGTAAGCACTTGCATTTTGATTATCCTGGACCAGAGAAATCCAGGCATTTTCCACTCCCAATCCAGAAAGCAGACTTACATCTATTTCCAGATACTCCAGACCAATATTTATCTCATCATCTAAATCTACATTTATTTCTCGAGGCATATCAGTGTAAATATCAAGTCCGGGATCACCCATAAGATTATTCCAGTGTGAAAATCTTAACACTGCATTACCGGGGTTTTGGGGATAGCACAAATATAAATTCAGCTTACCTCGCACCAAAGCACCTCCCATGCTGTATATTCCTTCCTGGTAAATTCCTGAATGGATCCCCAGGGTCACACTATTATTGAAACAGGTATGTGTCCCGGTAGTTGCAGTGCCTATGGCTCCAATGGCTCCTTTGGGATTCGTAGATGTTCCTGCTTTGGCAAAATACTCGCTAGTGCAGTTATTACCGGCAAAACCTCCTGATGCACAGGTGAGTATTGTCGCAAAGGGAAGCATAAAACCATTTGTGAGTGAATTGATATCACTTGTATTCCAACCGGACATGCCCATATAACCTCTATAGCACATCACACTCACACCTGTATTGATAGCGGAATTCATCTGTCCATCAAAATCACCACTATATACTTCATTAAACATGAATGCACTATTTTCTTCCTGGATCATTTCCTTAACTGCCTTACAAGTAACTACAGTTGACTGCCCGGAAGATGACGGATCACCAACTAGTAAAGCCCTGCGAAACCAGTTTGTATTTCCTGTATAAGGATTGGATTCATAATTGATTATTTTGGAAACAAGAGTCTGCAATTCAGAAGTGTTGTTATATGATAATCTACCCACCATCACATCGGCTAAGACATCTCCTCCATCCAATTGTGAATAGGGCTGATCGCCTTCTCCTCCATAACCTGAATAAGTTTCAAACCAGGTAGGAATACTGTAGCTTCCTCCATGATCACCCACCAGACATACAAATTCCGGGGGATTCTCCCAATTATCATAGGCACTCTGAATATAATTTTTTATTGATGTTGTATTGGTTCCTGTCAAAGAAGTACTGGCTGCATGAACTTCAAATCCTTTTTCTGTTTTCCAGTCCAGCAGATATGCAAGAATATTGTGTACTGTAGTATTATTTGGATAGATAAATAAGTAACACGGTGATTGATATTCCGGTCTTTCCATTATTTGACTGTAGTTTAATATTGTTCCTTTATATATTGGTTCAAAACTTCTGGAAAGTTTGCTTTCTCCTCTGATTGGCTCATTTCCTTCAGTAATCACCTTTATCTTCATTGAGCTGATTACTCTCAATTCTCTGGTTCCAGGATTATATTGAAAGGGCTGGATGGTAAGTCTTACAACGTTGAAATCACGCATAACTGCCTTATCACCTAATTCCACAAGTTCTCCGGGAAATTCCTGATCAAGGGCATAAAAATCCTGATCAATTGTAAAACTCTCTCCCCCGCCTTCACTTTCGAGAATCAATTCACCCTGAGGTTTTATCATTATATCGTAGAAAATTTCTTCTCTTGTTTCTGTTATCTCTATACTTAATTCAGCATCTGCTGGAATAGCAATTAATTTAGAAAATACTGGGATATCCGGCTTGCCGATCTCGAGTAATTCCCCTGCTTCCGGATGAGTTAACACCTGCCAGTCCACTCCATCGAGATTCTCTAAATCCAGATCATACCCATCCAGATTAAATTCAATATTTGTCTCACTGTTATTGGAATCTTCACATTCCATGATATTTTCCGCCGTTAAACCAGTTTCTACCCAGGCTGCGGATAATAAACAGGCTATTGATATTAAAACTACAATGCAAAACTTCTTCACAAAACCTCCAAATTAATGGAGGGGCATACTTTCTGCAGCCCCTCTTAATTTCTTTATTTTTTATTTTAGTAAGATCATTTTTCTGGTTTGAACTCCATCAGATGTCCGCATCATGTAGATATATGCTCCACTGGAACTCAGATTGCCCTTTTCATCTCTACCATCCCAGGTTACCTGATGATATCCTGCTTCCTGCCTGGTTGACAGCAGATTCTTTACTAACTGACCTTTAATATTATAAATACTCATTACAACCATGTCATCATTTGATAATGAATAGTCTATTGTTGTTTCTGGATTAAAGGGATTTGGATAATTTCCATCCAATGTTGAGATCACAGGAGCTACACTCTCATGACCACCCAGATAAACAGATTTTTCATATTCATAACCATTTACTTTCAGGTAAAATGTCAATTCTCCCTGGGGTTTATAACCCCTTACAGGAATATTCAAGCAGCTTTCAGCTCCATTGATCTGCTCAAAACCTACTATGGCATAACGGTAAATATCATTGGCTGGATTAAAGGCAAACAATATATCATTACCTACCTGCGGTTCACCCAGAACAAAATCATGGGTACGGGTCATCACTTCCAGAGAATAAACCTCTCCTTGAACATAGAACTCCAGTTCATTATCACCATTTACCCGAATATCTGCTTCACCATAAGGTGCAATATGTTCTCTTCCCGTAGCTGCAGGAAATTCATCAATCAATCCAACCACATACTGCAATACCAATCCTGCATCATAAGCTCCCACAGTGCCATTACCATCCACATCAGCTCGCAATACTCGCCATTCATCCCATGGTAATGGTGCGGCTTGAGGATCAAGACCCACAATGTATTGCAAGATCAGAGAACTGTCAAAAGAATCAACCTGTCCATTATCATCAATATCACCATATTGAATTATTCCCATTTCCACATATAATGTAATGGGCACGATCAGAGAATTTTCACTGCTATTGATCAATAATTCTGCTGTATATATCCCGCTATCAAGTCCGGTTGTATCAAAATTCAGTTCTTTCACTACCTCTTCCCCAGCTTCCAGACTGCCTGATAAATCAGCTATTGTAAGCCAGTTTATATCTGTTCCATTACTTAATATATCTATCAGCCCATTTATCTGATGGGGAGCATCTCCATAATCATCTCCGGTCAATTGCCAGTTTAATTCAATATCTCCAATAAAACCAGGTAGAATTGTCAGGTTCAATGTTGCAGTTGCCGTTTCACCATTCTGCAGGTATCCCCAGCCAGAGGTTGTCTCGCCATGCCAATTGCAGCTTGCTCCATTCCCAAGTTCACCCGTAAATTCCAGTTCATCACTACCACCTGCAAAATCACCGGCACTATTAACTGTTATTCCGTCAGGAAAATCGATCACGATATCCTTAATCCATTCCCAGTCAACACTGTTATTTTCACAGGTAAATGTCCAGTCAACAGTCTCACCGGGTTCAAAGCCACCTGCACTGCAGATCAATGTAGAACCCTCAATACTCCTGTTACCTGTAGTTTCATCAATGAAAATTGTATATGTTAATGAGCCTTCATAATTATTATTTTTTAAGGTCAATTCACTTATTCCAGTCTCATCAGCACCCATAAGCATATCTATGGCATCAATATCAGAGATCAATCCGGCTTCTGCCGTTATTATTTCACCAATTGTATATGTCCACACCTGATCACCAGCAGTCGCTGTGATGTCAAAGGTTAGCGGTTGTCCATTTAAGGCCTCTTCACTGATACTGAAACTGAATATTTCTTCCAGATCGATCATCTCATTCTGTCCTATTGTAACTATATATTCACTACCATCTATGATGAAAATATCAGGACTTTCGCAGGTTAATAAGAATTCCACATCATCGGCATCTTCATCGCCAATATTGATCAATGTTATGCCCAGATCAGCATATTCCCCGGCGTTTAATACATCATCATCACCTGAACTTAATGTATAATTTACCATCTGTAAATATGCTCCGCCGGCTGTCATTAATTGGATATCCCGAATATCGGTTATCTTATTATACGCACTCACTGTCAAAGTAAGGTCACAAGGTTCCTCTGGAAGCACTCCCAAAGCTAAATAGGCATTGCCATCAGCCCCACTGTATCCCTGGGCTAATATCTCTCCCTGATAACTCAGGCAAATAAGTGCGCCCTCAATCCCTGTTTCCACTACATAACTCTCCTGCCCTATCACAATTGTAGGAGAACAGGTTATATCCATTGCAGCTGGCTGCATCGTTCGCACCTGCAAAGAAGGATCACCAAAGATATGCCACGTCTTTGCCATGGAAACAGCACCGCTTTCGTCTATCATATAAGATACACCATTGAACCACAATCCACCCAGAGTATTAAGATCTTCATCACACATCAGATCTATTGATTCATCCTGAGCATACATTGGTGGTGCCCAGCTTTGATTGATCGATGATGCAAAAATTGCTGTTGCCCCGGTTGGAGCACCGTTATGAGTTGCTCGCATCCAGGCTTCTGCAAAACAGGTTGTGCTGGTGAAATTACCATTTACGCAGGCTATAGACTGGATAAAAGGCAGCATATAATCATTCGTAAGTGCATTTACATAGGTTATATTAAATCCTGTTGTTGACCAGGAAGAAGTGCTGCCATGTCCACAATAATTAATGATTCCCCTGCCCTCATTCAAGGCATTTGAAACCATTGAGGCATTACCCCCATTAGTATCATAAATTTCATCTACTTCCAGATAACCATAATCCAAAAGATCGTCTCGGATATATCCCATATGAACATAATCAGCTTCACCATAATGACCCTGATTGGCTCCCTGTGATGAGGCAATACCAACACCTTTTTGCATCCATGTGCCTTCAACAATATCTCGCTCATAATATACTGATCTTTCTACCTGAGTAGCAGCTTGTGCTGCTGTCTGGGCAGAAAATCTTCCGATAAATATCTCTGAATAATAATCATTACCTTCCAGATATGTATATTGAGGGTCTCCACCAGCTCCGCTGTATAGCTTGCTTGCCACCTGAGCATGATCACCAGCCAGTAACACCCATACCAGTCCATCATCTGCTTCATATTCTGAGGTTATATAATTCTGAATACTGGTGGAATTATTACCAATTGTGGCTACATCCACGATAGTTGTAGCTATTCCCTTCTGATTTTTCCAATCCACAAAAGGCTGCATTTCATCAATAAAATCACCATCACTGATGATCACCATTCTACCTGCTTGCTCTTCTATCACATCATAGCGATCACGGGTATAATTGATAAAATGCCGTTTATATAATTCAGCAAATTCATGATTGATCGCTGATGACTCACTGATTTTTACATTTTCACTGCTCAATCCGTCTGAAGCTATTCTTAATTCCAGATGTGTATATACTCTTAAAATGCCTGTAGCTCCATTATACTGAAATGGGTTAATTTTTACTGATATCCCCCGATAGTCGCGGAAAATATAGGGATTACCCAGATCTGCCACTACTCCCGGAAAATATTCATTCTCTAAATATATATCACCAAAACTGTAATCTATATCTGCGGGATCAATCTCACGAGATAGTATCCCTTTGGATGGTGCCACATTCATATCCAGGTCTATATACTCGCTGGATAATATTTCCACTTCCATTGCTGATCTGCCGGGAATGATCACATTCCTGTTTACTTGAGGTAATCCTGGTGCTCCTGCCTGCTGCCATATGCTTTCATCTTTTAGTATTATCTGATTCCAGATTTCACCGTCTATGGTAATATCTCCGGTTTCAAAACTTCCACAGTTATACTCAATGATCGTATTTCCCGCTGTCCCATCAAGTACAATAATTCCATTTTCGCTGTCACCCAAATTTACAGTTTCCGCTCCCAGAATCAGGATAGTTGACATAATCAATAATGCAACTGTCAATTTCTTCATATTTAGCCTCCATTTTTATTTAAATTCAATTTACCACACCTTTTCACATATTAATTTAAGCAATTTTCATTCCCAAAATCATACTATAAGCTAATTACACCATAACTTATTATTATCTATATATCATTATCTAACTCGAATATCATCATTACCCGACTATAACTAAAAAAAACATCCGCTGGTGTCCCACATCGAGTCCTAAATTGTCTCATATTTTATATTACTAATTTTCTCACTTATCTTAGCATTAGAAACTTGCTGAATAATGGTTTTCCACTTCCTTCGATCTTTACCAGATATATTCCGCTACTGTAAAATTCTCCCCTGGTATCTTTACAATCCCAATTGATCACTCCATTTCTTACCGGGATTTTGATGGATTCCAGCATTTGCCCTTTTACATTGAATATCTTAAGTTCTGTATTGTCACTTATAAAATTAATCTCATACCTGAAACTTATCTCCCCTCTTGTCATCCCTGCGTAAAAGGGATTTGGATATACGAAAAGTGCATTCCCGGCAATGATCTCATCATTATCACCCTGGTTAACACCGTATGGCAAAGACCCCATATCTTTCCGACTGCCGTCAGCATCCTGATCATCAAGATCTGTCTCCCAGTTTTCTCCATCTCCATCTGTATCTGGATTCCCACTATCTATGCATGGTGAATCCTCCTGCAAATGCAGATCATAATTCCCGGCATCAACAAACAGGGGATAACTTGAGATATTTCCTTCCCCTTCCAGGAATTCCTCAAGGTTTGAATAAATTACACTCATATTTGCATTATCTTCCAAAATAACCGCATCTTCATCATTTCCCCAGATAATCAGATTCATGGCATTGATATTACTATTCCCGCTGCCAAAGATAGCTGAACCTTCATCTCCATAATTATTATAAAAGGTTAAATTACGTAAAACGGGTTCTGCATCTACGCAATAGACAGTCCCCCCATCTCCAGTAAGATAATTCTCATAAAAAGTTATATATTCGATCAAAGGTGTTCCACCCTCAATATAAATCCCTGCACCTTCCGCAGCCATATTGTAATAGACCTTCATATCATGTATATAAACAGGTCTATCACCTAACCTGATCGCACTCCCCCCTGCACTGTGAGTGATAGTAAAACCTGCTAATTCCTGAAAAATATCTCCTTCAAAAATCGTTACTACATCATCCCCATCTCCATATAGCACTGTCTGATTGATATATGATCTGTCACCGGTTTCCAGATACATGCTGCCTAATTGTATTTCATGATCTCCCATATCAATATTCTCTGTATAAGTCCCCGGGGGGACTATCACCATATAACCATGACCTGCTGCATCGATCGCTGCCTGAATTGTGCTGTAATCATCAGGAACATGGATTATTGCCCCTCCAGCTGGATATACTATTATCGTACAATTTCCTGTGCTGGTATCAAGTCCGTCATCAATAGTGAATTCCCATACTTCCGAACCGGTATAATTATCTGGCGCTGTAATTGTCAGTTCAAATCCGTTCTGCTCCAGCATAATATCCTGCATCCCGGTGATATTGATAGTATAATCATCACCATCCACATCATAGGAATAATCTCCCAGATCAATAGTGAGTGATGCCCCGCTTTCAAAGCCAAATGAACCCGGCAGATTAAGTTCTGGAGGAGTATTAACTATTATATAATCCTCTCGCGTCATCACATCTTCTGTATCCCAGTTATATACCCGTAAACTTACACTGTATATGCCACTATTTTCATATTCCCATTCCGGATTCCGCTCCTCTGAGTCGATTGTCCCGTCATTATCAAAATCCCACTCATAACCAGTTGGGTAGCCACTCGATTGATTAGTAAATTCCACTACTTCATTCGGCAGCACATGCAATTCTTCTGCTTCAAAATCTGCTTCCACTATATTGGATGATAATTCCAGACAGCAAACTGCATAATGTTCCATCCCGGAATATTCACCACCCCAATCCATGGTATGCGTACTCCAGTCCCAGGTATCATGCAGATATATATCATTGGATGAAGAATCATATCCCACTCCCAGCATGGCATGTCCAACAGTATCATTTGCCACAAAAATCAGCACCGGGCGACCAGCATCTATCTCTGCCATATAGTCAATAAAAGTAAAATAGGACACTCCCCCCGCTTGTGATGTATAATAATCTGCCGCATTATATCCACGTGATGATACAAAATTTGCCATACCAACACATCCATCCCTGTCTCTAAATCCCTCTCCTTCAGGAATACCCTGCAATCGGCTGCCATCTCGAGCAATATAAAATAACGTAGCCCCATCAGAAGCTCCCACACCATATTGACTTGTGCCCATATAATCACCGGTGCAATCTGCCCATTCATGAGGATCCCAGCCACCTGTCATCCAGGGATCTTCTCCCTCGTAACCAGAGGATACATAATAATCATCTACATGACCCCGTACATTCAAACCATCATATCCCTGGTGCGTGGCAGAAAGCGGACTTTCTCCCCAGCCCCAGGAAAGATTCGTGCTCGGACACACTCCCCCATTGGCTGGACCAGCATACATATTAGAATATCCATTGCGGTCATAATAGCCCATCATCATCGCAGCTGAGGTATTTGCACAGCCATAGCACCAGTCAAATGTCGGCACATCATCAATGATCACTACTTCCCGACGTAATCTTGCCTGCTCCACATCGACTGCCGGCATCCTGAAATCTGCTGGGGGCAAAGCATCAGCCACAAATTCCCAGATCTCATTTCCTGCGGCATCAAATAATACCCGGTTCACCCAGGCTGGCACATCTTTATCATTTTCTATCGACCATAAACTGCTTATTGCTGAGATTAATAATAAAATAAATATTGTTCTTCTGTAATTATTAAAACCCATCACTGCTAACTTGTTCATAAAACCTCCTGACATTAAGGACTATGAAATGATATATAATATATTTTCTGTCAATAAATTTCCCAGTCTCACCCCGTTTTTCCTTCGCATCTCAATGTTTGAGAAACCGACTGGTAGGGGCAGATCCAAGTATCTGCCCTCTTTCTATGAATATTAAAACAGCAAATTCTGGGCAGACCCAAGTGTCTGCCCCTTGTGCTTGCGTAAAAGCTCAACAATTAATTTCCGGAAGATACGTACTTGACTAAATCATTTGACATGTTTTTATCAATAATGTTCTTTAGTTTTGTAGAAAATATAAGTTGACCATAAGATATTTTACGTAAGATATATAGTTGGAGGAATTATGAAAATAAAGATAATGCTTTTACTGGCAATGCTGCTGGTATCGGGACTGGTTGCGGTTACATACTATGTGCCGTCTGATTTTTCTACGATACAGATTGGAATTAATTACATGGGAAACAATGATATTCTGCTGGTCTCTCCGGGAATATATTACGAAAATATAGATTTCCAGAGCAAGAGAATCACAGTTGCTTCGCTATATTATACAACTCAGGATACAAGTTATATCTCGCAAACTATCATTGACGGTAATAATAATGGCAGAGTGGTTGCTATCACTGACGTCAGTGGCGGTCACCCGGTGCTGAGCGGTTTCACTCTCCAGAATGGGCGTTCTGGTGGTGGTGCGGGAATTTACTGTTCTCATTCCCAAGCTATATTGTCCCATCTAATAATTAAAGATAATATAGCAACTGGAACTATGGCAATTGATACGGGGGGAGGTATTTACTGTGGAAATTCATCTCCAACCCTGAGCGATCTGCTAATCGAAAACAATTCTGGTGAACGCTGCGGAGGATTATTTTGCATAGATAGTCATCCTGAACTAAATAATGTAAATTTTATCGGAAATATATCTGATTCAAGTGGCGGAGGTGTGTATGGCTATAATGGTACAATAGAAATTTCTAATGGATGTTTTATCGGTAATAGTGCAGTGGAGGGAGGAGGCTTGTATAATTTTAATTCTAATACTTATCTGGAAGGAGTAACATTCACAGGTAATACAGCTATTAGGGAGGGAGGTGGTATCAGCAATGAATCATCGCTGGAATTCAGTATAGAAAATCGTTGCAATATTTATCTGAATAATGTAGAGAATCGTTATGGTGGCAGTGATATCTGCTCTACTGAGCCAATCTCAGTTTATGTAGATACTTTTACCGTTCTTTATCCAACCAGCTTTCATGCTCATCCAATAGAAAATTTTACCTTTGATGTTTTACAGGGTATTCAGAACCAGGTAGAAACTGATCTTTATGTATCTCCTGCTGGTGATAATGCCAATAGCGGACAGTCTTTTGCAGAGCCACTTAAAACAATACAGTATGCCTGCTCGATAATTCTGGCAAGCAGTGAAAATCCACTCACTATCTATCTTGCGGCAGGTACCTATAGCCCAGAGATAAATAACGAATTTTTCCCAGTTGTTTTACCTCCGTATGTCTCGCTGCTGGGTGCAGGACGGGAACTCACTATACTGGATGCAGATCACGTAGGAAGTGTGCTGAAAGTAAATAACAGCAATGATGTTACTGTCTCGGCAATGACTTTTACCCATGGCATGTCTCATCATTCTTCTGGTATCAGCTTTTTGAATTCATCTGCAGAATTATCTGACCTGAGAATCACAAACTGCATTTCTGAAGGTGAGGGCGGTGGTATAACTTTAAAGGAAGGAAACTATGATCTTCATAATATTATAATATCATATAATTCCGCCCGCAATGGTGGCGGTATTATGATCAGTTGTAGCGATATTGTTATAATGGACAGCCTGATAATTGAGAATAATTATGCTGATCAAATAGGCGGTGGTATATGTGGAAGGGCGAATGAAATACATATTTCTAATTCCCTGATCACTAACAACATTGCTGAGAATGATGGCGGTGGTGTATATTTATACGACCATACAAATCTATATCTTATTAATGTAGATATCATTGGTAATCAGGTGAATGAATATACTGCTGGAGGTATTTATGCCGGTTATTTTGCGGTGCTGGATATGTCTGATGTGACAATCGCCTATAATTCCTGTTCGGAAGCTGGGGGAGGTTTATATCTTTCAATATGTTCACAACCAGTATTTGATCCGATAAATCGCTGCAATATTTATCTAAATAATTTCGAGCAACGCAGCCTCGGTGCTGATATCTGTTCTAATGTGCCTGTAGAGATAATCGTGGATACTTTTACGGTCCTTTCTCCTACTGATTATCTCGCCGTCCCTATTGATAATTTTACCTTCGATATCCTGAACAGCAAGCTGCCGCAGGCAGCAGCAGATCTGTATGTCTCACCGGAGGGAGATAATGCCAATAGCGGATTGACGGATGATGAACCTTTAAAGACGATCCAGTGCGCCTGCTCAATAATTCAGGCAGACAGCTTAAATCACCGCACAATCACACTGCTTCCAGGGACTTACAGCTATTCATCTAACGGAGAATATTTCCCCATTTCGCTGCCGGATAATGTGACTCTTACTGGTGCTAACCAAGGAAGTGTTATCCTTAATGCAGAGTCCAATTCTACAGTTGTCAGGTTTTATCACTCAATTAATAATACTATTGCTAACCTGAAAATCATCAACGGATATGATGATGTAGGCGGGGGGATATGTTGCTGGCGTTCCAGTCCATATATTCATAATGTCACTCTGCAGAATAATACTGTACCCAGTAATTATGGTGGAGCAATTTTTATATATGATGACTCTGATCCTTTGCTTGTCAGCGTCAAAGTACAGTATAATAATGCCCCCCATGGAGCCGGTATTGCCATCATGGATGCCAGTGCAACCTTGCATAACGTGATGATCGAAAATAATTCTGCTTCCAGAAAAGGAAGCGGCTTGAACTGTATTAATTCGGACGTAAATCTCCAGGATGTGTTAATATCGGAAAATAATGCTCAGCAAACCGGAGGTGGCATTTATTGCGAAAATTCAAACCTGATTATGTCAAATTGCCTTATTCATGATAATATTGCAATCGAGTCCGGAGGAGGCATTTATTGTAAGGATAATTCTCTGATGCAGATTAATAGTTCTACCTTTTATCAGAATTCTGCCAGCTCTGGCTCAGGGATATATGCCGGGTATTTTTCCAGTATTTACCTGGTAAATGATATTTTCTGGGATAATACCGATGAAGAGATTTATTTTTTTGGTTCCACTTTATCCGACACCTTTTGCCTGGTCTATTCTGATATCCAGGATGGTGCCGATGGAATTATTCATGGAAATACCGGCATATTCAATATTACAGAAGGAAATATTGCTCTGAATCCCCAATTTGTTTCCATACCGGAAAGCGATTTTCAGCTTCAGGAAGATTCTCCCTGTATTGACACCGGGATTGATTTCTATGAATATAATGATCTGGTGTTGATCGATCTGGATGAATCGGAATTTTACGGTATTGCACCTGATATGGGCTGCTGTGAGTACATCGCAGATGAATCTCTACCTGCTGATGTACCTTCTACTTTAAATCTGACTATTTCTCCCAACCCCTTTAATCCTTCCACTACGATCAATTTTAATCTACCAGAAGCTTCTCATACTAAACTGGCAATTTATAATATCAAGGGGCAGCTTGTACAAATGCTGGTTGACGATATTCTGCCTGCCGGAAATCATACCAGTATCTGGAATGGCTGTGATAATCAAAATAATGATCTCAGCTCCGGCGTTTATCTTCTATCACTGCAAACAGATGAGTTTGTGAAGATGCAGAAGATCACTCTTATAAAATAAAAAAAACATATTTGGTGGCTTTATGAAGATACAAATAACTTTACTGGCATTGTTATTGATAACCGGTCTGGTGGCAGATACTTATTATGTCCCTGCGGATTATTCTACCATACAAGAAGGAATAAACATTATGGAAGATAGTGATATTTTATTGGTTTCTCCTGGAATATATTACGAAAATATAGATTTCCTGAGCAAGAATATTACAGTTGCTTCGCTATATTATACAACACAGGATACAAGTTATATATCACAGACTATAATAGATGGCAGTAATGATGGCAGTGTAGCAGTTATAGATAACGTGGAGGATGATCCTGCAGTTTTAAGCGGTTTTACTATTCAGAATGGTAGTAATCAAAATGGGGGTGGAATTCACTGTCGTCTTTCTAATGCCGAATTATCATTTCTGATAGTCAAGAATAATCTGGCTGAAGGGGCCATTGAAGACGATTTTGGAGGAGGATTATATTTTTGGAATTCTACTTGCAGTTTGGATCATCTGCTGATCGAAAACAATTCAGGAGATAAAGGTGGTGGATTATATAGTGTGAATACCGATTTTGAGATGAATGAAGTTGAATATCGGGGAAATTCTGCACAATATACCGGTGGAGGAGCTCATATCCATGGTGGAGATTTGAATATCAGCAATGGGAGCTTCGAAGGTAATTCTGCCCGGGAAGGAGGAGGATTACATCTTCTCTGTAATACATCTTATCTGGAGGGGATCACGTTTACTGGTAATACGGCTATCCAGTCAGGGGGTGGTATTTACAATAGATCAAGTATGGAATTCAGTGATGAAAATCGCTGCAATATTTATCAGAATAATGTGGAGAGTCGCCTGGGTGGCAGTGATTTCTATTCGCAAACGTCTGTCACAGTTTATGCTGATACATTTACAGTTCTATATCCCACCAGCTATCATGCGTCTCCAATCGAGAATTTTACTTTTGATATCCTGCATGGAATGCTGGAGCAGGTGAATGCTGATCTTTATGTATCACCTGCTGGTGATAATACCAATAGTGGAGAATCTCCTGATGAGGCTTTACAGACAATTCAATATGCCTGCTCTATAATTTTGGCAGACAGCTTGAATCCGCATACTATCCATCTGGCTGAAGGGGTATATAGTCCTGATACAAATAGCGAATTCTTTCCAATAATATTACCTCATTATGTTTCGCTAGAGGGAACCGGCAGAGATGAAACTATTTTGGACGCTCAGAGCCAGGCAGGTGTGCTGAAATTTATGGATAGCGATGATATATCAGTATCTTCAATGACATTAATAAATGGAATGGATTCCTCCGGGGCTGGTATTGAGGGCAGGAATTCTACAGCCGAATTGTATGCTCTGGCAATCAACCATTGTATCGCCAGTAATGGGGGAGGTATATATCTCCAGATGGGCAGCTATATTCTTCATGATATCATTGTCAGTAATAATACTGCTGATATTGGGGCGGGGATCAATCTCAGCTCTGTGTGGACTACTTTTTTTGATAGTCTGGTGATCGAGAATAATCAGGCTGCTATTAATGGTGGTGGAATTCGTGCTGTGGGGTCCGAAATCAATATATCTAATACTCAAATCAGAAATAATACTGCTCAGGATTGGGGAGGAGGTTTATATTTGTATGGAACTTCAACTTATAATTTTGAGAATGTAGAAATCACAGGTAATCAGGTTAATCATCATTCAGGTGGTGGCATCTATATGAGTAATTATGCATTAGCAAATATTTCTGATGTCAAAATAGCCTATAATTCCTGTCCGGAGTCCGGAGGTGGTGTTTATTTATTGCCTGATGTGGAGCTTATATTTGATCCTGATGATCGCTGCAATATATATCTTAATAATTCCTGGCAGCGTGATGCCGGCTCAGATATTTATTCAGTAGTGCTTGTAGAAATAATTGTCGATACATTTACTGTTATGGAGCCAACTGATTATCATGTTGCACCTTTGGAGAATTTCAGCTTTGATATCTTGAACTGTTTGCAGCAGCAGGTTGCAGCTGATCTGTATGTATCACCAGATGGAGATAATTCCCATAGTGGGCTTTCTGAAGAAGAGCCATTAAAAACTATCCAGTATGCCTGCTCAATAATACTGGCAGATAGTCTTGATCCTCATACTATTAACCTGCTTCCAGGAAGCTACAGTAATTCTTCAAATGGTGAATATTTCCCTATTTCACTTCCTGATAATGTATCGCTTAATGGCAGCTCTCAGGAAAGTGTTATCCTCGATGCAGAAAATAATTCTGCTGTTATCAGGTTATCCAATTCAGTGAATAATACTATTTCCAATTTGAAGGTCTTAAATGGAAATAATGCTGGAGGAGCAGGAATTTACTGCAATAACTCAAATCCCTATATCCATCACATCATTCTGCAGAGCAATTCTGTGGAAGATAGTGATGGAGGTGCAATCTTGATCAGCGATGGCTCTGAGGCTTTGCTGCATGATATCAAAGTGCAGAATAACAGTGCTTATAACGGGGGAGGGATGTCCATTTTAAATGCCAGTGCAGATTTGCAGGATGTGATATTTGAAAATAATGCTGCTGCCAATCATGGTGGTGGATTGATAAGTACTAATTCTGATGTGATCCTGCACAATGCTACTTTCAAGGGAAATTTCGCGTCAGAATTTGGGGGTGGAATTTATTGTGATGAATCAAATCTTACCATCTCAAATTGTCTTTTTTATGATAATATGGTTCTCAGTGTGGGAGGGGGAATTTGCAGTGGGAATAATTCTCTGGTTCTAATTTCCAATTCCACTTTTACCTGCAATTATGCTCATTCATCTTCTGGAATCCACTCATTTCTGAATTCCAGCCTGTATGCAGTAAATTGTATTTTCTGGGATAATACAGATGATGTTATCCGCTTTTTTGGTGGATTGCCTACTGATACTTTCTGCCTGGTTTATTCTGATATTCAGGGTGGAAGTGCAGCAATTATCCATGGGAGTGTAGGATTATTATATTACTCGGAAGGAAATATAAATCAGGATCCTCTTTTTGTTTCTGCTCAGGATGACGATTTTCAGCTTCAGGCAGGTTCTCCCTGTATAGATACAGGAATTGCCCAGTTTGAATTTGATGATGTAACAATGATCGATCTGGATGAATCGCAATACTTTGGAACTGCACCTGACATGGGTTATTGTGAATATATCAACAATGATAATGATCCGGCTGATATACCGTCTACTTTAAATCTGACTATTTCTCCCAACCCCTTTAATCCTTCCACTACGATCAATTTTTCTCTGCCAGAAGCTTCACATACTAAACTGGCAGTTTATAATATCAAAGGGCAGCTTGTACAAATGCTGATCGATGATATACTACCCGCCGGAAATCATACCCGCATCTGGAATGGCTCTAATCTACAGAATTCAAACCTTAGCTCTGGGATATATCTCCTCATCCTGGAAACTGAAACTTCTCTCAACTCCAGGAAGATCACGTTGCTAAAATAAAATAATAAATAAAACAATCTTCTTCATATCTTCTCCTTTTTTATTGCTACTAATATTTGCGTCCCCGACAATTTTGTCGCGTATACCCCCCCCCGATTTGGGGTGTGTATACGACAAATATCGCGGATATTCCATTTAGATTCATTACAATAACCACATTTATAATTTCAAACTCCTCATTTTCCTGGAAAAATAACTACTCTAAAATAATGTCGCATATCCTTCAAAAACAATTTCAATTTTCCATGATTCGAGGTACAATCCAAATCGGACTATTTCTATCATTCCTGTCAAATAATTTCACGTGATTTAGAAATTATAGCCTATGCTGATAAATGTGCTGATCTCATCATTATTCAGTGATTGCCCGTTGACATTATCTGAGCCATCAATCTGGTAATTTACGACTCTATGAAAATGCGAATGAAATTAAACTGAAAACTTGCGTACATTAAAATGCGATAGCTGTTCAAAGCTGTCATATCCAAAAAAACTCGCCAGGTTATATATAATCTGACGAGTCTGATTTATAATATGCGTACCCAAACTTAATTTTAAATTTTGAATTTTGAATTTATATTACTCTCTCTCCCTCATTCCCTCATTCCCTCATTCCCTCATTCCCTCATTCCCTCATTCCCTCATTCCCTCACCCCTTCGTTTTCCCCCAGCTCAAAATTACATTACACACTTAATTTTGATGCTACCGTAAAAACTCACAGGATAATCGCGTTTACGAAACATCATTTATCCTAAAGCAAAATTCATTTTGGTCCAAATGCATAAAAATCACTGTTTCCGGCTTAAAAAAGCAATATTTTTGAAAATATTGAGCATAAAATGATAAAATATATCGAAAATCACCCAATTTCCTCATGTATCCCGTTACTCTGAACACATTGATTGCCAGAGCTTTCAATTTTTGACTGAATCTCATTTTATTTAATCCACGATAACGCGATCGTCTCGCACCCGTCATAGAAATAAATCGTGAATTAGTAGCCTCTATTCCACTTCTGAAACGGTATATATCTCTGAACTCCTGGCTGTTTTCATACTGACGCCTTAAATGGCACTTCACTGAGCTTATAGTATAGTAATGATATCTGTAACCTTTACCCCTTTTCTTCACTTTAGCAGGACAATTATCTATTTTGCATCCAGCGCAAGTCTGTTCATACCATACTGCTGTTATTGAACCTTTCTTATTGTGCTTAATTTCATCTGGTTTCTTGCCATTTGGGCAGGCATTAACGCAATATGTTTCAGAATTGTAATTAAATGATTCATGCTGTCTTTCTGAGTGCCTGCCTAAGGTTGGTGATACTAATTC
>Ga0075121_1000305_pt1 | contig 34576 bp, 24 predicted proteins | sample AntAceMetag02UKG_FD_69793 | JGI IMG/M metagenome (GOLD analysis project Ga0075121, IMG submission 69793) | Saline lake microbial communities from Ace Lake, Antarctica - Antarctic Ace Lake Metagenome 02UKG | ecosystem: Environmental > Aquatic > Non-marine Saline and Alkaline > Saline | place... | reverse complement strand
CGGTTATCTACACTAATTCTACCGTAGCATATTGTGAAGTCATGATAAATGATGTGGCAGCAGCCGATGGAGATGAAGTAGGAGCATTTGTAGATTATGAATGCCGTGGTGTAGGCTCTGTAGTAGTTGATATAGAATCGAGTTATGCAACTCTTAATATTCAGGGTGAAATGCCTGAACTGATAAATTTTGCAGTATATGACGCTTCCGCAGATGAAGTGCTTATCAGTGAATTTACTGTGATGAGTAATCCTGGTGGAGACATTGGTTATCCACCGAATTTCCTGCCTGTTTATATTGGTGGGGGAGTTCAGGGTGACTATGCCCGTCCATGGGTACCTGTTATTTATACAAATTCTACAGTGGCTTATTGTGAAGTTATGATCAATGATGTTGCAGCAGCCGATGGAGATGAAGTAGGAGCATTTGTAGATTATGAATGCCGTGGAGTTGGCTCTGTAGTAGTTGATATAGAATCAAGTTATGCAACTCTTAATATTCAGGGTGAAATGCCTGAACTGATAAATTTTGCAGTATATGATGCTTCCGCAGATGAAGTACTGGTAAGTGAATTTACTGTGATGAGTAATCCTGGTGGTGACATTGGTTATCCACCAGATTTCCTGCCGGTTTATATTGGTGGGGGAGTTCAGGGTGACTATGCCCGTCCATGGGTACCTGTGATCTATACAAATTCTACTGTTGCTTATTGTGAAGTTATGATCAATGATGTGGCAGCAGCCGATGGAGATGAAGTAGGAGCATTTGTAGATTATGAATGCCGTGGCGTAGGTTATGTAGTAATTGATCTGGGATCGAGTTTTGCAACCTTAAACATCCAGGGTGAAATGCCTGAGCTGGTGAATTTTACCGTTTATGATGCCTCTGCTGATGAGGTCTTGCTAAGCGAATTTGCCATAATGAGCAACCCTGGTGGAGATATCGGTTATCCGCCAAACTATCTTCCAGTATTTATAGGCCAGGAAATACCATTAGAATTTCCAAGACCTTGGGATGTGGTTGTTTATACTAATAGCACAATTGCCTATTGTAATGTTACAGTATTTGGTAATCCTGCTGCTCTTGATGATGAAGTCGGAGCATTCGTAGGATATGAATGCCGTGGTATAGGTGAGATAGTACATTTAGAAGGATCAGCAATCTCCACTATCAGTATACAGGGAGAAATACCTGAACCTGTACAATTCGCAGTTTGGGATGCCAGTCTGGATGTAGTACTTGTAGCTGAATATAATACGATGACAAATCCTGGAGGAGATTTGGGATTTCCACCAGATATGTTACCCATAGTTGTAGGTGAAAACCTTCCAACAGAATTCCCCAGACCATGGGAAGTTACAATCTACACAAATAGTACTGTAGCTTATTGCCAGGTGTTAATAAATGACGGTTTAGCTAGCCAGGGAGACGAACTAGCAGCTTTTACAGGAACAGAATGCAGGGGTATTGGTGAAATTAGTTTCTTAAATGGTTCTTCTTATTCGACAATGAATATTCAGGGAGGACAAATGGAAATTATACAGTTTGCTCTTTGGGACAGTGATCTTGATGATGTATATATTTCTGATAATCTTACCATGAGCAATCCTGGAGGAGACATTGGTTATCCACCAGATTTTCTGGCTCTTGATTTCTATACAGAGAATGCTGTAACTTATCCTCCAGTAATAGATTTACCTGAAAGTATTACGCTTTTAGAGGATGGATCATCAATTCTTAACCTGGCTGACTATATTACAGGTAGTTCCACTTATACTTTGAGTTTGGAAGCTCCTGTAGAATTAGGTGTCAGCCTGAGTAACAGAACTTTGATCATTAACCCTGAGGATAACTGGAATGGAATGGAAACTATCACAGTATATGCAGCAAATGGTGGTTCAGAATCTTATGATAACATGAATGTTATCGTTAATCCTGTTAATGATGCTCCGCTAATAGTAATACCTTTTAACACTTTGACTCTAGCTGAGGACTTTACCGGGTTTGATCTTGATCTAACTGAACATTTTGAAGATGTGGAGAATGATCCACTAACCTATATGGTAGATTATGATAATAATGAAATCGTCTGCAGTTTGACACAAGGGATTCTCTCGATCAGCTCGATCGCCAACTGGTTTGGAAGCACAACTATCTCAGTGAATGTAAATGATAACGTAAATAGAGCTGTAACCAGTGCATCATTCCTGGTTGAAGTAACGCCAGTGAATGATCTACCTGTAATCAATCTGCCAGAGAGTTTTACTTTTGCAGAGGATGGAAGTTTGACACTTAATTTTACACAATATATATCAGATATAGATGGAGATCAGTTAAGCATTAGTCTGGAAGACGATGATTACATTAATGCCGCGATTTATGGTCGCACAATTATTCTTTCTTCAATAGCAAACTGGAATGGCACAGAGACAGTTACATTTACAGTGAGTGATAATCAATCCAGAGCTACAACAAGTGATCAGACTGATATTATTGTAACTGCTATCAACGATGCTCCTTATCTTATTACTCCTCTGGAAGATATTGTAGTGGTGGAAGATTATATTCCATCAATGATCAATCTTGGGGAATTTTTCGGTGATGTAGATGGAGATATCCTTGAATACAATTTCAGCACCAGTCAGTCTGCGTTCAACATTGTGATAGCAAATGGGATAATGACTATTGATCCAGCCGCAAACTGGTCGGGTAATGGTAATATTATAGTAACGGCTGCTGATAGTGAGTTTGAAGTTTCAGATATTTTCTTATATACTGTAACTCCTGCAAATGACGGTCCAGTGATAAATGATTTCTACCCGGCAGAAGCAAATTTGAGCGTTTTCCGAGGAGACGTAGTTGATTTCAGTATTGATGCCTACGATCCAGACTCAGAACTGTTTTATCTGTGGTATATGAATGATGAACAACTGACAGGAAATATGAATTCACTGAGTTATACATTCAATGATGTAATGAGCACCCTGATAAGTGTAGTCGTATCAGATGGTGAATTTGAACTTACTCAGAGCTGGAATGTGGAAGTATATCTAAACCAGGAATGGATTCCGATGGTTTATACAAACAGCACTATAGCTTATGGTTCTGTTATGATTAATGGTCAGGAAGCTTCAGAAGGTGATCTTGTAGGTGCTTTTGTAAATAATGAATGTCGCGGTGCAGATAACGTGTTCATCTTTGAGAATCAGGCTTATATCTCCATGAATATTCAGGGAGAGATAATCGAACAGGTAGAATTCAGTATCTGGGATGCCAGCAGTGATCGCATTTATGAGAATGTTTATAACGCGTTGACTAATCCGGGTGGCGATCTTGGTACACCTGATGATCCCTTACCGATACATGTTTTTGCAAATCAGTATCCTGAAATAGATCTGCCAGATGGTGGTTTTGTATTTAATGAAGACACTCAATTAACTATTGACTTTAGTCAGTATGTATCTGATCCCGATCTTGATTCATTATTCATCACATATTCAGGTAATCAGAATGTTCTGGTTCAGGTAGAAAATAATCTTATGGTAACCCTTTCAGCAACAGCGAACTGGAATGGCATAGAAAACGTAGAGTTCATTGTTAATGATGGATTTGACGGGATTGATAGTGAAATTGTTCCTGTTAATGTGATTCCAGTAAATGATAACCCAATCTTGATCTTGCCTTTTGCAGATATGGAAATGGAAGAGGATGCTGGTGCTGTTCAAATTGATCTTTCATTACACTTCACAGATATTGACAACGATACTTTGAGTTATTCTGCTTCTTTTGCAAATACCCAAGTCAACCTGACAATTCAAAATGGAGTTATGTCTCTTGCACCCAAACCTGACTGGAATGGTACAACTCAGATAACGGTAATTGCTAACGATGGATTTATAAATATAACCGATACATTTACGTTAGTCGTAACCCCTGTAAATGATCTTCCTGAATTGGTACTTCCTTTTGATGATATTAACAAAACTGAGGATTTCACAACTTTCAGTTTGAATCTCAGCAGTCATTTTGATGATGTCGATAATCAGACTCTGATCTATCAGATCAGCTATAACGGGGATGAGATTGGAGCCGTTCTTGTAGGTGAGATAGTGTATATCAGTTCAGTACTTAACTGGAATGGCACCGCAGTGCTTAACGTATCAGTTTATGATGATCTGGCAAACAGTCCAGCGGCTGCAGCAATAAATATTATTGTAGCTCCTCAAAATGATGCTCCTCAAATTATCTTGCCAGAGGAATTCAGTTTTGCAGAAGAAACTGATTTGGTTGTAGATTTCAATCAATATATTTTTGATGTAGATCTGGATAGTTTAACACTTACAGCTTCAGAGACAAACAATATTATGATTCAGATAAATGACCTGGAAGTTACATTCTCTGCTCCTGAAAATTATAATGGCTCAGAATTTGTAACATTTACGGTGTATGATTTGCAAGGCAGATTGATGGCCACGGATCAGACTCTAGTAACAGTTACAGGTATAAATGATCCCCCGGTAATCGTGGACGATCCCATTACAGAGATCGAGTTTAATGAAGATGGAACATATCAATTCAGTCTTGGTTCGATCTTTACTGATGCTGATCTTCCATATGGAGATCAATTAAATTATCAGGTTAGTGGTAACACAGAAGTTATTGCAGAAATTAATGGTTCTGTGGTTAACCTGACCTCTGAAGAAAACTGGTATGGTAATGAAACATTAATAATCACAGCAACAGATGACTCATTAGCAGGAATAGATCATGAGATTTCAGTAACAGTGCTTTCTGTGAATGATATCCCATATCTGCTGATGCTATTGCCGGAGTATGATCTGGAAGAAGACTTTGAAACATTCAGTTTAGATCTGGATACATATTTTGATGACATCGATGGTGATGATCTATTTTACGAAATCGCTTATAATGATGAGGAAATTTTTGCTGATCTCAATGGCTCGATACTGGAAATCAGTTCCATTATGAACTGGTATGGCTCTACAGCAATCACAGTAACTGCAGATGACGGAATTACCCGTGTGTCAATAAGTGGGGATATTATTCTCAATATTGCCACGGTAAATGATCCGCCAGTTATCAACTTGCCTGAAAGTTTGACTTTCAATGAGGATGGCACATCATATCTTGATCTTCAGCAGTATGTATATGATCTGGATCTGGATGTTCTTAGCTTTGAAGTGGCTGGTAATACCGATATTCTGGTAAATATAACTGGAATGATCGCTGCTATATCTGCTAATCCAAACTGGTATGGTCAGGAATTGATCACAATATCAGTTAATGATGGTCAGGAAAGAGTTATTGTTTCAGATGACATCCTGATCACAGTAACTCCAGTTAATGATGCTCCAGTCTTGAACCTGCCAGCCAATATCAGTTTTGATGAGGATACCACAACAATACTTGATTTAGGATTATATGCAAATGACGTAGACGGAGATGCGCTGACAGCATTATTGATTAATTCTAATAATATCGATGTAGAATTTAATGGTCTGATTGCTACTTTCTCTTCCCCTCTGAACTGGTTTGGAAGCGAAAATGTTACTATTGGAGTGACAGATGGAATAGTATATCCACCAATTTCAGATGTGTTAACAGTACTGGTAAATCCGGTGAACGATGCACCGGAACTTGTCCTGCCGGATGAGTTATCTTTTGCTGAGGATGAAAGCTTAATAATTGATTTCTCCCTGTATCTGGAAGATGTTGATAGCGAAGATTTCATTATGACCATTGATGCTACTGAAGACCTTTTCTATACAATTAATGGACTGAATGCAATTATCACTGCGACTCAGGACTGGAATGGCACTGGTAACATAGATGTAGATATCAGTGATCTATCAGGAGGAATTGCAAGTGATAATATGGATATAATAGTTACTCCAGTTAATGACCCACCATTTATTAATGTTCAGATTCCTGATCCATATACAGTAGATGAGGACTTTGAAGATGTAACCCTGAATCTGGATGATTATTATCAAGATGTGGATGGAGACTATCTGAGTTATGAAATTGATTTTAATGAAAACAATATTCAGATAGATCTAACAGGCTCAATAGCTACGATCTCATCTATTCCGAACTGGTTTGGTGAAACTACTATTATGATCACAGTAAGTGATAATCAGAATCGAGATGAGATAAATGACAGTTTCCTTCTAATAGTAAATTCCGTAAATGATACACCTACATTAGATTTACCTGATGAGGTGATTTTCAATGAAGATGGCACTCTTGCCTTTGATGTAAGCGAATATGCTTATGACGTGGAAGGTGATGATCTTGTGTGTGTATTAACTGGAAATACTGAGGTTATTGCTAATATCTTTGGTATGACGATAATATTCACTGCAACACCAGACTGGAATGGTAGCGAAATTGTTTCGATATTTGTTGATGATCAACAGGGACGAGAAATTTTCCGTGAAGACATGGCAGTAACGGTGAATCCAGTAAATGATCCTCCAGTGATAGTATCATTTGAACCAGTTGAGACTGAAATTGATACCTTACAGCATTCTACTTTGGATTTCCATGTAGAAGTTACGGATATTGACAGTGAACCTTCATACAGCTGGAGAGTAAATACTCAACCAGTTGGTGATGATCTTCCTGATTTTTCATATCTGTTTGATGTGGATGGTACTTTTGTAGTTCGCTGCATAATTACTGATGAAGATTACTCATATAATATTACCTGGACTGTGTATGTGGAAGAAACAGAAAATAATGGTGTGGAAATTATACCTGCTGTAACGGCAATAATTGGTAATTATCCAAATCCATTTAATCCTGAAACTTCCTTAGAATTTGCGGTCAGCTCAGCTCAGAATATCAGAATTGATGTTTATAATTCAAGAGGACAGCATGTGAAGACTCTCGTGGATAGAGAATATCTTACTGGTATACACAAAGTGATCTGGGATGGAAAGGATCGTGGTAATCATTCACAACCGAGTGGTATTTATTACTTCCGAATGATCTCTGAATCGGGATCTGATATTAGTAAGGCTCTGCTATTGAAATAGCAGATAATTAATACAAAAAAAACCCGGGAGTTTCAACTCCCGGGTTTTTCATTTATCACAGATAATTTTATAATTCTATAACGAATTCTGCACCATCATCATGATTGATCAGATATAAATTACCTTCCATGTGTTTTTCAATGATCAATTTGGCAATATATAATCCAATACCAGTATTATTAAGGTTTTCCTTTGTGGAAGTATATAGCTCAAATATTTTATCTTTGATCTTATTATTCACACCACCGGCGTTATCGCGTACGGATAACCTGAAATGATCATCTACCTTGGCAAGTTTTACTTCGATCATGGGGTTTTCTATTTTTCTATCCAGTAAAGCATCATAAGCATTATTCAAGATGTTAAGAAATACCTGTGAAAATTCACTTTCATTTCCAGTGATCGAACAACTTTCATTAATTTCAGTTTTAAGAATAATTTTGCTATTCTCAAGTTTACTTTGTATTGTGAAAATCGAATTTGAGATAACTTTACTGAGATCAAACTCTACAGAGGAATCATCTCTACTGTAAAAGAAGCGGAAAGTATCAATTGTCTTGGACAGGGATTGAAGAATATCCATGATTATCTTAGTCTTATCTTCCATATATTCGTCGGTGAGTTCTTCAAATTCAAAGGCTTCCCGCACTGACTGAAAAGTTACACCGATAATATTTAAGGGTTGACGCCAATGATGCGCAATACTGGAAATCATCTCTCCAATTGCTGCCTGTCGAGATTGCTGCATGATCACATGATCCTTTTCGCGTGATTCTGATACAGCCTGTTTTACCTTTTCTTCCAGACTCTTGTGTAATATTATCAATTCCTCATTAGTTCTGCGAAGATTATCTTCAGCACGTTTTTTATCTATCGCAATGGCGATCTCATTTGAGATGATTGATAATATCTGCAGGTCTTTTCTGGTATATAGATTAGGATTATCATAACTTTGAACCACGATAACACCAATTATCTCTTCCTTTACTTTCAATGGTGCCCCAAGCCAGACTTTTGCAGGTGTTCCTATTAGATCAATATCACCTTTCTTGGCTAAAGCAAATATCTCGGACTCAAGTAGCATAACAGGTTCTTTTTGTTTGATCACATAGGATGTGATAGAGTTTCCTGCCGGAAAAGTCTCAAAATGATCCTTCTCATCAACTTCAAAAGGCAAACTCAACTCATCCTTATCTTTATCAAACATTGCCACAAAAATATTAGTGGTATCGATTATTGTACCCAGATACTCTTTGATCTTGAAATAGAGATCACTCAAACTTTCTGATGAATTGATTGCCAATGAGATATTATAAAGTGCTGCCTGGATTGCTTCTCCCTGCTTCCTGTCAGTTATATCCCAGAGAAATGCTCGCGTTCCAATAATATTAAATTCATCATCAAGTATGTGATCAACTGCGATTGCCAGATCAATTATACTGCCATCCTTTTTGATACCCCGTATTTCATAATTAGACGGTGCTTCTTTACCATTAATCCGCCTGCTATGATTTTCAATCATCATAGCAAGTTGATCCGGGAGAAATATTTCCTTATAAGTTATTTGTGACATCTCTTTCTGGGTATATCCTAAAAGCTCCGCAAACTTCTTGTTGAAATAAGTAATATCTCCATTCTCATCATCAGTAACAATTCCTACATTTGCCTTTTCTACCAGGCTTCTGTACAATTCACGACTTTCCAGGAGTTCACGGGAAGCCTTCATCCGGTCTGTTCGGTCTAATATTGTGCCATCAATATACAACAATTCATTTTTAGAATTCAATATTGTCTTTGCTGTGGTGCGAACATAAATGTTTTTGCCATCTGTTCTTGTCCAGCTGGCTTCAAACTGATGCATTTGCTCAGGGTTTACTTTGATATTATTGTATAATTTCCGGATAATTCTTTTAAAATCATCTGCTGGAGGAATTGTGCTCGCAGAAAACTCCTCAAGTGTATTATAACCAAGAAAATTAAGAAGACAGGGATTCATCATTAATATCTTACCTTGATCAGAAATTCTAAAGATACCCATGACAGAGTTTTCAAAAAGACTTCTAAACTGCTTTTCACTGTCTATTACTTTCTGCTCAGATTGTTTTCTCCGGAATGCAATTGCAATGGTAGCTCCAATTTCTTCCAGATTTGTTATCATTTCTGCTGAAAAGATATTCTTTCGCGTGTCATTTAATTGGATCAATCCTACTGTAACTTCATCAGAGATCAAAGGGATTAAAGCTATTGACTGAAATCCTTCCTTCACACAGGTATATCTACTGATTATCTGACCATTATCGAATTCAGGTCGCTTTACAAGTTCTCCAAGATCATTGGTCCAGAAGCTCCCATTCTCTGTTAGATAGGGCAGGCTTTTATCTAAATCCTGTCTGATGATTTTTCCGCACAAACATTCAAGATTTTTATCCTGCTTTGCATAACTGAACTGGGGTGATTCGCTTTTCTTGGAAAGAAGATATTCACTCTTGATGAACTTATCACTGAACCCTATAGTTTGAAGATATGGATAATCATCATTATGATTAAACCTGATTGCCAGGCATTCTACATCCATCACCTGCTTTATTTCCTGCAATATCTGTTTCTGTAACGTCTCCCACTCAACATGGGCATTCAATAATTGCAGAATTCTCCTGGTCAGATTCTGTTTTCGTTCATTATTTTTACGATCAGTTATATCCTCTGTAAGGACTACAACTCTTCTCACTTCATTATCACTGCCTTTTAAGGCATAAAAATGTTGTGATACCCATTCTGTTTTCTTTTGCTTGCGACCCGGTAATTTTATTTCAGGTATATAGAGATTTTCTCCAATCTCATAAACACGCTTCACTTTTTCCTGATTTTCACCAAGATAGGAATCATTACCATCAAAATTTAATTTGGTTCTTTGCTCAGTATATTTTTCAGCCCGTTCATCACTGATTGCCCAGATTCTTTTCCACGATCCATTATATAATTTCAAGGTCCCATTTCTGTCTCGAACTGATATTCCAATAGGAGAACCATCAATAACTGCCTGGCTGATAGCTTCGCTTTCATTAAGGGCTTTACTGGTGATTTTATACTCAAGCCTGAGATTTTTCTCAAAAAGCTCTCTTTCTATAGCTGGTACTAATCGATGTAGTTTATCTTTTAAGATGTAATCCTGAGCTCCGGATTTCATGACAGATACGGCAACATCTTCTCCCATTGTGCCGGATACCATGATAAATGGCAGGTCAAGACCAGTTTCCTTTAAGATCTCCAATCCGTCTATGCCGGTAAATTGGGGCATGGAATAGTCTGAGATTATAAGATCCCAATCTTCAGCAAAGAGAAGTTTTTTCATATCATTACCAGAGAATACTCGCTGATATGATACTTCCTTCCAGGCTTTGCGTAATTCTCTGAGGATTAGGGCAGCATCTGAGGGATTGTCTTCAAGCATCAATACTTTTATCAATTCTTTCATATCTTCTCTTTAATTTTATTCACCATTTTCCTATTCGACAAAAGAGCATTTTGCAAAAAAAAGTCAATACTTATTAAATTCAATGGATTTATACAAGGATTAACGTTCTGATTGAAAAACTATATTTCACAGCTTTCCGATTGCTGATAAGAAAATAGAAATTCACTCTGAAATCATTTGATAATAAGGATGTCAATCCACTTTCAGGCCCATTGTGAATTTCAGGTGGAGCAACTAAGCATAATGCACAAAATAATGTCAGTATGTGCTAAGTTGTTTTTCTTAGCCTATTCCACATAGATATCAGAAGATTTTCTGGTGACCGGATCATCAGATTTTAGAGCATTTTTCTATTTATACTGGATTGAAATATCACTATAAAAATATTCAGTCTAAGAAAAAGTATAGCTTATTAATTAGATCACAAAAATAAATTCAGCTCCATCTTGATGATTTATTACTTCTATGGTTCCCTTCATATTATTTTCGATCATCACTTTTGTCATATAAAGACCAATACCAGTATTATTTAAATTACTTTTTGTGCTTGAATACAGTACAAATAATTTATCTTTTACACTCACATCAATGCCACCACCGTTATCTCGGATTGAAATCACTGCCTTGTCATTTTCAATTATAAATTTTACCCAGACCTTAGGCTCTTCAATCTGCCGACTGATCAGTATCTCATAGGCATTATTAAGTACATTTAAGATCGCCTGAGAAAAATCCGATGGGTAGCCAGTTATGATATAACTATCTGAAAGCTCTAACTGGAGATTTATTTTGCTGTTGGTAAATTTATCTTTCATTAAGTCTATTGTTTTAAGAAGATATTTCTTAAGGTCAAAATCACAGATCTCCTTTCCAGATTGATATAAAAATCTAAAATCATCAATTGATTGAGAGAGATTTTTAAGCAATTTCATAGAGAAAGTGATTTTTTCATTTAAAAAGTCTTCTGTTAATTCATCAAATTCATATGCTTCACTTAAGGACTGAACGGTTACACCGATAGCATTTAATGGCTGTCTCCAGTGATGGGCAATACTGGAGATCATTTCTCCAATTGATGCCTGGTGGGACTGCTCCATAATTATATGATCTTTTTCTCGGAGATTATTGACTGCTATTTCAACTTTTTTCTCCAAATCTCGATGCAGGATTCTTAAGTCTTCCAAGGCTGTCTGCAGGTTATCTTCAAATTGTTTACGTTCAATAGCTTGAGCTATTTCATTAGACACAAAGCTGATCAGATCCAGGTCTTTTTCTGATCCAGCATTGGGATCATCCATACTTTGAAAATATATCACCCCAATAGTCTTTTTATTAGTTTTCAAAGGAGCTCCCAGCCAAACGAGTGGAATCGGCTCAAAAACATCAATAATATTTTCTGCTGCCATATTTCGAATGTCCTGACCTTTAAAAAGTATTGGTTTTCCTTTTTTCAAAACAAAAGAAGAGAGAGAATTCTGGCTGACTAATGGATGATTTTGATCAATATCTCTTTCAAATGGAAATGTTAGTTGATCCTTTTCCTCATTATAAAGGGCAACATGGATATTTGAAATGTTAATAATTTTAATTAGGTATTGTTTGATTTTTTTATAAAGATCTGGCAGATTTTCTGAACTGCGTACAGTAGTAGAGATATTATATAAAGTCTCCAATAGTATTCGAGATTGCATCAGTTCAGTTATGTCTTTCATAATATGAACAGCTCCGTGGAATTTATTAGATTCATCAACAATGGGATCCAGTGTAATCCCATACCATTTATTATTAAAACTAATCTGAGTTTGGACACGTTTCAGAGTTTCCTTCGTTTTTCTAAAAGGGCAATCATCTTTGTCTGGAAGCTCAAGAACATCATAACAGAATCTACCAATAATCTCCGATTCTGGCATATTAAAAGTATCAAGTGATGCAGTATTAATTTGCTTGATCAGACCTTCAGAATTAACCAGCATGATACTATCGGCAATTGATGAGAAAGTTTTTGCCCAGGCTGTTTCAGAAATGCGCAGTTCCTCTTTAGTTTCTTTATTTAGCTTTCGAGTCTCCCATTCGCTCAGCTCTCGCTCTATTGCCGGGATCAATCGGTCGAGTTTATCTTTAAGTATATAATCTTGAGCTCCCGCTCTCATTACATAAACAGCAACATCCTCGCCCATTTTTCCTGAAACCATGATAAAGGGAATATCCTGTTTTGATTCCTGCAATATATCTAAAGCATCCAGTCCCGTAAATTGCGGCATGTGATAATCTGAGATTATGATATCCCATTCCTGTTCCGATAAGGCTCTATGCATATCCTCAGCAGTAAAAACTCTCAAGAAATTAATATTTTGCCATCTCTTATAAAGAGCTCTCTCCAGTAACTTAGCATCTGAAGGGTTATCTTCTAAAAGCAGTACATTTATGTTTTTCTTACACAACATTAATTTCCTCCCTCAACATTAAGCTGATCAGTTTTCCTGTAAGCTGAAATAAATTATCGTTCCCTTTCCAGGTTCACTTTCGGCAAATACCTTACCACCGTGTTTATCAATTATTCTTTTTACGATAGCCAATCCAACTCCTGTTCCTTTGTATAATTCGGTGGAGTGCAATCTATGAAAGATTTTAAAGATATGATGAGCATGATCCATATCAAACCCAATTCCATTATCTTTTACATAAAAATATTTATCACCTTCCCGGTCAATTAATCCTACTACAATCTCCAATTTATGATCTGGATGACGATATTTGATAGTATTTTCAAATAAATGCGTAAAAAGCAATTTAATCTGTACCGCGTCACCGGATGCCGTTTTAAGGTCAGCTATCGTAAGATCAATATCTTCTTTTTTATTGCCTGATTGAAGGTGATTATAGGCATTCCAGGCAATTAATCCCATATCAAGAGTTGATGTTTTAAGCGGAATTCTGCTTAACCGCACATAATATAATAGATCTTCGATCAATTGTCCCATCATCCAGACATTCGCTTCTATCACATCCAGAAGTTTCGTGGCTTCTTCATCAAGTTGCTGACTGTGGTCTTCCCTTAATATCTCAGAAAACCCTCCAATCGCACGCAATGGTGCCTTAAGATCATGCGAAATAGAATAGCTGAATTCCTCAAGTTCATGGATCGTTTTTTCCAGCTCCTGAGTTCTTTTCTGTACCCTTTCTTCTAATTTCTCATTTAATATTTTCAGTTGCTCTTCATTTTTCTTGCGTTCATCAATATCAATGTGACAACCTAACATTAGCAGAGGTTCACCATCATCTGACCATTCGACGATCTTTCCTTGACTCTGCACCCATTTCCAGTCACCGGATTTTGTTTTAAGCCTGAATTCTTCTTTAAAATGCCCATGATTGATTCTAATATATTCATTCAGGTCTCTTAAGGCAGTTTCTTTATCATCAGGATGTAATAGAGATTCCCAGATATTGTCATATCGTTTTAGGTCAGTGAATTGCCAGCCTAACATAGATAACCAGAGATCGTTGAAAGATGATTATTGCTGATAATATTCCACTTCCACATTCCAATTTCTGCACTTTCTATTGCCAGATCAAGCTGATGACTTTTACTGGTTAATTGCTGGTTCAAATAAATTTTACTTATCACAGCACTTGTGTAATTCATCAATGTTTCTATCACATCAACATGCTGGGGAGAATGGCCGGAAGTAACCATCAGGGTCATCCCTCCGGAAGCAATATCATTTACACCAAAACCAATATGATAAACTTCTTCTACTCCCAGAAATCTTAAGAGTAATTTACATACTGTTTTGGATACCTTTCTGCCTAATATATCATAAATACCATTTTCCAGCCTTATCAATCTACGAAGTCCTACCTCGGGTACATCTTTTAAAATAGTCTGATCAACTACCAGTTTCAGGTTTGAAAAATCTATACCCAGAATCCTGGTTACCTCATCCCGATAACGATCAAATCCATTATCTGATCTAATGATAATTGCCTGCTCCTGGGGGGCATATAGACTGAGTAAGATATAGCAGTCAGGATTAAGTTTATAAATCTCATCACCTATCAATTTACATATTTCATTAGTATCACCGCTTTCATTTATCTTCACGGCAAGGCTGGAAATAGTCTCCAATTCAGCAATATTAGATTGCATCTGCTGCTTAAGCCTTTGCGGTTCATCAATATCCTGCATTGATCCGCTCATGCGGAGTGGGTTACTATTCTCATCAAATAATGCTTGCCCTCGAATTCTAAACCAGCGGAAATCACCTTCTTTTTGCTGCAGTCTAATTCTAATGTCATAAGGCTGGTTATTTTCCAGATGATCTCGCATGGCTTCTTCCTCAAGGCTTAAGTCAGCAGGATGGATTATTTTAAGAAGACTTTTACGGCAGGGTTTTATATCTGTTTCTTCGTAATGCAATAATTGAAATACTTTTGGAGACCACCAATGCTGATCAATTTTCAGATCTTTCCAATCCCATAATCCATCAGATGAACCTTTAATTGCCAGTTCAAAACGCTGCCATGTATCTTCCAGTAATGCCAGAGTCTCATTTTTTTCTTCTACTTCATTGCTTAATGAATGCATCAGACCTATGATCTCTTCCCTGCTTTGTTTCAGCTTTTCCAGAGTACTGGTCAGCTCTTTCTCTATTGTGAGTTTTTCTGTCTCTTCAAGTTCAAGATGGTTCATGATCCGATTGAATCCAGAATAGAGTCTGCCAATTTCATCATTACTGCCTTTTTCCAGACGACGACTGTAATCCCGGGCGTTAGATACATTCTCCGTTGCTTCCAGCAACTTGTTCAAAGGCTCTGAAACGGTTCTTTGCAGATTCATTGTTACAAAGTAGAATAATAAGATCAATAAAATTGCTATCAGAAGTGTGGTATAACTAAACCTGACAACCTGTTTATACATTTCTGTAGTATCTTCACAGAGGTATAATGTGCCATACACCTTTCTATTATGCATTATTGGCAAAAATAGATGCAAATGTCCTTGAGTAAAAAATAAAGTATCCGCATAAACTTTTCCAGTATATGCTGCAATATCATCAGATTGAATGTAAGCGGCAACTGCTTTACCTTCATTGTCATAGATAAGACACTGTCGGATAGAGTTATATATCCTGAATTTCTCCAGCTTGGCTTCCACACTTGCCATATCAAGATAAAATGCCAGTGGTATCACACAATTATCACTCATTAAATCAGCTTTGATAATGCTGCTCTGTTTAAAATCCTCTTCAGTAATATGCTTAAAATTATTTACTAATAATATCCCTAAAGAAATTACTACAAAGCTGGTGATCACAAACACCCAGAATGATATTCTGAATTTTAAGGAAAACTTTTTCATGGGCTTTCCTTTTTTACTGGGTTAATGATCTTCGCATGTTCAAGAAGTAAATAACTCGCATTCAATCCTGATTCGGCAAGGGCTGTTTCATTAATATAAAATCCCAGATGATCGTCTTCTCTACAGATGGTGATCAAGATTCCCGCTTCAGCATATTCAGGCTTATCGCTTATTGTGAGGATTGGTTTATTACTGACTACTTCCAGCACTTCCTTCAATTTTGATTCTGATATGTTGGATAAGAATAGTAAGTCGCAGCGTAATAACTCTTCTTCTGTTTTAGGGATAATTACTTTCACCTTTTTATCTTTGATCTGTCTATCAGAAAAAAAACTCTTAAGTTCAGGATAGATTTCCTTTTTATCGATAGTTCCAATAATAAATTCATCACTGTCAGGATTTGTTCTCTGTGCCGAATCCCATTTAATAAAGCGAGTGAATCTCTCAATAAATACAACTTTAAGCTGCTGTTCATCTACCTGTGAAAATAATGAAATCGCATTTGTGACGATCAGTATTATAAGCACTAAATCACCAAAAACTATTTTCGATTTCATCTTCCCCCAGGTATTTTATTTCCTTCATAATTAACCCATTCTTAAAAACAAGTTTTGGCAAGAAAATAGTCAAGAGAAAGCTTTTATAATTGCATGTTTCCGGATAATAATATGTTTATATTAGATTATTAAATCAATAGAGCAGTTTTTTTACCCTGTTAGCAGGCACCTTCTCGTCTTTGGATATAGTTTCAATGATCTCTCGGTTGGAAAGCCCATCGGCAATGAGTATATTTATCTTCTCCTTCAAAAGCTCATCAGTCATCACAATTTGTTCCTTTCCCGAAATCACTGCTACGAATTCTCCCTTGAGTTTTATTTCTTTTCCATTTACCAATTCTTGCAGAGTAGTGCGGATATATTCCTCATGCAGTTTTGTGAGTTCTCGGGCCAGGGTCACCTTTCTCTCGCCATATACTTCGTAAATATCTTTTGCAAAAGAAAGGATATCATGTGGTGAAACGTAGAAGATCATTGTATCTGGACATGTTTTAAGGTTTTGCAGAAGCGCATTTTTTGTCTTATTTTTATCAGGTAAAAAACCTATGAAATAGAAATGGTCATTAGGCAAACCAGAGCCAACAAGTGCTGGTATTAATGCTGTAGCTCCTGGCAGTGCGTCCACAATTATTCCTGCCTCTATAGCCTGAGAGACTATTTCTGCGGCAGGATCACTGATCCCGGGGCTCCCGGCATCACTTATCACGGCGATATTCTCTCCGGACTGCAGCCTCTTTATGAATTCACTGCTCCGCTTCTTCTCATTAAATTTATGATAACTGGTCATGGGTGTGGAAATATTATAATGTTTAAGCAGATAAGCAGATGTGCGTGTATCTTCTGCACCGATCAAATCAACCATTTCAAGGACTTCGAGCGCTCTTAGTGTTATATCTTTAAGATTGCCGATCGGCGTTGGAACCAGATATAGTTTGCCTTTAGTTTTCATAAATAAATAGATCCCGCCCTAATTATAGAGCGGGATCATTATTCCAGATATAATTATTGTTCTTTGTATTTCTTGAGTATATCAAGCACAAAGTCAATGTCTGCTTCAGTGTGGTCTCCATTGACTTGGAAACGGATTTCTTCGTCACCTTTGGGTACAACAGGGAAGTTCAAGCCAGTTCCTAATACGCCATTTTTGGTCAGGTATTTCACCAGGTCAGCAGTTTTAGGTGTGTCACGAACCATCAGTGGCACTACAGGATGTGGTCCAGGAATGGTTTCATAACCGAGGTCAAGAAGTCCCTTCTCAAATTTTGCTGTCATTTTTGCCAGATGAGCAATTCTTTCTTTTCCTGCTGGGGTATCTACGATTTCCAGTACCTTCAATACAGCTGCAGCTTCTGAGCAAGTGATAGGATTACTGTAAATATACATCGGAGCTTTTTGACGCAGATAATCAAGAACTACTTTGGAAGCTACTACGTAACCACCATTCACACCATAGGCTTTACCCATGGTTCCGATCAGGATATCCACCTTGGCTCCGGTATATTCCTCTGTTCCACGACCTGTGGCTCCAAAAGCTCCCACACCGTGAGAATCATCAGCTATTGTGATCACACCCTGTTCAAATTTGTCATCATATTCCTTGCAAATGGGAACCAGTTTTTCAAATGGGCAATGGTCTCCACGCATGGAAAAAATACCATCTGTGATAACAATACAGCGTTTTCCTTTGCCAATTGCTTCTTCCAGTTTTGCCCGTAAATCTGCCATATCATTATGCTTGTAAATCAGTTTTGCTGCTGGACGGCAAAGACGCATTGCCTGGATTATGCAGTTATGATTTAATTCATCTGATACTAAAACGGTTTCTTTATCTGTAAGTGGATAGATCACACCCAGTGAAGTTACGTAAGCTGATGAAAATATCATGGCGGCTTCCCTGCCATGAAATTCTGCCAGTTTCTTTTCTAATTCGATATGGGGGGTATGAGTTCCACTGATGAAGCGGACTGCACCAGGTCCTACACCATATTTATGAGCTGCTTCTTCCTCTGCTGCGATCACTTCCGGGTTCATGCTCATGCCAAGATAAGAATTCGCATTCATCTTGATGAATTCCTTATCGCCATAGCCATCAATTAAATAACGCGGTCCCTTATTGCCTTTGGGCTTGATGATCTCGGTGATCACAAGTTCAGCACCTTTGGCGGTTCCTTTAGCAAATAATTCGTTAATCTCTACTTGTAAGGCTTGATTTAATTTTTTTAAAGCCATAGTATCCTCCGTTTTATTTATTTTTCCAGAATAACCGTTGCTCCTGCTATCTCCTTTAAATGAGATAGAGTTACAAATATTTTACTCACCATTAGTTCCTCTGCACGAGCCTTAGTGCTCCCATGCAGAATGATCTCCGGTGCGCCCATACTATTATTAAGTATCTCAATATCTTTAAAACTCACTCCATCAGCCCAGCCACTGCCTAAAGCTTTCATGCAGGCTTCTTTTGCCGCAAATCGGGCAGCAAGGCTTTGTACTCTTGAATGCTTATTCTCGCAGAGCGTGAGTTCCTTGTCTGTAAAGACCTTCTTCAGAAATTGGGGTTTACTGATGCTCTTCTCAAGGCGCGATACCTCGATCAGATCAGTACCAATACCAATTATCATCTTATTTCAGTTTTTTCTCTAAAACCGTCAGCATATCCTGGGTCATGGCTGATAGATCATAGCTCGGCTCCCAGCCCCATTCGGCTCTGGCTGCACTGTCATCCATGGAATTAGGCCAGCTGTTGGCGATGCCTTCTTTCACTTTGTCCACATTATAATCCATTACAAATTCAGGAATATGCTTCTTGATCTCTGCAGCAATTATCTCCGGATCAAAGCTCATGGCGGTTACGTTGAAGGCATTACGGTGAATAAGTTTGGCTGGATCTGCTTCCATCAGGTCGATGCCTGCCTTCAAGGCATCCGGCATATACATCATATCCAAAAATGTGCCGGCTGGAAGGTTACAGGTATATTTCTTTTGCTTAATTGCTTCGTAATAGATTTCAACTGCATAATCAGTGGTTCCGCCACCCGGAAGGGTCTCATTGGAGATGATGCCCGGATAACGTACTCCACGCGTGTCTACTCCAAATCTTTTATAATAATAATCGCATAATAATTCGCCAGCCACCTTGGTTACACCATACATGGTGGAAGGACGCTGGATAGTATCCTGAGGAGTATTATCCAGAGGTGTAGAAGAACCAAAAGCACCAATTGAACTGGGAGTGAATACTGCACAATTTGCCTCTCTGGCTACTTCCAGAACATTATAAAGGGCATTGATATTTACATTCCAGGCAAGATTAGGTTTTGCTTCTGCTACTGCTGAGAGGATTGCTGCCAGATGATAAATTGTGTCTATATCATATTTTTTTACTACGTCAGCCACCTGCTGAGCATTTGTGCAATTAACTATTTCCCAAGGTCCGGATTCCTTTAATTTGCCTTCAGGTTGAGTTCTATTTACTCCGCAGACCACATTTTCTACTCCATATACACGCCGTAATTCCATCACAAGTTCAGATCCGATTTGTCCTACTCCGCCAGTTACTAAAATCTTCTTCATAACTTATTCTCCTGCATTATTAATTTCTGAAATAAACTTTGCCACCTGTTTTTTGTCAATAATAAAGTGATAGCTGATGGATATAATCCCCAAAATTCTGTAAACCAAGTGAACACAGTAAACATTGTTAAACAGAATCTTTGGCTCTTCTCTGCTCTATAACCCCACCCTGTCCTCTTTGTCCTCTCAGTTCTCTTTGTCCTCTACGTCCACAATGTCCATTCTGTCCATCATGTCCATAATCTCGATTCCCAGTTTTTCCCTCGTAGAGGATATCTATTTGTAGAAACTTTAATGACACCATTCCCCTTCTTTTCCCCCAACGTCGCAGACGTTGCGGGAAAAGAAGAGAGGGTAGGGGAATTGGTTCATTTTTTACTACAAATAAATAAGCACTACGTGCTAAAAGACAACCCATCCAGCCAGATCATAAAAAACTTCTGGACAAAATAATCAAGTATATAATATTTTATATGTATATTTGGAAGAAACAAAATTCAAGGAGCAAAATGATGAAGAGGATTTTTCTAATTATTATAACATTAGTCATTTTATCAGGAACACTATTTAGTGAAGAATTAAACATGGATCGAGTAATACCGAAGAAACTTGTTTATTCTGAATTACCGGATGATTATCCAAAGGAACTGGATGAGCTGTTCATTTTCTACTGGGATACAGTCCATATGATGGAGGATTGGGACGTTAGAGGGATGGAAGCGGTAAGTAAGTTACTGGAATATTTTGATGGCATAGATATATCCAAAAGAGCAAGAATTGCCTATTTACAATGGCTGGCAGCAAACTGTCTTCCAGAGTATCTTAGGGAATTAATACAATAAAATGATATTATAAAAAGTTGAGGTAAAAATGAGACGAGGAATAATTTTATTGCTGTTGTTTTTTTCTTTTAGTATGTTACTGGGAAGAAGTGGAACTGTTTTTATGAGGGAATCACGTTTCGTGATTGACAAAGAAGAGAATAATTATCAATTAGTTGAATCATATGCATTTGAAGAAGGATTTTATGGGTTAGAAATGACAAAACCGGATGAATATAATAGTGGCACACTTTCCTTAGGAAAAAGTCATTCAGAAGATGGTATGCATGATGAGATATTTTCATTTAATGGAATAAATGATGTAAAAAAATATCAAGTAGATAATGAATATATATTTTCGATATCACCCCATGGAGAATACTTTATGACTATGAAAGATCATAAGGAATATATTCTGAGAACAAAGAATGGAGATATGTGTTATTCCATAATTAAAAATGATTTAGCAAGGAATGAATTGAGCTCTACAGGATGTCAACTATTTGAAAAACGGGAAAATGATCATTTGTTATTTGTTAATAATCAAGGCAGTATAATATGTGATATTCCATCATTAAGAGATACAATTGAAGGATCAATTCTGGTTAAGCCACTGTATTTTAAAGATCAATTACAAGCTGTAATCATTGGTAAAGGTATGACAGCAGATGAGCAGATAGATAAATTTCCGAAAGAATCAAGAATATACTTTTTTAATAATGATTATTCTGTTTCTCATTATATAAGTATTGATGGTGGTTTGCCAATATGTCATAGTAATGAGGTTGAAAACGAAGAATATCTCATATATGAATCATATACTGGAAAAAAGAGTTTTGATTATGGTAATAAACGGATACACATATTGCGTAATGATCAGGAAATCATGCAGTTTGAGGGAGGAATGACTGATTATAGTTACTCTCCTGATGGAAAAATGGTTATCATGAATTTAACAACTAGCAGAGGACAAGTTGGGTATATCATTGATTTGGAAAAAGCTGAGATCATGAGAAAACTTGACGTTAGATGTGCATCCAATTCATCTATTGCCAGTAAAGAATATCCATTTTTGGCATACTGGTTCTATGATAAAGTCAAAGTTGTGAACTATTTAACAGGTGAGCTTGTGTTGGAAGAAGAGGTCAAATCAGATAAATATGTAAAAGGCATGAATTACAGTAAAATTCAGATTTCCGGAAATGGAAAACAATTAACTGTATTTAAAAAGAATCTTTATAAAAAGTATAGGATATTATCTGGGGAGTAAGGGAAAATGAAGAATATGTTGAATGAGAAGTGTTTAATATTTACTTACTCATCAGAAATAATTTGTATAAGTAGTTATGCAACTGCTAATTTTTTCCTCGTAGAGGATATTTATTTGTAGTAAATATCAAAATACCCACCCCACACTTCCTCTTCCGTTTTTTTTCTACAAATAATTAAGCACTACGTGCTAAAATACAATTCATCCAGCCAAATTAAGAAAAACTTCTGGACATTTTGAAAGAATACACTGATTTAAAGATCATCCTTAAAGGCAGGATAAAGGAGAGGTGCTGATTGACTAAATCAAAAGTTTTATTATTATTGCTGGTGATCATTATCAGCTTATGGGCAGACAGCGATCAGATCGTGCAGATGGCAATAAAATCACCGGAAATGCTGAGCAGCAGGATTGCTCTGGAGTATGCAGAACTTTGCAATCGGTTGGGTATTCAGTATCAGGAATTTACCGTTAAAGGATTGATCGGCTATGGTTTCACAGAGCCAGAACGGCAGAAAATCCTCCAAGCTCCGGAAGAACTGGAAATTAATGTGGAAGGATCCGGGCGACAGCAATTGATAACCGTCAGGCATCCTGGATTGACTCGTCCGGTCCATTTTGCCCTGCAGGATAGTATGCTGATAAGTCCTTTTCAATTGCAGACCAGGGATTGGCAGGTGCACACCGGTACTTATATAGAATACCGTGTGAGTGATGATGAGGTATTTAAAATAGAGCAATTAGAGATCCTGGATAATTTTTGTGAATATCTGCTGGAATTATTACAAGTTTCACCAGCCAGGCAGGAATTGCTTAAAGAGAATAAACTCATCTATTATCTTTGTGCAGATAGAGATGAGATTATCCGGCTTACGGGATATAATTGCCGTGGCATGGGGATTCTGGCAGAAGATGCAGTTGTTTCTCTCTATCCCTGTCATTTTCATGAGCTCTGTCATCTGATGATAAATTTTGCTTTGCAGGATGTTCCGCTTTATACGCATCCTTTTTTACAGGAAGGTTTTGCGGTGGCTCTTGGTGGAAGGGGTGGCAAAAATCCTGATGTGCTACTTGATATTGCTGATTTTATCTGTGAAGCAGGATTTATGTCCCCGGAGGAACTGTTTGACGCTTCATATTTCCGGGCAAACGATGCTTCGTTCACTTATCCTGTCTCTGGATTATACAATAGATTCCTGCTGGAGAAAATTGGCATAGAGCAATACTTTATCTTATACCGTGCCTATAGTAACAGCACAGGGGACTTCATTAAGATCAGTTTCTCATCTCTGCTCAAAGACCAGTGGCCAGGATTTCTAAAAGAAAGCTATTTCACTCATATCATTACCAATAAGCCAGATGAAGAATTCACTATTAGCCAGACCCTGGATAGTAATGAAGTTTCCACCAGTCAGAATTACATTAGATTCACTCTAACATCCGATACTCTCAAATTTGATATCAATGATAATATAGTGCTATCCCAGTCAGGCAATTTCCGGATAGAAACCTCAGATAGCGAGATAAATATCAGAAATATGATCACCCAAAATCTGGCTGCCAGCTACGTCTCAGGACTGTCACTTGAACCCACCTTCCAGACAGATATACAGCAAAGAGCCGTATTCTACCTGAAAAAATCAGACCTTAAAATCCTCAAAAGAGGCTTTTAAAACCAGTACTTACTACACCCCAGTAAACTAACCTGCGTACAGGGAAAGAGTCAATAGAACACAGATGCCACGGATTACACTGATCATCACGGATAATGTAATATAAAAATAATTTAACCATCATCCTCAGTCATAGCTTCGGCACGGCAGGCAGACGACACGGATAGCATGGATGAAATTAATCTTAAGATCAATCAGTTTTTGCTGGACAATAAATAACGGGGCAGGAGTGTAACACGACTGGTGAAAAGGGGTGATTGGAATGAGTAATGAGAAATCAATCTGCATTATTGCAAATGGTGAGAAACCGGATCTGAGTGTACTGGTAAGGGCACTTTCCGGAGTGGATCTGGTGATAGCTGCTGATGGGGGCAGCAATCATTGTCTGGATTTGAGAATCACACCAGATGTGATAATTGGTGATCTGGATTCTGCAGCTCCTAATATTGATAAGATATTTCCTAAGGCAGAGATAATTCACCTGCCAGATCAGGATACCAGTGATATGGAGAAAGCGGTGAATTATGCTTTAGGTTATAAACCTGATAGAATAAATATAATCTCAGCTTTGGGACTGAGAGCAGACCACATGCTGCAGAATATCCTGATATTTTATCATTTTAACCAATTAAAACCCTTGAATGAAGTGGAAATATGCCTGTATGATAACTGGGGTAAGATGAAATTTCTGGCTCCCGGAAGTCATACAATCAGAAATAAAAAAGGCAGGGCAGTATCATTTTTTAGTTTTGGCAGCATCAGTAACTTGACATTAAAGGGATTCAGGTATAATTTAGATAATCAGAAAAGTCAGGGATATTTTGGCGGATTGAGCAACGTTTATGAATCAGATGAATGCCTGGTGGAATTTGACGGCAGCAGGATGATCTGGTATGAATGCTATGAAGCGAAAGGAGAAAGTGTAGATGAATAAGGATGAATACCGTTTATTACCGGGAGTAGATATAGTTTTGCAGGATAAGGCTTGTGAAAGCGTGATAACCAGATATGGGGTCGGGCGCGTAACAGAAACTGTGCGAGTGATCATAGAGCAATCCAGACAGGAGATTGGCAGGGGAGCAAAGGCAATGAATGCAGATGAGATAATAGCAGAATGTGACAAATTGCTCAAGGACAAAACGCAAAGCAGTTTACACCCTGTGATAAATGGAAGTGGTATTGTGCTTCATACTAATCTGGGCAGGGCACCTCTGGGAGAGAAAGTGATCAGTGATCTGCAGGATATTTTGACAGGTTATTGTAATGTGGAATTTGACCTGCATACAGGGAAGAGGGGAAAGCGGGAAGATCACGTTCGGAGTCTTCTGCAGGAGATCACGGGTGCTGAAGATGCTGTGGTTGTTAATAATAATGCAGCGGCAGTAATGCTGATCCTGAAAACTCTGGCTGAAGGGAAGGAAGTAATAATTTCCCGGGGAGAACTGATAGAAATAGGCGGTTCCTTCAGGATACCTGATATTATGGCAGCCTCTGGGGCAAAGATGGTTGAGGTTGGCTGCACGAACATAACAAAGCTGAGCGATTACGAGGATGCAATTACACCTGATACAGGATTGATCTTCAAAGCGCATAAATCAAATTATTATATTGGCGGGTTCAGTGAAGAGGTGGAGCTTGATGATCTGGTAGCGCTTGCTCACGATAACGATCTGGTGATGGTTTATGATATAGGCAGTGGTTTACTGCGCAAGCCGGAGCAGCTTGACATGGCATCAGAACCAGATGTGAAAACTGCTATTCAGAGTGGGGTTGATCTGCTGTGTTTTAGCGGAGATAAATTACTTGGCGGTCCTCAGGCGGGGATAATTACCGGTAAGCAGGAATATGTGCAGCAGATAGCAAAAGCACCAATGATGAGAGCATTGAGAGTGGGGAAGATGACCATCTCTGCTTTGATCAGCGTGATGCAGGCATATCTTAATGATAATGAACTGATAGCCAGTATTCCTATCTTCCAGTTGCTGAACAGGAAATTGAGCGAGAAACAAGCTTTAGCAGAAAAATTGATAGGTTATTTAGAAGAAGCTGGAATAAGAGCGACGATCGTCGAAAGCTATGGCAGATGTGGCGGGGGGACAATGCCTGAACTTAAGATCGATAGTATAGCAGTTCAGATAGTATTTGATCACCCTGATATGGCAGAGGTTGTCCATCAGCAGTTACTATTGGGAGAGAAGCCGGTATTAGGAATCTTGCGTGAAGGTGAACTATTGTTTGATCTTACCAGTCTGATGGAAAGTGACCTGCCTGTGATAGCAGAACAGCTTGCCATCGCCATTAATAATCTTTAAATAAATGCAGCTATCTGATCTGATAAATACATATTCTAAAGCTATGCTGATAAAGTATGGCGAGAAAGTATTCCGGGTAGGAGTCAGTACTGGTATAATCTGTCCTCATCGGGCAGAGGGAGGATGTCTATTTTGTAATCCTCAAACCTTTAGAGGGGCATATCAAGCTGAAGAACTGACAATAGAAACGCAATTGGAAAAAGGGATTAATATCCTTAAGCAAAACAGCAAAGCAAAATCCTTTATTGCCTACTTCCAGGATGAAACATCTTCTGCAGGAGAGATTGATTACTTGAAGGATGTCTTCAGCAGGGCAATAAATTATCCAGAGATAAAGGGACTTACCATATCAACGCGTCCGGATTATGTGAATGAGGAATTATGTGAGTTACTGGGTTCTTTTAATAAACCAGTAAGTATCGAAATCGGGATGCAGAGCATCCATGACAGCAGTCTGCAATATCTGGAGCGGGGACACAGTCATCATGATACTATCGAAGCAATAGAGCTTTGCCGGAAATGGGTAATAAATACGGGAGTGCATCTGATCATGGGTATTCCGGGAGAGAGCAGGCAGGATATGATCGATACGATACGTTGGGTATCAGATAATAAGGGGATCCAGGAGATCAAGCTGCATAATCTGGTGATATATTCCGGGACAAGACTGGGAGAATTGTGGGAGAAGGGTGAAGTCAAGCAGATGCCGATAGATGAATACATTGAGATATTAAGTGAATTAATACCCTGGGTGAGAGAAGATATTGTGATCAGCAGGCTGTTTACGAGCAACATTCTGCACAATGACCTGGGAGTGGAGCCAATGCCGGGAAATAAAACGAAATGGATGAATCAATTACTCCTTAAGCTGATCAAAAAACAATATAGGCAGGGAAGTAGTCTGGGAGATGGGTAAAAGTACAGAAATTGACACAACTAAAACCTTGCGAATGGTTGAAAACCTCCACAATGGTTGACCGATATGAACAGGCAATATACATTGATAATTGGTTTGTTATGATTTATAAATTTCTGATCACTGATCGACCATTGCGGAGGGCTAAAGCCCATTCGCAAGGTCTTGGATGCGGGGAAATTTAACAGTCTAACGGGAAATAAATATCAAAAGTGAAATATTAATTGACGATTTTGGCAGTATTAAAGATTAATAAATCAGAGGATAAAATGTTAAAAAATTATATAATAATCCTGATAGTGATAATTATTGGAGTTTTACTGATGTCCTGTACAAGTCAGGTTCCCCGGTTTAAAGGTGAAAGCGCATTTCAAGTATTGAAAGATCAATGTGATCTGGGAGCAAGAGTTCCCGGCTCAGAAGAGATAGAGCTTTGCAGGGATTATATAATAGATAAACTTCACAAGTATGGGGCAGAGGTAAAACAGCAGAAATTTACAATTGATTATAAGGGAAAGGAAATAGCGGGAGTGAATATCACAGGCAGTTTTTATCCACGTCTGAGCCGGAGAATACTTCTGGGTGCACATTATGATACCAGACCCTGGGCAGATAAGGATGCTGATGAAACAAATCATACCAAGCCAGTTCTAGGAGCAAATGATGGAGCTTCAGGAGTAGCAGTATTACTTGAGATTGGCAGAATTTTATCAGAGACAATGCCCGAAGAATATGGTATTGATCTGGTCTTTTTTGATCTGGAAGATATGGGTACATATACAGAAGATGAGGGCTGGTGTCTGGGCTCACAATACTTTGCTGAGCACTGGGAGGGAGAAAAGCCTGAAAAGTCGATTGTAATAGATATGATAGGTGACAAAGATTTGAGGATTCCAATTGAGTATCACTCATATCATAATAGTCCGCTACTGGTGCGGGAAGTGTGGGATATAGCCTGGCAGCTGGGAATTAAGGAATTTGATAACCGGATAGATAATGCCATTAATGATGATCATTATTCTCTGATCAAAGCCGGGTTTGAGGCAATTGATATTATTGATTTTGAATATGGCTCCTGGCATACTGTAGAAGATACTCCTGATAAATGCTCCGCTGCTTCTCTGCAAGCAGTTGGACAGGTGCTGGTAAATCTGATTTACCAGAAATAAGATGTTCAGACCACAGGATTATTTCACGGTGAATGAACGCAAGATACTCACATTTGTATTGATAATGGTGTTTCTGGGCTTGGGGATCAAGTATTTGAGCTTATCTGCAGATGATGATGTATTTGAGGGAACTCTTAATGAAGTAAGTGATAATCGGACTCCGGTAGATATCAGAACTGCAGATACTGATGAACTCCAGAGCCTGCCGAGGATAGGACCAACACTGTCAGAACGAATACTTGTTTACAGGGCAGAGCATGGATTTGAGTGCATTGAAGACCTTGTGAAGGTGAAAGGGATAGGGGAAGTAACTCTGGAAAGGATAAGTCCCTATCTGGTAAAATTCGGAAAGTCAGCAGAAGAGATTGAGATAAAAGAGACGATAGAAAGGGACTCGATTTTTGATATAAACACTGCAAAACTGGAGGATTTTATCCAGTTGCCTGGGATCGGACCAGTGAAAGCACAACGAATTATTGACAGAAGAAGCGAGATAGGAAAGTTTAACAATGTGAATGAACTGATTGAAGTAAAGGGAATTGGTGAGAAAACTTTGGCAAAAATTTTGCCTTATATTAAATGCGAGGGTTAGAAATGGAAACAAAACCAACAGCGACACTGGCGAAACTATATGTTTCACAAGAGAAGTATGATTATGCACTGGCAATATATCTATATTTGCAGGATAAGGAAGGGAAAGATTACCAGGAACAGATCACTGAAGCAGTGTTGGAAATCTGCAAATCCCGCTGGGGTGAATATCATAAAAATGTAAAAAAAATATTCACTAAAGCAGAGGCTGCTGCATTACACATTATTCCAGAAGACCTTCGTGTGGCTACCGTGGAGACTTTGAACGATATCGAAAATGATTTCGAAGGCACTATGACTGAAATGACGGAAGTTATTGAAGAAATTCCAGTGCCAGAGAAGATCATGGAGAAAATTGAAGAAGAACCTGAAGAGAAGCCTGAAGAGAAACCGGAAATAGTTCCAGAACCTGCCGAGAAAGAGAAACTTTCATCTGAAGTGTCAGTCAAAGATATTGAAGAATCTATCCCCAAAGATGATCTTCCAGAAATTGATGTTGATGAGGAAGATATTATCGATGAGGAAATAGAGTTTCCCTCTTTGGGTGATGAAGTATATGTGGAACCCGAAATTGAAATTCCTGATCCAGTGAAAGTAAATGTTTCAGATGAAGAAGATCTGGTTCCCGGCTTAGAAGATTTCACCAGTAATTATAAAAAGGATGTCAAACAGGGTTTGACTGAAGAAAATAATGTTTCTGGTGATGAGAAAGTGGAAAAGAAACTCCAGGATGATATGGATCAAAAGCTTTTTAATGTGCTTAGAATTATGAGAGGGATGAGTGCTGAGGAACTGAGTCGAGTTTTAAAAAACAAAATGCAGGACGGCAAAAAGCTGGAAGAATTGACTTTAGCTGATCTGGAAGAACTTATAGATTAGAGTTTAGCTAACAATAAAAAGGAAATTAATTGAGAATAATTGCAGGAAAATATAAGAAACGGACATTACAGAGTGTCCCGGGTAATACTGCCAGACCTACAACTGACTATTTGAAGGAAACCATTTTTAATATCATACCAGATTGTGAAGGAGTAGATTTTCTGGATTTGTATTCCGGCAGCGGATCTATAGGACTGGAGGCGATCAGCAGAGGAGCCAGAAGTGTTGTTATGGTAGAATTCGCCCATAAATCAATTGCAACCATAATCAGTAATATTGTTACTTTAGGATGCCGGGAACAGTGCCGGTTAGTAAGAAAGAAAGTGATACCCTTTATCAAGAAATGTGAAGAGCAGTTTGATATGATCTTTTTGGATCCTCCCTACAATAAGAAATTGATAAACAGCACAATAGAAGAGATATTTGCAGCAGATCTATTAGGTGATAATGGCATTATTATTGCAGAACATTCATCTGATGAAGTACTTGATGAAAAGTGGACAGATCATATTATCCAAATAAAAAAGACCCGGCATAGCCAGGTCTCAATTATTTCTAAAAACACAAATATACTATAAAATCTCTCGATTTCCCAGATAAGATCTCAGTGCTGGGGGGATGGTGATAGTACCATCTTCATTTTGCCAGGTTTCTATTAAGGCAATGAAGCTCCTAGGTGTTGCCAGCCCTGAACCATTTAAAGTATGAAGGTATTTTACCTTTCCATCATTATCTCTAAATCTGATGTTCGCTCTGCGGGCCTGAAAATCTAAGAAATTTGATACAGAAGAAACTTCCAGATATTTTTCTGTTCCCGGAGCCCACACTTCCAGATCAAAAGTTTTTGCTGAGGCAAAACTTAGATCACCTGTTGCTAGAACAACTACGCGATAGTGTAATCCTAAAGCCTGGAGAATATCCTCAGCATCATGAACCATTTCATCCAGAACATCATATGATGTTTCTGGTTGAACAAAACGAACCATTTCAACTTTATTGAACTGATGAACCCGTTGCAATCCCTTGTTATCTTTTCCATAGGAACCAGCTTCACGACGGAAACATGGACTATAGGAAACAAATTTTCTAGGCAATAATGAAAAAGGTAATATTTCACCAGCATAGAAATTAGTAACTGATACTTCTGAGGTAGGGATCAGGAACATATCATCCTGATCAATGTGATACATATCGTTTTCCAGTTTCGGCAATTGTCCCGTTCCTGTCATTGTCTCACGGTTAACAATAAAAGGTGCAGATATCTCTTCATAATGGTGGTTTGCTAAATGAAAATCCAAAAAGAAATTGATCAACGCTCTCTCTAAAGCAGCACCTTTTCCCGTATAGGCAATAAAGCCGCTACCGGACATTTTGGCAGCTCTTTTAAGGTCAAAAAGGTCATTGATCTCAGCCAGTTCAACTTGATCACGGGCCTGGAAATTAAACTTCCTTGCTTCACCCCATTCTCTGATCTGCTGATTATTTTCTTCCCCTCCTGCCGGAACCCCTTCTGCTGGAATATTAGGAACCGTGAGCAGGAGTGTGTCCAGCTCATTTCCGCTTTCCGTAAGCTTAGCTGAAATGTTTTTGAGTTCATCTGCAAGTGACTTCATCCTTTCCATCACTTGAGAAACATCTTTTCCTGCTTTCTTTAATTTGGGGATTTCACTGCTGGTCTTTTTTTGTTCTGATCTGAGATTATCAAAATCAAATTGAAGCTTTCTTCTGGCTTCATCAATCTCCAGAATACGATCAATATCTGCTTTCTCTTTTTTGTTTATCACAGCTTCTTTGAGCAGTTCTGGATTACTGCGAATATATTTAAGATCTATCACTGATTTCTCCTTCTGATCTACATTTTACGGGCAATTTCAAGCATCTCAATATAGCTGTCACTATTAAGTGAAGCTCCACCGATCAAACCACCGTCAATATCTGATTGAAGTAAAAGTTCCGCCAGGTTGGCTGGTTTCACACTGCCACCATATAGAATTGGCAAATTTGCTGCGGTTTCTTCATCATAATTTTCTTTTATCCAGTTCCTTATCATCAGGTGTATTTCCTGAGCCTGCTCTGGAGTTGCTGTTTTACCCGTGCCAATCGCCCACACGGGTTCATAAGCAATTAAGATATCCTCGTCAATTTTTATATCTTTGAGGCAGTTTTTAAGTTGCTCCTGCACTACTTCAAAGGCTTTGCCGGCTTCCCTTTCAGCCAATGATTCTCCCACGCAAAGGACTGGCTTAATAAAGAAACTGCGAAGTTTCTTGATTTTCTGATTAAGGAGTGAATTTTTCTCATTGAAATACTGGCGTCTTTCCGAGTGACCAACCAGGGAATATTCCACGTCCATTGATGAAAGTATTTCTGCTGAAATTTCTCCAGTATATGCACCATTATCCCGCTCAGATACATTCTGCACACCAATGCTGAGGGATGTTTCATCAGCGGTATCAGTTGCCAGTTCAAGATAGGTGAAGGGGGGGAAGATCAATGCTTCGATGTTTTTTGAGCCATTATTCTTAAGATAATCTCCCAATTGAAAAAAGAAATCATCAGCAGCCTGGAAGGTCATGTTCATCTTCCAGTTTCCAGCAATATAAATTTTTCTCATTATACACTCCTTAATATTATTCCAGTATTGAGACAGATTTTAAGTCAATATAAGATTGGCAAGCAGAAAAGAGAATAATAAATATTCTCTTTCTGAATTTATAGGTTCCTAAGGTTTACATTCCCAAAAGACTATTTCTTTTCATCGCCCCAATATTTCTTAAATGACCTGGGATTAAATGCTTTTTCCAGTTCTTCAGCATTCTCAGTCCAGAAATAGAGTTTAAATCCCTTCTTGGAGATGGAATCATCTTCTCGTGAAGTCATTGGACTAAAGAATAGTATGAATTGATGCAGTTCAGTATTTTGAGAAAAGAAATTTCCAGAGGAATTCACTCGCGAATTATGCCAGGTTTTGTATCTTTTAAATCGACTTTCTGTGATTGGCAACTTACCTAATTCCAGATCATATTCTTCTTTCCATTCGATAGCCTGTCTTTGTTTGCGCATAAATCTTCTCACCAGATCATACATGGCTTTACGGTATTCTTCCGTAATTGTGATTTCTGAAGGATATTTTTCATCAGGGATTGTCATATAGATGCGGTTTTCTGCTTCATCATAAGCAACATCTATTTTGATTTCCATCAGATCATTGATAAACTGGTTCCAGATCATTGCTTTGAAACTGGTAATAGGTGTATCAGCTATCAGAGAAATTCCCATCACAAGAATTATATATATTATTAATACTTTCTTCATTCGATTCTCCCATTTATTTTAAGATAATTTAATGAATAAATATAATTTGGCAAGAAAAAAGCCGATCCGGAGAGATCGGCTATGAAATTATTTAATGAAATAAATATTATTGGGAGTTAATCGACTCAATATAACCCTTTGCAATTGAACCATAAGTGGGATTATTTTGTATCGCTTCAAAATCCTTTCGGGCTTCTATAAAATCTCCCTTATTGTATTTGATCATTGCTCTGTAATATAATGCATCAGCACCATCAGGTTTGTTTTTAAGGTATAGGTCAATATTCTTAAGACTTTTATCATATATATTCAGATCATAATAGCGACTTATTAATAATAATGTAATTTGATTATTATATCGCAATTCATTAGATTTTTCATAATATTCCAGAGCATTATTGATCTCACCCAGATCCTCATAAAGTTTTCCAAGATTTGTATAGGTCTTTATTTTTGTAGCAGTAGCAGGATCTGTATCAAGGAAATCTTTATAGGCTTGAATGGCTGCTTCATTCCTGCCCAAAGTAAGATTTATTACAGCAATATCTTTGATAGTATTTGAATCCTGTCTTTGGTCATAAGAAAGGTAATACCATTTGAGTGCATTTTCCCAGTCTTCACGGTCTTTATAGATTGAAGCTATGGCTTTACTGTTTTTATAACTTGGTTTTACTGAGTCAATATAGGTATAGGTTTCTATTGCATCATCAAATCTATTCAGTTTCTTTTGCAGAATTGCTTTTTGAGTATAATATTTCATGTTTTCAGGATCGAGTGTGATCATATCTTCCAGAATACGGAGAGCGTTTTCAAAATTAGATGATTTCACAAAGCAATCAAAAGTAATTGCCAGCCAGTGACCGATCAGTGCTTCATCATTAGGAACCTGGTCTTCAGTAACTGCCTGTTTAAATAATTTAATTGCTTCTTCACAAGCTATTGCTGATTCAGTATAATTCTCAGCTTCCCAGAGCCCCTCAGCTTCCACTCCCTTTTCTCGAGCCAATCTCTCAGTAGATTTTTCTGACCATAAGCTTGATGTTAATGCCATCAGTATCACTAATAACAGATAAAAAACTCTTCTATCCATATAAAACCTCCAATATTAAATTTCTTTTTGTCAATTACAGGGTTCTAGTGTAATTGTCAACATTTTGATTGTCATCCGGAAAATATTGAAGATATTTAATGCTCCATAAAGGCAAAATACATATCGCTGAACACAAGTATTGACAAATGAGGTGGATAGTGAAAATTTCCCTCAGATTGTAATTAAGGGGTATATCCTATGAGAATTCTCGTTACTGGTGGAGCAGGATTTATTGGCTCGCATCTGGTGGAAAAGCTTCTGTCTGACGGACATGAAGTTGATAATCTTGATAATTTTAACGATTTTTATGCCCCTGAGATTAAGCGTGATAACGTCTCTAACTGCAATTCTTTCAGAGGATACCGGTTACTTGAAGGAGATATTCGAGGCCGTAAATATTTAACCAATATCTTTGATGATCGCGAATATGATCTGGTTATTCATCTTGCTGCAATGGCAGGAGTTCGACCATCACTTCAGCAACCCCTTTTATATAGTGAAGTCAATATTAATGG
>Ga0075121_1000303_pt1 | contig 34688 bp, 31 predicted proteins | sample AntAceMetag02UKG_FD_69793 | JGI IMG/M metagenome (GOLD analysis project Ga0075121, IMG submission 69793) | Saline lake microbial communities from Ace Lake, Antarctica - Antarctic Ace Lake Metagenome 02UKG | ecosystem: Environmental > Aquatic > Non-marine Saline and Alkaline > Saline | place... | reverse complement strand
GACAAGGGCTGGCCCTTGCGTATGATGTGATTGTCAACAAACACAACGGACTCCTTACATTCGACACAGAACTAGGCAAAGGCTCCACATTTCACATAGAACTGCCGTTGGAGGGCAAATAAAATGGAAGAGAAAAAAAGAAAAATATTGTTTGTGGACGATGAGCCGAATGTCCTGAGGGGGCTCCGTCGCATGCTATACTCCATGCGAAACAAATGGGACGTTGACTTTGCCACAAGCGGTCATAACGCTCTCGAAATAATGGAGGAAGCTCCTTTTGATGTGATAGTAACCGATATGCGCATGCCGGAAATGGATGGAGCCCAGCTTCTTGATAAAGTAATAGAGCTTTATCCTTCAACCATCAGATTTGTCCTTTCGGGACAATCTCAGGAAGAAGTAATATTTCGCTCTGTAGGGCCTGCCCATCAATTTCTCTCCAAACCCTGCGACGCCGAAACGATAAAGAAAACAATCCAGGCTTCGCTTTCGCTGCGGGACGACATGAGCAACGAAAAGATAAGAAAAATCGTATCAAAAGTAAAAAGCCTGCCAAGCCTGCCAAGCATCTATATTGAAGTGACAAACGAGTTGAAAAAAGAAAATTCATCAATGCATAGCGTGGCAGAAATAATAGAACATGACATTGGCATGAGCTCCAAAATACTGCAGCTTGTCAACTCGTCTTTTTTCGGTATTCCAAATCATATAACCGACATAGCCCAGGCAGCTAGCTTCCTTGGGATAGATGTTATCCGCTCACTTGTCCTCTCAGTGGGAACATTCTCACAATTCAAAGTAAGCCCAAATTATGAAAATACGCTTGCCGGACTAATAAACCACAGCCTTATGGTAGGGGCCTGCGCCAAGGAAATAGTCAAAATGGAAGGCGGCGAACCCAAAAATGAAGAAGACGTGTTTGCTGCGGGGCTTCTTCATAAAATAGGCGAAGTCATATTTATGTCCTATATGCCTAAAGAATACAGGAGCATCCATACGGAAATGACCAAAGAAAATATGTCTCTGGCCGATGCGGAAGAAAAAGAGCTGGGCATCACCTATGCGGAGGCGGGAGCCTACCTGCTGGGCATATGGGGATTGCAAGACGTTATAACCGAAGCTATCGCATACCAGCTCAAGCCTTCAAAATGCGCAAGAAAAGACAATATTGCGCTGACCGCTCTCCATTCGGCATGCGCGTTGCTTGAAGAAATAGACGCCAGCTCAGAAGAACAAAACGCAACTCCCGCAAAAATAGATATGAGCTATATTGAATCAGTAGGCAAAACAGATAAAATTCAAAAATGGCGCGACATATGCCTGAAAGAATATGAGGAAAAACACCCATGACTATGACTTTAAAAGACGTGAAAATCTTATTTGTAGACGATGATGAAAACATCCTTTCCGGCTTCAAGAGGACGTTCAGAAAACACTTCAATACGCACACGGCTCTCGACGCCCAACAGGCATACGAGATCATAATAAAAAAAGGCCCCTTTGCCATTGTCGTTTCCGACATGCACATGCCGGGCATTGACGGAGTACAGTTCCTCGCAAAAATAAAGGAGATGGCTCCGGACACTGTAAGGATGATGCTAACCGGCAACTCTGATATTGAAATAGCAGTAGACGCCGTCAACGAAGGGCACATCTTCCGGTTCCTCACAAAGCCCTGCCCGTCAGACACCATGATGAGAGCTTTGCTGATGGGAATACAGCAACACCACCTGATAACAGCGGAGCGAGATCTTTTGGAAAAAACGCTCAAAGGCTCCGTGCAGGTTTTGACCGATATCCTTTCCATGACAAACCCTGTGGCCTTCAGTCGCGCCAAAAGAATAAGACATTATATAACAGAATTGGGAAAACTTTTAGAGATTGAAAACGTCTGGCAATATGAAGTTGCCGCTATGTTATCCCAGATAGGGTTCGTCACTATTCCTCAAAAAACGGTGGAAAAATATATTGAAGGGGTAGAATTGAACAAAATAGAAACTCAAATGGTGTCGGCTTTCCCGGAAACCGGCAAGAGCCTGCTGGATAAAATACCAAGGCTTGAAGGCATTGCAGAAATGATAAAGCTTCAACAGGAGCCAATAGCTTTAGACAAACTCGCGTCCCCGCTCAAGAACACCGAAACTGTTATATTGGGGGCTCTGCTGCTCAAAACAGCCATAGATTTTGACGCTCTCCTGTGCCGCAAATATTTACAGAAGAAAGCAGTGGAAGCAATGCAGGAATCAGGCAAATATAAAAGAGATGTCCTGGACATGCTTCTAAAAGTCAACGTGCCTCAACTGGAAAACGCAAGCACAAAACTTTTTAAGATAACAGACACAAAAAATGGAATGCTTCTTGCCGAAGATATAAGGGCAGAAAACGGATACCTGGTGGTGGCAAAAGGGCATGAAATAAACGAACTGCTCAAGCAACGCCTGATAAACTACTCCAAACAAGGAACAATCAGAGATTCAATCCGAGTCATTTACAGCAAAAGTTTGACCTCAAATGAATTATAGGATATACTAGGTTTAGCGAGAAAATGAATTTCAATAGGGGGTCTAATGAAGATTCGCAAAAAACTTACCCTGGGGATTCTGTCTATAGCTTTTTTTATAGTTATAGTCGGCTATATTTCCATCCACTACAGCAAAAACACTCTACAAAAATCGATAGGCGAAAACTGCGCTATTCTTGCCTATGAGATATTAGACAAAATAGGCCGCAATATTCAACGGAGACTGGAGCAAGTCCAAGTCTTTACAGAACATTTAGCACAGAACCAAGACATAGCCCAATCCAATAAAGCGTTTGACAGTTTGAAAGACCCGCAGAAATATATTCTGGAACAGGACAAAAAATGGATCGCGACAAAAGGCGCGCCCACTTCCTTTATAAAGCAATTATTGGATAACGATCTCTCCAAAGGGTTGAAGGCAAACCTTGAGTTGAAAAAGTTTTACAAAAGGAAATATGGTTTCCCCGTTTTTGCAGAGGTGTTTATAACAAATAAATACGGCGCAAACATCGCGATGAGCAACATAACCTCCGACTACTACCAGGCAGACGAAAAATGGTGGCAGAAGGCGAAAAAAGACGGATATTTTGTTGGGACTCCGGAGCATGACGCAAGCTCCAATATTTATTCAATGCCTATTGCGGTAAAGATCAATGATCAAGATGGCAATTTTGCTGGCGTCATCAAAGCTGTGGTAAATGCTGAAGATATCATCCGCACAATAGAACAAAATAAAAAAATCATCAAGACTAAGAGTGGGATTGGCGCTAACTTGCTATTGATCGGCAAAAATGGCAAGTTAATATATTCCACCAACAAAGAAAAAAGTTTAAACGATTCGGAATATCAGCGACTCCTGGCTGAATGCAAAAGTCATGGCAAAAATGTTTTTTATATTAACACGGAAAACAACAAAGAATTCCTGCTTGCCCACGCGCATTCTAAGACTGATAAATATTATGGCCTTGTATGGACACTGATGCTAGAGCAGTCAGCAGACGAGATTTTCGCGCCAGTATACAAATTAAGAAATATAATCATTGGCGCGTCCATTTTTATATTCATCTTTGCCGTGGCGGTAGGATTGTTTTTCTCGAACGCTCTTTCATCGCCAATAATCAAGATTACAAATGCTGTAAAAATGATAGGGGAAGGTCGTCGGATCACAAAAATAGATATAAATTCAAACGACGAAATAGGCGACCTAGCGAAGTCTTCAAATATGATGGCGTTGCAATTAGAGGAGCGAGAAAACGCTCTGGAAGAAAGCTCCAAAGAGCTCAAGCAGGCAAATCAGCATCTAAAAGCCCACGAAGAGCACCTGGAAGAATTGGTCAAAACAAAAACAAAGGAAGTCATTGATGAGTTAGAGGTGCATAAACGTTTGGAAATCGAACTGCAGATACTAGCTAAATTTCCCGCCGAAAATCCAAATCCAGTGCTTCGGGTCTCAAAGGACGGAATGATTTTATACAGCAACACCGCAAGTGATCCGTTGTTAAAAGAATGGCAGTGCGAAGAAAGCTTTCGTATTCCCAAAAAGTGGCAACAATTTGCTCTCAATGCCTTCAAGGCCGGGCACCCTCAACAAGCTGAAGTAAAATACGATGCCAAAGTGTTCCTAATGACTTTTGCGCCACTCATCGAGTCAGAATTTGTAAATATTTACGGCATGGATATTACGGAAAGAAAACAGGTTGAACTGCTTTTAATAGAAGCAAAAGAAAAAGCAGAGATGGCGAATATGGCGAAGAAAGAGTTTCTTACCAACATGAGTCATGAGATACGCACTCCGCTTAATGGAGTAATAGGAATGGGCCAGTTATTGTTGGAGTCTGATTTGAACACAACACAGCGAAACTATGCTGACATTATCCTGGCGAGTGGAGAAATATTGCTGACCCTTATAGGCGACATATTGGACTTGGCAAAAATAGAACAACACAAACTGGAGCTTGAAATACAAGATTTTGAACTTCCACTGTTACTGGATCAGATAGCCAGGGTGTGTGCTCATGATATTAGCAAGAAAGATCTGGGTTTTTCCTGTTTTATTGATCCATTTATCCCAGAGATTGTCAAGGGGGATCCAAACCGCTTGCGCCAAATCCTTGTCAATTTAATCAATAATGCCGTAAAATTTACTAATGAAGGTGAAATCGACCTTTGCGTTACGCGCAAAACAGAAACTCAAGATAAAATTGTTCTTCATTTTTCGGTTAGCGACACTGGAATTGGCATTCCAGAGGATAAAAAGGACACCCTTTTTGATAAATTCACTCAAGCTGACACTTCAAGAACCAGGAAATATGGAGGAACAGGGCTTGGGCTTGCAATATCCAAGGAATTTGTAATAATGATGGAAGGAGAGATAGGAGTTGAAAGCGTGGAGGGAAAAGGCTCTGAATTCTGGTTTACGGCAAAATTCGAAAAAATGGATAAAAAGGCAAAGCCTTTGACGCAGGATATTGGAATCTCAATAAAAAGCGAAGAAGCGAAAGAAATGCCCTCTGTCATACTCAACGCGATCAGCAAAAGCAAAAGATCTGAAGTAAAACTCCTACTTGTCGAGGACAACAGTACAAACAGAGCTGTAATAGAGGCAACAGTAGAGAAATTGGGATATATTAACATCGATACTGCAACTAATGGTCTCAAAGCTCTGACAATGCTTAAAACAACGCCTTATGATCTTGTTTTAATGGATGTTCAAATGCCTGTAATGGATGGGCTGGAAGCAACTCGCGAAATAAGAAGCAGTCAATCCGATGTTCTTAATCACAATGTTCCAATTATTGCAATGACTGCCCACGCAATGGAAGGTGACCAGGGTAAATGTCTGGAAGTCGGCATGAATGATTATATTGCAAAACCAATAAGGATTACAGATCTTAAAGAAAAGCTTGAATATTGGCTTTATTCACAAGTTCCAGAGAGAAAGAACCGTGACTCCCACATTTCCCCAACTGATCCAATTTTAGATGTAAACGCTGTATGGGACAGAGGCGCTCTTCTTGAGAATATGGGGGGTAATGAGGGGCGATTGTTTGAAGTCGTAGAAATATTAATTGAAGATGTTCCAAAACAGATATCATGTTTGGAAGGCGCATTAAAAGAGAAAAACTTTGAGCAAGCTACATCGTTGGCTCATGGATTAAAAGGAACTGCTTACAGCTTTGCTGCCAATAAGCTTGCGGAACTTGCAAAGCTTATTGAGACAGCCGCAAAATCAGAGGACTACAAAAAAGCGTCAGAGCACATCCCCACATTAAAAAAAGAATTTGAAGTTTTAGAAAAAGCAACGAGGGTTAGTAGCTCATGAGATTCCTGGAACCTATCATAATTAATTGAGTTCAAAAAAACCGGCGTTTTGTGCGTAGCGAGTAATCTGCATTGATATAGCTTCAGAGAACAGTTTGTTTGTTACACATGCTCAGGCATCCGCTTAAAAAAAATAATTCTTGGCTCAGATTCTCCGGAATTTATAATGAGTCGTCATTCTTCCGTCATACCTCGCCTTGAAATACGACCACTAATAGTTAACTTAGTATCTATAAATGGTTTATTGTAGCAATAGGGCAAATCGCTGGGCCCCTACACCTTACAGGTTATAAAATTGCCCTAATTTATGTGTCGCATATTATTGAAACTTATATTTAATCTCTTTCAGGAGACAATATAGAATTGGAACGACAAAAGAGGACACTAGCACCACCATCATGCCGCCAAAAGACGGTATTGCCATTGGCACCATTATATCCGCTCCTCTGCCTGTGGCAGTCAATATGGGGAGAAGCGCAAGAATGGTAGTGGCTGAAGTCATAAGGCATGGCCTGATCCTCCGTGAAGCTCCCAATATGGTGGTTTCTCTTATTTTATCAATTGAAGAAGTGTCATGAGAGTCGAAGCTTTGATTCAGATAGGTTGTGATTACCACTCCATCATCGGAGGCGATGCCAAAAAGAGCCAGAAATCCCACCCATATGGCGACACTTAAATTGATTTCATGCATTTGAAAAAGGTCTCTCATATGTTTTCCGAAAATTGAAAAGTTTAAGAACCATTCCTGTCCATAGAGCCATATGAGAATAAATCCCCCTGACCATGCCACAGCTATGGCTGAAAATACCAGCATCGTGACAGGGGCAGATTTAAATTGGAAATAAAGTATCATGAATATTATAAACAATGCCAGCGGCAAAACAATGGAAAGAGTTTTCTGGGCGCGTATCTGATTTTCATAATTCCCGGCAAAAGCATAACTGACCCCGGATGGTATGTTGAGTTCGCCTTTCTTGATTTTTTCGTCAAGGTACTTTTGAGCGCTTTCCACAACATCAACTTCCGCATAGCCAGGTTTCTTGTCAAACAAAACATATCCTATCAGAAAAGTGTCTTCGCTTTTTATTACCTGTGGCCCTCTCGTATACTTCATGACCGTGAGCTGCTCCAGAGGAATTTGCTGCCCATTTGGAGCAGCAACCAGAATTTTTCCTATTGTTTCTATTTGATCGCGCAGTTCCCGCATATAGCGAACGCGGACAGGGTAGCGTTCACGTCCTTCCACAGTGGTGGTCAGTTTTTTCCCGCCAATCGCCACTTCAATTACATTCTGCACATCTTGAACCTGTAAGCCATATTTGGCGATGGCTTCTCTGTTTATGTCTAATTCCAGATATGGTTTGCCAACTATTCTATCAGCAAAAACAGCGGCTGGCTCAACACCCGGAACGTCTTTAAGATATTTTTCTATTTGCATACCAACATTCTCAATAGTCTTGAGATCTGGGCCTTTGACTTTTACGCCCATTGGAGCCCTCATTCCGCTTTGAAGCATAACTATTCGAGCTGCTATAGGCTGGAGTTTCGGAGCTGAAGTTGTGCCAGGAATTTCGGCGGCGACAAGAATTTCGTCCCAAATGTCATCGGGCTTCACAATGCCTTTCCAGGCTTTTCTGCCGGGGTTAAGTTTCGGGTCAAGCGGCGGTCTCCATAAGCGGAAAGGCATGCCAAAGTCGTCCTGTATAAGTTTGCCTTTGCCATCGCGAATATATTTGCCATTCACATAGTAAGGTTTGCCATCAATAGCGAGCACAGGCTTTCCATCCACATCTCTATAAAAGTCCTTTTGGGTTTCGTCATATCTAAACTGAAACCTGTTCCCTGCTTTGTCTATAAGGTATTCCGACTTGTAATTTATGACAGTTTCTATCATAGAAATAGGAGCTGGATCAAGAGGTGTGTCGGCGCGTCCTATTTTTCCTACGGCAGCTTCAATTTCTGGAATTGCGCTGATAGACATATCCTGTTTCTTTAGCACGTCCATTGCTTCGCCAATAGAAGCGTGAGGCATTGTTGTCGGCATAAAAAGAAAAGATCCTTCATCAAGGTTTGGCATAAATTCTTTTCCCAATCCGGGAAATTCGTGAGATAAGGCGGCATAGCCGCTATTGGACTTTATTTTAGTCGGCAGCCATCCAAGGAGGCTGTCAAACCCTATCCATATGGTCATGCCCCAAACCACAATTGTAAAAGGCAGGACTAGGAATACGGCTTTATGGTTAAGACCCCATCTTAATATTGGAGCGTACATAATTCTGAAGAACCAGAAAAAGAGAAGCAGACTTCCAATGGGAACAGAAACAATAACAAAGTTTTTTAAAAAACCTGCGCCGGGTCCTAAAGGAAGCCAGTGATTGGTAAGAAATACAGCGACAAAAATTACAGCTGAAATGTTTACAGCCTTAATCAAAATATTTTTTGCCTTCTCTGGAATATAAGCGGACAGCAGATGGTAAACAGCAAATGCGGTCATAATAGCGCCAGCCCACCAGAAGGTAAAGATTCCAACAAAGACTCCCGCCAAAGCGAGCAGGAACAATACGGCTTTTTTAAGCTTTTTCGATTCTATTTTGAATGTAAAAAGGATATGCGCAAGCGCGGGGATGATTGTTAGAGCAACTATAACAGATGCAATCAGGGCAAATGTTTTAGTAAAAGCCAAAGGCCGGAAAAGCTTTCCTTCTGCGCCAATCATTGTGAAGACAGGAAGAAAACTTACCACTGTTGTCAATATCGCTGTCAGGATTGCTCCGGCAACCTCGCTTGACGCATTATAAATTGCATATAAGGCGCTTTCTCCAGGCTTTAACTTTTCAAGATATTTTATGATGTTCTCGCATATGATTATTCCCATGTCAACAATCGTGCCTATTGCGATAGCTATGCCTGAAAGAGCCACTATGTTTGCGTCAACTCCGAATATTTTCATGGCAATAAAGCAGAGAAGAACAGCCATCGGAAGAGTCATGGAAATAACAAGGGAGCTTCTAAGATGCATAAGCATTATGAGAATAACTATTATTGTGACCAGGATTTCCTCGAAAAGAGCCGTGTTCAGCGTTCCCAGTGTCTCATAAATGAGCTTGGTGCGATCATAAAACGGCACAACTTCAACTTTGCTCACAAGAGCCCAGTCAGGATGTTTTCCCTTCGGGTTTTTACGGAAGAATTTCAACCATGCTTCATTGTCGAGAGTTCCGTCTTTTTTAAACGCGTTAAAGCCGTTTTCTTCTGCAAATCTTTCTATTTCTTCATCTGTTGTTTTTGTGTAGTCGATCAACACTTTTGAAGGAAGGCCTGGAGATATCTCTTTGATTTTTTCCTTAAGGCTTTTAATAGCCGCAAGCGGGTTGTCTCCATATCTCACTACTGCTACCCCGCCGACAACTTCAACGCCGCCTTTGTCCAGAGCTCCCCTTCTAAGAGCAGGGCCAAGCACTACTTTGGCTACATTTTTCATATACACAGGGACGTTGTCGTTCACCTTGACAACGGTGTCTTCTATATCTTTCAGGCTTTTTATAAATCCCAGTCCCCTGATAACATATTCCACTTTATTTACTTCAATGGTTCGGGCTCCGACATCCACATTGGATCTTTTCACCGCTGTAAAGACATCCTCCAATTTTATATTATACGCGCGAAGCGCGTTTGGGGACACATCTATTTGATATTCCTGAACAAAGCCGCCAACCGAAGCAACTTCGCTTATTCCATCTGCGGAAAGGAGGGTATAACGCACATACCAGTCCTGAATTGTCCTGAGTTCGCTTAAATTCCATCCTCCTGTAGGTTTTCCTTTTTCATCCCTGCCTTCCAAAGTATACCAGAAGACCTGCCCTAGGGCAGTGGCATCTGGTCCCAAAGATGGCTGAACTCCCTCGGGAAGCGTGCCAGCAGGAAGGCTGTTCATTTTTTCAAGGACTCTCGAGCGCGACCAGTAGAAATCTATTTTATCCTTAAAGATTATGTAGACAGAGGAAAAGCCAAACATAGAATAGCTTCTTACCGTTTTCACTCCGGGGATGCCAAGCATTGACACTGTAAGCGGATAAGAGACTTGATCTTCAATATCCTGAGGAGACCTTCCGGGCCATGCCGTAAAAACTATCTGCTGATTTTCTCCAATATCAGGTATTGCGTCGACAGAGACGGGATCTCTTGGCAGTATTTTAATATCCCAATCAAATGGGGCAACCATTATGCCCCATAAAATTGCAAAGATAGTGATTATACCCACAGCCAGTTTATTTTTGAGGCAAAAAAGAACGATCTTGTCTAAAATCCCTTTAGGGTTTGGAGGATCGACATTGTTCGGTTGAAATTTCAAATCATCGCTCATTTTGCAACATCCTCTGTTTTCTCGCCGCATTTCAGCATGACTTTACCAAAGTAAGGATTGATTGTCTCGGTGGTGTTCTGGAGCCAATAGCCTCCCTTGTTGTTAAATGCCATCGGACAGAAAAATCTGTAGATGGGAAACTTGCCGCTTGTTCCAAAGTCCTTGGCCAATGCGTAAGTTGTAGCCGATAGGTTGGAAAAGCTTTCCCTGGCGTCATTGACATTCTTTGCGTTTGAAATATCTCCGACCGAAGCATTGAGGTCTCTTTTCAACTTAATCCAAATCTTTTTGGCGACAGGCGATAATTTATCAGGAGAAATTTGAGATATAGAGTCCATTGATTTGCTTGCGGCCGACTTTGCTTTTTTCAAGTTGTTTTTTGCCAGCTCTTCATGAATTTTAAAATATGTGGAATACACTTTATCAAGTTCATGTTTGAAATGCAACGGAACGTCGATAGTCTTTATTGTTTTTTCCTTTTCTATTTTTTGGGGAATGCTTATGGGATAGCTCTTTTCAGACATCATGCTTGGTCTTGCCAATATCTGAAGAGCGCTGTCTATTTTGAAATTTCCATTTACCACCACTTGATCGCCTTCTTTAAGCCCTTTTCTTACGATATAGTAATTCCCCGCGCGTGGGCCAAGCGTCACTTCTTTTCCGTAATAAACTCCGGGTTTATTTTTTGATTTCAGATATACAATCGCCCGTTTTCCTGTAATCAAAGGCGCCGTTACGGGGATAACCAAAGGCTTCTGGCTCTCGTCAATTTTGTCATAGCCGAGTGATTCTGCTTTGACAAGTTTCATTCCGCAAATATCGCAATTGCCCGGCTTGTCCTTTATAATTTCCGGATGCATCGGGCTTATCCACTTGTCCGCCAAAGAAGGATCAATTACTTTTCCACTCTGAGACACTTTGGCGTGGACAACAGCGTTCACAAACATTTCAGGTTTTAGTTTCCCCTTGAGATTTGCGGCGTCAACTCTGACTTTAACAGTTCTGGTCTTGGAATCCAGAACGGGGTTGATGAACGATATTCTTCCCTCAAAAACCTCATCTGGATATGCTTCTGTCGTGAATGCCACTTTCTGTCCGTATCGCAGCCAGGGAAGATCGGTTTCATAAGCTTCAAGCATTATCCATACCCTTGAAAGATCGGCTATCGTAAAAAGCCTGTCTCCTGTTACAAAATATTTTCCCTCAAGAGCGTTTTTATGAATAACAATGCCAGAAACAGGAGCGTAAAGAGTCATATGGTCAGACACTTTTCCTGTCTTTATGATTTTTTTGACATTTTGATCTGTAAGCCCCCAAAGTCTAAATTTTTTCAGGACTGACTTCAGAATTCTCTCTTCATCCATTCCCGATGATGAGTCAGATTTGCTCTTTGACCTTTCTTTATAATCTTTTATTGCCAAAAGCAATTCTCTTTGGGCCACCATAAGCTCTGGGCTGAAATATTTGGTCGCGTCTCTACTTGGAGACCTAACCGCTTGAGTTCATTTTCTCCGTCATAATTCCGTCATTCCAGATATGGGGCTCTGCCCCATACCCCGAGATTTTTCAAGGCATTTCAGATACCCGACAGGTTTGGACTGGTCGTGGAGTTATTCGCTCCCCTTCCTGTCGGTTTATCTGTCCGATTATTCCTTGAATGGTTGCTTCTCAGCAGTGCCAGTCGCCGCTTCAACGGACATACCTATTTTAACATTGTTAACTGCAATAAGCAATACGTTATTGCCAAGTTTTACAATGTTTTTTACCCTATAATCGTAGTATCGTCACTCCTTCCGTTTTGGGTTCTCCTGGCGTCCAATCATTATAGTAATGCGCAAGACGCACATTCATTGCGTTAAGCGCTCCACTCGGTGTCCATTTACCCACATTTATTCGCATGTTAACTGTTCTCATTACACGTTCTACCAAACTGCTGGCCTTCCCGTCTAAACGTTTTTTCAGAGCTGTAAACATATCCGGTTCTGCATTTCGCAGATACGTCGCACAAGAGGTATATTCACGCTCATCGCAATAAGAGATCAGCTCTTCCATCGCCTTGTCTTTTTCTTCCAGAACAGCTTCAATTTCACATTCTTCCAAGCCGGAACGGTATGCCACTATGTTGAATATCTTAGCTAAAATTATCAGCCAATCAAGGGATTTGCGCTTTACCTTATCCTCCCATAGGCAGTGCTTTAACTGATGAGGTATATGCCAAAGGCAACGCTGAAAAAGAACGTTTACACATTCTATTCCTTTGAAAATGCTTGTGTCGCCATCTGTGATTAACAGGAAGTGTTTGAACGACATTATAGTCTCACGCAAAGGCGCAAATAATTCGTCCCAGCCGGAATCATATTTCCCTATTGCCAATCCCGCTATTCGCACTCCTCCTCCAATTTTCTTCTGTATGAACACTTTCAATTCCTGGCCGCGCTTTTTTATCCCTTTTATTGGTATGCCGGTGCCATCGGCCTGTCCACTTGGAAGCTCATCTGGATCCAAGTCAAAGCTTATTGTCTTTCCTACTTTCTGAACGCAGCGCCACACTGTCATTCGGTTAAATTGAACTCCGAACATATCGGCAATTTTTTCAGACACACGAAACGTGGTCAAGGAGCCAAGCAACGCTAACATCTTTTGCGTAATTGTACTCGTTTTCTGATATTTACCCACTCCTAAAAGCTGTCTGGTTATAAACATTTTCTTCCCGCAAACCTTGCATTCAATTTGCATCTGGGGCAATATCACGTCCGCTAATATCGTTGTCAATTTCATGTCTTTTGCATTCTTTGTTTTCCAGATAAAAACCATATCATTTCCGCATTTTTCGCAATTGAATGGCTTCTTCTTGCCTTTCATTATTTCTTCCGCAAATTGCAACAAGGCTGCCTTTATGAAATCCGTAAGCAGATATACCAATAAACGCTTGAATACCGCTACCAAATAATCTATATTGCATTCTTCTACTTCCACGCTATAATTTAAACTGATATTTATTTTCACAAGAGTTCTTTCTTTTTTAAATTCTCAATAAATTTAAAATGAACTCTTGTGATTTTTTTCAAGTCTATTTTCTACTTAAGTCTCCAATTTGTGACGCGACTAAATATTTAGCCATGTGATCGCCCTTTTTTACAGATATCCCTGTGTAGTTTACATACAGCTTATCTATTCTTCCAGGCATTCTTGCGGTAATATAAGCAATAAGAGACTCGTCAAATCCTATTCTTCCAAACATTTTTATTTTTACATCAACAACCTTGCGGCGAACTGTCTTTGTCTGGATTTCAGCGAGTTTTTCAGCTCTTGGAGAAAGCTTCAATTCCGGCGCGTTCTCGTCTTTACCGCCCGCAAAATCTTTTTTGACAGGAATAAGATCCATGAAGCATATGGGGCATTTTCCCGGTTTCGGTTGCCGGACTTGAGGGTGCATTGAACAAGTCCACTCAGTTGTCGCATCGGGCTTTTCTTTGACCTTTGAATGCTCATGAATCTTTGAATCAGAAGAAGAATTGCGAATAAAGTAACCTGCGCCAATGCCCACTGCCAAAGCCGCTATTATCGGTGTGGCCCAAATCCAACGCCCCTTTTTATTCATATTTGCCTCCCTTTTTTATTTTTTATAGCTTGCAAAAGTATAATATCAGTAAATAATTTTTTCTACTTTCCCATTAAAGACGCCTGAGACAATGAATTGTTATTCTGGAAATTATTATTTCTCAATTTTTCTAGAACCGGACGAATTAAGTTGACAACAAGAAGAGCAGCCAAATCACCATCTACGTTTGGAATAAGCATAAAAGATAATGAGGACAGCGCTCCGCACATGCCTCCGAAAATCCATTGAATTGAACGGCTGCCAGGAGAAGTTTTAGGTTCAACCAGCATAATGAATGCAAAAAAGAGGTTTGGCAGAAGCAGCGTCTGGACGCTGGAAATATTCCCATCAACAATATATGCGCTCAATGCTCGAAATATCAGATAAGAAAAAACCATGGAAAGCCTTTTGAGGCGGTAAAGGATCATTCCCCCTATAATTATAACAAGATACGGATTTGAAAATCCCCACCAATTAACTTTGTTTCCCAAAAAGACTGTTGCCACAATGATTCCAGCGGCGGCTGGATTAAAAATATGTTTGCCAGATGGAAGTTTAAACAGAAATTTTGAGGCGATAGCAGTGACCGCAGTCAACCATAATATTTTAAAATCTGTCCCGGGCGCGATAAGCATCCCTATCAACAATCCAGTTATGATTGCGCTTTGGGGCGATATCTTTGATTTTTTATCCCAAAATGCCCATTGAGCAAAAACAGCAATTGCAACCGCCAAAAGAACCTGAAGGGACGCTGATAAGGCATCAGCTCCGCTTTGGGTATACACACCAAAGGCCCAAAGTACGGTTAAAAAACCAATAATCTGAACTTTAGGTTTTGCAAAAAGTGTGACTATTGATTTAATGCTCATGCTCAGAAGCTTTCTCCTTTGGAATGACGATGAGAGTTCCTTTCATATTTCCGTGGTTGGCGCCGCAATAAACACTGCAAAAGATAGGATATTTACCCGGAGCCTCAGGAGCTTTAAAGCTTACAGTTTTGGTCTTTTGGGACGGGATATCCGTTGTAAAATCAATTTCAGGTATCATCATACCATGTTTAACATCGCGGCTTTTGAGTTTCAAAACTACTTCCTCTCCAGCCTCTACTACAAGCGGGTCAGGTGAAAAACCATATTGGAATGCTTCGTAATTTACGACTCTTTTACCATCTTCTAATTTACCGCTTAAAGCAAGGGCAGTGTCTTCATTATTAAGTTTATCAACTTTCAGGTCGGCCCCGTGTTGCATTGGGTCAGAATGATCATGTGTGACTGTTTGAACTGGCTTTCGAGAATAATAATCTACCAGTGAAAAAATCAGAAGTAACAGTATTAATCCTAGAATTCCACAAACCTTAAAAAAGGCGTCTTTCCTTTTAATAATATTCATTCCCCTTTTCCCCTTGTAGTCTATATTCAATATAAATTAAAAAATATTTTTTCACTGTTTTTTTAGTCGAAACTCTGCTTTCTGTTTAATAACTAGGATAGAGCGCATAATATCCTAAGAGGGGGGCATTGAGCTGATATTCAGTTGCGATCTCGCCTTTGTCTATGATAAGGGAGGGGGGAGAGCATCCCAATTCATTCCAGAACTCAAAGCCGCGATTTATTGAATATATTCAATTCATAGCCCCCCTGTAGATGATTTTTTAATGTTGATGTCCCGAATGTTTTGCTTTTGCGTCTTTTCCCTTTTCTACTTTTACATCCTCGAGGGTTACGCCTGCTTTTTTTAATTTTTCTATATATTTGTCAGGATTCTTCTTTATCATACCGATGCATCCAGCGCAACATACATATATTCTTTTGCCTTTGACATCCACAAAAAGCTTCTTGTTGATTTTTTCGCCCATTACCGGGCAAACGGTTTGAGCCTTTAATTCTTTTTTTTCTGCTTTCTTTTCATCTCCTGTAGCGAATGCTGATGTGCCGATTAGAAGCGCTATCGAAATTACGATTACCGTGCTCAGCTTTTTCATTTTTACTACCCTTTTTGTTGATTTTGACGTTGGTCTAGTTTACTATGCGAAAATAGCTTTTTCTATTTTCTATATTATATAAAGACCCACAAATATTAAAACTGTTACGTGAGAAACGTCTTTTTTTAATTAATTACCGGAGTTTTAGGGTGACATTCATTCAGCTCATTGAGGAATAAGTGCTTGAGGTTATTTGCAAGCAAGATCTTTTTTGTTTTTTCAAGTTCTTTTCCAATTAATTCCTCTATCTTTGCCACTGATTTTGCATATTTCACTAAGTTTTCCTCATACAGAAGTTCAAATTTCAGTAAGGTCTGCTGAGCATCAATGAAATCCAGATAGTCTGCTGTACCTGCAATATAAGCATACTTGGTGGCGCTAAGAGACTTTTTAGATTTTGGAATAAGTATATCGCGATAGAGTGATATTTCTCTTTTGGAATCTCTGAGCATAAATAATCTTTGTTTTAACTCAGACATAAGAAAATTGGTTTTGTCTTTTTTTCCTAGTAGGAAACTTTGATGTTTGGCTTTTGCTTCACGCCTTTCTGCTTCATATTTATTGAAATTGATTGGTAAATTAAATGAAACCATAGCAATTATTGGATCTTTACCGTTACCAGATCCGTTCCCGCGACCAGTTTCAATATATTCAGCTCCAATGGTGAGATCTGGAATGTATCTCCTTCTTGCCAAATCGGCATTTTTCTTTTCTCTCTCGGCAAGATGATCCAGTTTTTCTAACTCAGGATTTGATTTTACCAGTTTTTGAAGAAAGGCTTCACTTGGCAGATTAATATTGTCAGCATGAATTGCTTTGGGGTAATCAATATTTTGGTTCATTCCTCTGTTTAGCACATAGTTAAGTCTTGCCAGCACCGGTTCTTTGAAGTCTTTCAACGAGGCAAGTCTATTCGCAAATTTTGCTGTTTCAATTTGGATTTTAAGATAGTCGGTATATTTAGCCGCCGCCGTATCGTATTCCTCTCCGGCAATCCTCTGCATTTCTTTAAAAAGTTCTAAATTCTTTCCAACAATATCAATGGACCGAGCAAGGAAGTAGTAGTTATAGTATGCTTCCTTGACTTTGTAAAAAAGTTTCAATTTCTCAGAGTCATATTCTTTCCGTTTTGCTTCTGCATTTTCAAAAGCCGCTTCACCACGCAATAACAGAGTGCCGTACCATGGAAACGTCTGAGACAAGGCAAATTTCTGACGCTGTGGCCCTGCTTTTGTCTCAACCGCGATGATGAAATATGCATATGAAAATTTTGGATCCGGTAATGACCTTACCTGAGGAATTTTTCCCAATGCGCTCTTCCACAGATTGAAAGTAGCTTCCAGGCTGGGGTTAGAGAGCGCAGCATAGGCTATAAAGTCGCTTAACGAGGAATTCTCGTTAAGTTCAGGCAAAGTTTCTGTTAATCTATTAGAATAATGCTGCTCAATGTCATTGACTGTATTCCAGGTATTCTTTTCCTGGATTGTCGCGCATCCAGAAAAAGCTGTAATAATGAATCCCAAAATAGTAAGATTGTGCCACTTCATAATGTTTAGAGACTTTCCTTGCTCAATAATTCCTTTCGTTTTAGAATAATCTTAGGCGTCTAGAAAAAAAGCATTCCCGCGGTTTTGGCAATAGGTATATCTGGATGGCAACATGTCCAATCAGTAATCTTTTCAGCTTTATTGGCTGAAACATGTTGCTCGGGGAGTTTGATTGATATTCCTTTTGTACTGTATAATTAGATAATCGACAGCGCAAAAAGCCAAAAATATGGGGGGGAATAAATTTCCCTCATATTGAAAATGCTCCTATAGATTATTTTTTAATGGCACCCTGAACGTTTTGTTTTTGCGCCTTTTCCGTTTTCTGCTTTTATATTCTCGAGGGTTATGCCTGCTTTTTTTAACGTTTTGATATATTTATCAGGATTATTCTTTATCTTTCCGATGCATCCGCCGCAACAAACATATATTCTTTTCCCTTTGACATCAACAAAAAGTTTCTTGTTGATTTTTCCGCCCATTACCGGGCATATAGTCTGATGTTTGGCTTTGACTTCCTCCGCAAAAATTAAAGACCCGCCAATAAGTGAAAGTCCAGCCAACAACATGATTAACATTTTTTTGTTCATTTCTTTGTTCCTTATTCTTTTAGTGATTTAGTGAATTTTTTCTAAAATTGTTCCATCTCCCTCCCTGTTTTTTTTAGATATTTATAGGCATCGTAAATGCTACTTTTGCAAGGCGCATAAGTTTTGTTCATAGCAATATAACATGACTAATCAGACCCCATTCTTAGAAAAAGACTGTCTTTTTTCTTGGAATCTTTTTTAACTTTTTCCAGCCTTATGCCTTCTTTTTTTAATTTCTCAAGAAATTCCTCAATATTGCCCTCTAATACTGTAATACATCCATTACAACAAACATATATTCTTTTGCCCTTATAGTCATAATACAGAGCCTTATTGATTATTCCGTCCGTAACAGGGCATCTTGTCTGATATTTGGCTTTGACTTCCTTTTTTTCCTTGTCAGCTTTCTTGGCTTCGTCAGCAAAAGTTAAGGAACCTACAAGCAGGAATGCTCCGATTGCTAATATTGTTAATATTTTTGCGCTCATTTTATCCTCCTTTGAGTTTAATTAACTCTATTGCTTTTTAACCTTCTAATTGCAGAAGTTTTACTTTTGTCTGTTACTAACTTAGCCTTTTGTTTCGCGGAGTTTCTTTTCTTGTTCATCGTTAATTTAGCCTGTTGCTTTGCTGATGTTTTATTTTTGTCTGTTACTAACTTGGCCTGCTGTTTAGCTGATTTTTTATCTCTATCCGTCCATTTAGAAAAATCTTGACCTGCGAGTCCGAGACTGATTTGGGTAAGAAGCATCATTCCTATAATTAATGTTTTCATTATACCACCTCTTCATCTTTCACCTATTAAAGACGCGGGAGGAAGCCTTTTGTTATGCTTGTTTATAAAAAAAGTCAACAATTCTGTTGTATTATTGAAACTGATGAAAGAAAGTCTAATATAACCAGTAGATAATCATTCTGTTTTTTTTTGATGATTGACCGTAACATTTTTAAAGCTGTTTCGTCTTTAGGAGTAGAAGGTTTGGATAATATAGATTTAAATGTAACGTTAAACAAAGCAAGGGCATTGGATGCTTCGGCGATGGCTGAGTTATGCGAAAATTATTATCCAAGAATACTTAAATATATGTATTATCACGCAGGAGCAGATAAAGCTGAAGATTTAACTGGAGAGGTTTTTCTGAAAGTGATGCGTTCTATAGACAAACAAACAGGAAACTTTGAGGCATGGCTTTATAAAATAGCCAGGAACACGATTATTGATAAAGCCAGATATACCAAGGCAAGGCCTGAAGTTGAACTTGATCTTGACGTTCAGGAACAAACTGCAGACAGGAAAGACAGCAACCAGAAAATGACTTCAGCTCTGGATATACAATCAGCCTTGCGATTATTAAATGAAGAACAGCGTGAACTACTGACATTGAAATTTATCCAGGGTCTTAACAATGCCGAAATTGCAGAGATTATGGAAAAGCAGGCCGGAGCAATAAGAGCTATGCAGTTCCGCGCCTTATCCTCGTTGCGCAAACTCCTAAAAAAGGAGGGAAAAGAAGATGAATGACTTGGAAAAAATTCTTGAATCATGCATCGAAAAAAGAAGAAAAGCAGGATTGTCCATTGAGGAAGTTCTGAAGGACCATACTCAGGAACAAGCGGAAGAGATTCGTCCTTTGCTTGAGCTTTCAGAAGAACTTGGCTCATTGCCCGATCCTGTTCCTTCTCCCGGCGCAACTTTTAAAATCATGGCTGAGATCGTTTCAACTGAAAAAAGCAACTCAAAACATGCCTGGCGTTTTTTACAGGCAAAAGGAATGTTGCGACTTGCGGCGAGTTTTGTCGTCATCTTGTTTCTCGGATTGGGATCTGTTTATGCCTCATCGCAAACTTTGCCGGGAGATTTATTATACCCGTTAAAGAAGCTGACGGAAAAAGTCCGCTTTTTCCTTACCGCGAATGATAAAAACAAAGCTGAACTCCGATTGGTTTTTTCTGATAAACGTCTGGCTGAAGCCATAAGAAAACATCAACAGGACAAAGAAATTGACCCGGAGTTGTTGGAAGAAATGCTAAACGAAGCAAAGAAGGCTCTTCTTTACAGCTCCAAGCTTGATGCGGAAGATAAAAAAGACGTTGTTTCTCTTTTGGACCGCACGACATTGCATCAGAGAAATGAGATTGAAGATTTGTACAAGAAAGCTTCGCCCAATGAGCAGAAAATCCTCTCTCCATATTTGTGTGTCTGCAATCATCGTTGCAAAATGATGAAGAATATTCTGACCGATATGAATCTGAAGTCCGCCAGTGATATTCAGGACTCATGCATGCCGGAGTCTTCGATTCTCTGTGGTTGTAAGGAAGGAAAACCTTGCAAAAAATCTCGGGCTGAAGTAAATATCTGGAAAGACGCTTATCCTTCAGCGTCAAAAAATATAGACGAACATTAAAAACACCAATTTTACACGTAGCCCCTAAAATTTCACACTGCCCCCCGTAACGTTTTGCTTTTTGGCACGTCTTTTCTATATAGACATCCTTAATTTATATTGGAGAGGCAATGGAAAAAAAAGAAGACAATCTTAAGACGTTGGCCTCAACAGCCATTTCTATGAATTTTGTAAAAAGAAACAATGGTGAATGGAATTATCAGCAATGGATTGACTTTTGTTTTAGTCTGGAGGCAAGAGGTTATTTCCCTATTGATTTGGATCAAGTAGGGCTGATGCTTGAAAGTGAAAAAACTGAACTTTTTGCCAAAAACAAAGGAGCGTCAGAAGACAGTGGCATAGGGGTGGTGGTTGAAGAAAATAGATTGCTTGAAAGCTATGCTAAATGCTAATTGGGTGGAGCCGAAATGAAACAAGAAGCAGAGTATTTAATAAAAAATAGACCGCGCTTCCGGGGTGATGTTTACTACCCCAGCCCCCCTTATTCATTCCGGGAGTTGTGGTCTTTCTGTGGAAGAATTATTGCCCCAAGTTGTCATAGCGAAAAAAAGGATAACTTATGAAGCAATCTACAGAAAAAAAGAATGCAATATCTCCACCAAGCCGCTTGATAAAGATCTTAGCGGTGGACGATAGCAAGACTAACCTCATACTTCTCGATTTGCTTATAAGTAAAATTGAAGGCATTCTTTGCGAATTTGCCCAAAATGGTCAGGAAGCGCTGGAGAAGCTCTCATCAGGCAATGTTTATAATCTGGTTCTTATGGACTGTGAGATGCCAATTATGAAAGGAGATGAGGTCATTAGACGCATTCGCGAATCCGGCAAGGAATACGCAAATATTCCGATCATATGCATGTCCTCAAAACATGAAGATTCCTGCGTCGTAAAAAGCAAACAGTGCCTTGAGTGTGGAGCAAGCGGTTTTCTTTGCAAGCCAATAAGAAGACCGTCTCTGCAGCTATTACTGGAGCTTTTTGCCTATGTGGGAACGCCGGGCGACTACAAAGCATCTGTCATTTAACAAAAGTAACGGTATGAATATTTGGAGTACGTATTTGAAGCGGAAAATTCGAAAAAAATTACAGGAAGCGTTTTTTATAGCTTTAAACTAAGTTATTAACAGAGTAAAGGCAACGATTTTTGCACTTTGCCTATAGGCAAAAAGGGAATGCCCTGATTGGGTAACACAATGTTCAATAGTTTAAGAGACAGAATGTCAAAACAGGAGACAGAAAAAATGAATTCATCTTCCATCAATGCTTTAACGCGCGGTCTGGATGGATTGGCAGTAAAAATAAAGAGGCCCCTTTCCTCAAATTCTAGAATTGTCAAAATAACTTCAGAAAGCAATAATAAAAGAAGATTTGGACTCAATATGGAAGATATTGGTGGAGCAACAGGAAAAAATGAGCGAGTTCGAGCAGTACAACTATCTTTGGGGGCAACTTGTGGACGAAAATACAAACAACCCGAATATTGGCGTCATGAAAGAAGAAATCAATTCAGGAATAAAGATGATACGCAAGACCGATAACCCCAACGTTACATTGATACAGAGTTTTCTTTTCTCAATAAGAAAAGTTTTGAAACAAACAGACACAAACATCATTAACAGTATCGGTTAAAATAAGGAACAGGAATTATGGCAGCAGGAATGGACATTGCCTTGGTAGCGGGAAAAAGCTCGCTAATGACCACACAAAAACAAATGGCTGTGATAAGCAATAATGTTTCAAAAGCAAACGACCCTGATTATCACCGTCAAACCACGTCCATTGATCCCAACGTTATGGTTATGGGCGACAGCGGCTACTTCGGAACAGGCGCCCATATAGCCATGGTAGTAAGGCAATATGACGCCGCCCTCGAAACAAGCCTTAGAAACGCAAAAAGCAGCAATTCTTATGAGCAAGCTTATTATAGACAGTTAACTGGTATTGAAGATGTGCTCGCCCCGGGAGTATCCGACCAGTTGGATGGTGTAATTCAGACTTTTGCCACCATGATGCAGTCAGTGGCAACAAGCCCGGAAGAACTCGCAAACAGAACAGCCTTCATTGGCTCCGCAGAAAACCTGGTTGACAGACTGAATCAGAATTATGACAACATGTCACAGATAAGAAACTATATATCTACAAACGACGCTAACGGGACCGGGGCAATAACCAAGGCCCTTGAAGATGTGAAAAACCTTTTGCAAAGGGTTCCGGCTCTGAATAAAAGGATTAGAGAGCTAGAAGAAAACGGATTCAGAAATCAAAAAGCCAATGACCTGCGCGATGAACGCGATAAGATAGTCACAGGGATCGCCGAGTATATTGACATCACCGTTTCGGAAGGAAGCGATTCGAGGTATACTATTATCTGCGATGGCAACACTCTGATAAACGGAACTTATACACCGGATCTGTCAGCCGACTATATGGTTATAAAAATGACTAATACTCCCCCGAGTCCACACTTTGTCCCCTCAATAGTATTGAACAGCGACAATGCTACAACTGTCAATCTCTCCTCTGGGAAAGTGGAAGCCTATGTGGACGCGCATGCCTATGTAACAGGAAAAATGGACGAAATTTACAGTTATGCCCAGAACTATGGAGACTCTATTACCGACCCTGGAGCTCATTGGGAAGCCGCTAACGCATATGTTTTGAACGATGCAGTCAGACCTGTGCCTTCCAATGGTTATGCATATACCGCAACTGCAGTGGTGGGCAACAGCGGGGCCGCCCAGCCAGCTTGGCCGGTAGTCATAGGAAACACTGTGGTGGACGGCGGAGTAACATGGACGGTCACCGGCAAATTCAGCGTAGTTAACGCCTCTCATATGGAAGGTTACGACTTATACGGAAATTCAGGCGGAAAGTTGTTTACAATGGCAGCAACACAACCCGCTGCAGGAAATATCCTGTCAGTGGCAATATCAGAATCACAAAAGGTCGCCGCATCTTCTGTAGGCGATGAAACGGCGGCGGATCCGGCAATTGAAGTGGAAAAAGGAAATGGAGGCAACATGCTTTCATTGTGGAGCGACATAAATAGCACAACAACCCCCGATCCAGCCTTAAGCGGAGAATCTATACTCAGCTATCCAAACAGATATATCAGCACTATTTCACGCGATGTGGCCTCTGCCAAAGACAGGGCCGACACAAGCAGTAATATTCAGAACATGTTCCAAAACGCAGTTTTTGAAGTAAGCGCGGTAAATATGGACGATGAAATGACCGACATGCTTGAAGTGCAAAGAACCTATCAGGCAACCGCGAAACTCATGAATGTAATAGATCAGATGATAGGAACAGTATTGGAGATGCTGTAATATTTTGAATAGAAAAAACAGGGAGAGATCCCCCTGGAATTCGAAACCGTCAGCGTCAAAGAGCATAGACGAGCATTAGACCCGCCAATTTCATTCGTAGTCCTTAATTCACATTGCCTCCCGTAACGTTTTGCTGTTAGAAACGTCTTTATCATATAGACACCCTTAATTCATAAAGGAGTAGAGGAATGAATACTAAACCCAAAATATCACTTGCCTTGGCAGTAGCAACCTTAACCGCTCTGACTATTGCCGTTGCAATGGGACTTTACGCCATTATTCAATTTTACACCATGCCGAATCATACCGTTCTCAGCTTACTGGCTGAACACGGATGGCATGTGCTGGTTTTGAGCTTATTTTCCTACTTTATTTTTTATCTGGTCTTGTATTATATAGTAGTCAGACCTGTCAAGCAGATATATTTAAAATGTTATTCCATAACCAAGGGAGATTTCTCCAGATTAGAATTGAAATCAAAAATCAAAGAAATACAGGAAGTAGTTGACGGCATAAACATGATAACATGGCTACAGAAAAAAAATGAAGATAACGTCCAGAAAGAACCATGAGTCATGAAAATATTTTGTCTGCGGATATTCTTCGTCTCTGACAATTCAGGAGGCGGTTCTCAATGGCAAAGAGCCGGATGGTTTGTCTCTGTCTAAACTCCGGTCTCCCATCCTCGCAGATTGGAATGAAGAAACCTAACGCAGGAATGGAGTTGATTTCATTTCTGTTATCTGGTGATACAGTAAGGCTAGAGATTCAATATTTAGGAATTCAAAGGAATACAGTAGCACAAGAAAAAGATTAAAGCATACTCATAATTATTTAGCAAATCAATTCACTTAATTTGGTATTTGCTGGCGCTCATCTCGGATAAATGATTTCCAGTGTTAGCCAGCCAGCAAGGAGGACTGAGGCATGAGTGCAGAACTAAATACAGAAAGAGGGCAACGAAAAGATCCTGTCTGTAATATGGTGGTATCGAGTGATTCCGAATACTATTGCCATTATGCGGAGAAACATTATCATTTCTGCAGTAAGCATTGCTTGCACAAGTTTAGAGAGCGCCCAGAACGATATCTGGGCAAGGAAACTTCACCACCTCATGTAGCAGGGGTGACGAGTTAAACACGTACACTTGCCCTATGCACCCTGAAATTCAACAGCAGGGAGCTGGTAGTTGCCCCAAGTGTGGTATGGAGCTGGAGCCAATGGGAATACCTGGAACCTATCATAATTCATTGGGTTCAAAAAAGCAAGTATTTTGTGCGTAACGAGTAATCTGCACTGCTTGGGTTAAATAATTTTTCAATGCCATGTGGCCTGGATACAGTTTTTGAATCTAGAAAAGCAAAAAAATAGTGCGAGTTCGAAAGTTGCGCATGCTCAGGCATTATCCCCCAAAAACCAGAAACATTCGAGTTAGTTTCAAAATCTCAGTCTCTTGTGTGTGGCAAAATTGCTGTTCTTATAATTAAACAATGAGTTATGTGTTTTTGTCATTTTTTTATAGTACAGGGTTGACATATTTACATTATTAATATATAGTTAGGCTATGGTTAACCTAGTAAATCAACCAATAGAGGGTTAAGTATGGCTAGTCTGGGATTTGCTCCAAAGCATATATTGATAGCTGATAGGCTAAGGAAATATATAACCGAAGGCAAAGTTCGTCCGGGCGAACGATTGAAGCCTGACACAAAACTTGCGCTTGAATATGGAGTGAACAAACAAACGGTGGCAAATGGAATGGCCCTCCTTGTTGAAGAGGGGCTTATATCCCGCTCCCCAGGCAGGGGCACTATTGCATTAAGGAACAGGCCTCCGGAAAACGAAAATAAGAACAAATCCGTTGGAGTTGTAGTTTTCAGCAAAGGCCATGTATGGCAGGATATGTCCAAGACAATAACTTCTGCGTTATTTAAGAGGAACCTTTACCCTGTGTTTGTCAGCGAAGATTTTCTTAGACCATACAACACAAAGCTTGTTCAAGAATTTATGAAAAAGCTCATACAAGACGGTGTTCTAGGATTTATTATAGATGGTGATGAAGAAATTCCTTTTGAATTTTTAAAAAGAAATCTATCAAGATTTAAAAATTTGGTTTTCATTGATCACTACCAGTACGGGAAAAAAATTGAAGGAGCAAAGTATATCCTGACTGATTATGAAAAGAGTGGAAGAGAAGCGGCGCGCTATATGATAAAAAATGGGCATAGAGCTATAACATTTTTCCCGAATAAAGAAAAGACAAAAGTTGGTTTTATTGGTTCGCCGCAACAACAAATAATCAAAGGGATGAAAGATGCTTGCAAGAAAAACAAAATTACTTTTATTGATCAAATTCCAGATTATATTATGAGAAATGGATTAACTCCAGAAATTTATTCTATGATGGAAAACAAGTCTATTGCAAGGCCAACCGCCGCCCTCGCTATTCAGGACGCATTGATCATTAATGAATTACTTCCCTCTCTTCTTAAAATGGGCATGAAGCTTCCCGAAGATATGTCGCTTATTGGATTTTACAATACTCCATGGGGGGTGAACGATGCAGACTTTCTGCTTTCAACATTTTCGATAAGAGAAGATTTCCAGGCAGAAACAGCAGTAAAAATGTTCAATGATGAAATAACCGAAACAGAAATGACAGTAGCACCGGAATTAATTAAAAGAAATTCAGTAGTAGCCAGGAGGAAATGTGCCAATGAAGCATAAAGTCTCAAGGTTTTTGGAGTTTACACTCATCGAACTATTGGTTGTTATTGCTATAATAGCAATTTTGGCAAGCATGTTGTTGCCTTCGCTTCAAAAAGCAAAAGAAACTGCGTTAAAATTGTGTTGCATGAACAACATAAAACAAGTGGGAGTGGGAGGGTTGTTTGCCTACTCCAATGATTTCGATGGCTGGGCTTTGGGAGGCTGGATGGGGCCTTTCGGATTTGACGAAGACACTCCATGGGCCCTTGTGTTGGGAAAGTACAATAGTTCTAGAAGCTTGGGATATTTAAACTGGAAATATCAGGTGCAAAAACCTGCTGAAGGGATATTCAAGTGCCCTACTGAAAAGGGAGCGATTACAACTCCCACCCCTGCAATAAATTTCGGAATCAGCAACAGGATAGCGATTTCAACAGTGCCATGGAGAGCAAATTCTGACAGAAAACTTTTCAAAATTTCGTCTCCCAAGTCTCCTTCCTCTCTTTTATATCTTGCTGATTGCCAAATTGATTCCTATCATGTCGGAAATGCTGGCGCATCCTGGTCGGAGCCTTCAAGGAGGCACAGTGCAGCAACAAATGTATTTTTTGTGGATGGACATGCCCAAACTCTTAAAGCAGTTGACTTACAATGGCGCAATGACAGCACTGGGGACAACTTTTATCCGTGGTCAGGCTCTCCTCAATAAGCAAAAATTATATAGATAAATAAAAAACACGTGAAAGGAACTTGTAGATGTTATTAAAAAAATGTATGAAGCCAATTATTGGAGTTATTATCTCTTTCACTATTTTTTGCGCCAGCTCTGGAGCCGAAAAAAAAGAACAGAGGCAAAAAGAAAAAATTTCCTACAAAGCTTTATCGCAAAAGGAAAAAGAATCAGACAGAGGATTGAGTTTTTTTGCAAGCTTTGACAACAATGACGTAAATGCCGACTATGCGAAAGGCGAAAAAATTTCCACGACCATGCCAAATGTAAGTTTGGCTCTTCGCGGCAAAAGCGGATTTGACGGCAAATATGCCTTTGCCAGATCTCCGGGGGAAGAGCTTAGATTTAAGATAATCAACAATGCGCATCCGGAAAAAGGAACTGTGTCAATCTGGATGAAAGGAGAAAATTACAGGCCCGGCGACAAGTTAACAAAGGGTAAAAACAGAAAAAACATAGGCTACCTTTCTCTTCATTTTGCAAACAAAGACACATGGGTGAAGTTCTGGGTATATGAATATGGCGGAGTTGTGTATTGCGATTGGCGCAATTCTATACCCCCGCAAGGATGGGGATCAGTTGGGCGCACATCCGGAACGCTGGAAAATATAGACATGAATGAATGGTTCCAGCTTGCATTCACATGGAATAAGCGAGACATGAATCTGTATCTTAACGGCGAAGAGGTTTCCTCTGTCAAATTGCCTGAAAAAGCAAATAAAACATGGAATATAAAAGCGGATTCAAAGCTCTCTTACATTGGGATAAAAAATAAGATATACAACGATGACAGCGAATGGAACACAATTGTGGATGACGTAAAAATCTATGATTACGCTCTAAGCTCTCTCGAAATAAAAAAACAGCACGCCAAAACTATCGCGTCTAAACATAAAATAGCGTTAGATGATTTTGATATAGAGTTGGATGGCGTGGATGACAATTGCGGAGGCCCTGATCGCTTGGCGGTGTTTATGGGATTTAGCGCCTTGCCTGACAAATATTTAGATCTCTTGCGTAAAGGCAAAGTAAAGATTGTCTGGAATCTTTCCGGCCCGGAGGATATGAAAAACTCAGGAGCTTGGCAAACAAGCAAACTGAACGACAAAAAAATCATCAGCGGACTTGAAAAAAAAGGAGAATACAAAGTCGATGTTAAACTAGTGTTTGATGATGGGCAAAAATTCAAAGCGTCAAAAAGCATAGTCCGCCCAGATTTGAGCTTCTTTAGTTCCAAAATGGGAGAAGACGGCAAAGTCCCGAGCCCATGGATTCCGCTTGAAATGGACGGAGATTCCATAAAAATATGGAATCGTATTTACACGTTTGACAATGCTCCGTTCCCGAAGCAAATCCTTATTGCCGGGAAGCCTCTTTTGGCAAAAGCGCCAATGCTTGAGATAAAGACACCGGGTGGAAGCGTAAATATAAAATACAAAATAACCGGCAAAAACCTTTGCCCTAATGGGACAAGCGTTATACTCACCGGTTCCGGCTCTGGCAAAGGCATAGAACTTGAGTTCAAGACTCTGGTTGAGTATGATGGCTTCATTAAATCAGATTTTACCTTCAAGGGATCTCCGGAAATTGAATCAATGAAACTTGCGTGGGAAGTGAACCCTGAATACAGGCAGTTTTTACTGACACCCGCTCTTGTTGAATCCGAAGGAATATTTGAGGCAAAGTTTCCATCCAAAGGCCTAGGGCAATTCAAGGCCAATGAATTATGGCTGGCATCAGAAAAAGGAGGCTTTGCATGGACCGCTGAGCATGACGCAAACTGGGTTATTTCGCAAGGAAAGAAGAACATGCGCGCCAACCGGCAAAGTGGTTATTGTGAAGTCACAATGATAGACAAAAAAGTAAAACTGCCGGAAAATACTTCTTATCACGCATTGTTCGTTGCTTCCCCCACACGGCCTTTGATAAAAAAACAAAGAGGCTTGCGTCATGATCAAAAAATTAACATAATAGGATGGAGTGGCGCTATGTTGACATCAACTGGCACTTTTGATCCCGATCCTGTCAATTTTTCAAAAGAAATGAAAATAAGGCGGACTGGAAGCGCTGCTATTTATGGAATGGCAAAGGCTTTGACTAATTTTTCTCCGGTTGCCTGTTATTTTAAAAAATATTGGGATATTCCCGGGAATTATAGCTACAATGTCACTTTTAAGAAATCAACTCCAAACGGGGCGAAAAAGATGCGCGGCGTAAGTCTTTCGACATGTCCTAACACAGCGTTCAATAATTTTTTCCCATATAACATTTCAAAGCTTGTTAAAGAGAAACACAGTGACAGGGTTTCTGAAATATATTACGATCTGGGTGGAAATGGCCGTTGCGGAAACGAACTTCATGGTTGTAGGTTCAAAGACAAATTTGGACGGACAATCAAGAAATATTCAATTCTTGGCATGCGGAGACTGGTGAAGCGCACAGTTAACCTCTGCCATAAAAATGGAAAGACTTTTATGCTTCATGCACAGAGGAATTTTTACCCATTCTATTCAGGGATGGCGGATTACTGGTACCCTGGAGAACAATACGGCAGCGTCTTGAAAAGGAATCCATGGGCATACACCGATGAAGTATCCGATGAGGTTTATATGTCTGAGCATAATTCCAAAGTTCTAGGGACAGCCGTTATGCTCCTTCCGTCTCTCGGTTATGGCAATAGAAAATATTTCAAGCATCCGGAATATACCGAAGCCTTATTTACAATGCTTCTGGCGCACAATATAGAAACAAGCAGAGCATGGACGGTGTCTTCAATCACATTCCGCGTCTGGGATATTTTTGATAAATATAAAGCCTTTGAATCCCGTCCTCACCTCTATTATAAACAAAACACTATAAAAAGTTCCAATCCAAACGTCAGGATAACTTGGCACGAATGTCCTGACGGAAAGTATCTCTTAGCGCTTTGCAATAAAGAGCCAAGGCCGCAAACAGCTGAAATAGATGTGTCAAAATTAGCTCCTGGGGATTTTGCTGCGAGAGAGGAATATATAGGCTCAGATATAGCAGTAAAGAATGGCAAATTCAAAATAAAAATACCGGCAAGACGTTTCAGACTGGTCGGCTTTCCTCCTGCCCAGACACAAACCTTATTTAAAGACGCAATGAAGAATACCTGGAAGATATGGGTTACGCCAAAAGCTTTGGCTGATTTCAAAATTGATGAATCAGTGGGGAATTCAGCTCCAGGATCCCTTATGATTGGAATCGATCCCAAATCCCCCTTGAAAGGAAAAGGATCACTCTGTTTCCTGAATGAGTTCCCATGCAAAGCCGAATCAAAATATAAAGCAAGCGTATATTACAGGACAGAAAACCTTGCCCCCAAAGCCGTAATAAGCCTTAGCGCTCAATTGATGGAAAATTATAAATTTGCCAAATCTTTGAAAGCAGTAAAAAAGGAAAACCCCAATTCCGCAGGATGGCATAAACTGGAAATGGAATTTGCCACGCCAAAAGAAAAGGAAAATTCCTGCGATATGAAAATTCGCGCTTTGATTGGAGTAAAAAATTCAGACAAAGGCAAAATATGGTTTGATGATTTCGAATTGAAAATTATGGATTGATTAACAATGAACTCTTATAAAAAAATGAATAAACTGCATACGCTTGCAATTCTGGCATTGCTTATTCCGCATGCGAATATATCCAAAGCGGAAGATGCAGATCATGATAAATTGGAATTTAAAGACTCAATGCAGAAATGCTGGAGTAGCTGGAAACGGCCTGAGAGCGAATGCTCTTTTCGCTTTGACGAGAAAACAGGATACCAAAAACCTGGATCATTGCTTATTGAATTAGCAAATAGCAATCAGAAAAAAGATTCCGGTTGTTTTCTGAAAAGATTCAAGGTTTCTCCGGGAAAAGAATACACTGCAATTGTCTGGATAAAAACAGAGAATCTTGATGCTGGAGCTGAAGTGTCTTTGACGTTTCAATATCAGGATGCCAATAAGAAGTTCCTGAAACTGCCTCTCAATAAAACTCTTACCAAGGTGAATGACAAAAAGACCTCATGGAAAAGACTGGTTCTCACATCTAGGATTTCAGAGAATGGCAAATGGGCTGAAGTAAAAAACCTGCTTTGTACGCTGGGAGTTAAAAATACCACAAAGGGCAAGGTCTGGTTTGATGACTTTGAAATATTCGAGAATTAACTGTTTATGTTTAATTATTTTGGTCAATTCAATCCACTCTTCAAGGAAATGTCGCCGGAACCTTACGCCAGTTCTGCTTGGGAGCTTATGCAAAAAGGCGGTTTCAACAGTGTAGATATAGACTTGGATCCTCGTTTCCCTACCAATATACAAATGCAGAATGCTTCAAAGTTCAAAAAGGAAGCTAAAGAATGGAAGCTTAAACCGCTATGCTTTCACAGCTCTCCGTTTCATCGCTCGCCTGAAGGCGATTTTGATATTGAAACACAAATCATAAACATGAGAATAGCGGCGGAGTATGGAGTTGACTTTTTTCTAATACATCCATATATGAGCAGCGCCCATGGCCTTGAAAAACTTTCTTTAAAGCAAAAAACAGAACATATGAAGTTCAATTTGGATTCTATTATGCTAATCGCAAAACATGCGAAAAAGCATGGCCTGAGGACAATAGTAGAAAACGAGGTCTTCACTGATTTTGATTTTTATTTCAAGCTTCTGGATGAACTTCCTCCCGAAATATGTGGAGCCATCCTTGATGCAGGACACGCCAACCTCCAAGTGACTGAAAAAAAAATACCGCTTAATGAAATAATCTATAAACTCTCAAATCGCCTGGAGCATTTGCATCTTCATGATAATGACGGCATATCTGATCTCCATATACCAATGCTGACTCAATTGGGAACCATAAAATGGGACAAAGCGTTCAAAGCGCTAAAGGACATTGAGTATAAGGGTTGCTTGAATGAAGAGCTTACCCCATGGACAGGCAATGCCCTTATAATGTGGTCTTTAAGGCAGCGAAGGACAAGTCCATTGAAAGATCTTTGGCATTCCGTTTGATAAATGACAAGAGTTTGCCAGTATGCATGTAGCCCTCCAGCGACTTGTGTGATCGGTTAAAATAGCGAAATAGCAGTCAAATCTGCGTGTTCTTTGACAATTTACCGCGTCGGTTTATATTTTCAAAGTTTAGGTGTCATTTAGCCTCAAATGTTCTCTGTTTTAGTGAAATCCGTTTTAAAAAGTTGCACTAGCCGATGAAGGAATTAAAAAAACTTCATAGGATTAAGTTGTTTATTATAAGTCATTAAGAAAAACAGAGGACAATGGAGAGGGTTTAGCTTTACGTTGCGTCTGCTGTACCATCCTTTTTTTTCGAACCAAAAAACCCGTAATTTTGCGCTATCCCTGTAGCACTCCTTACTGGCGGATATACTGGAATGAAACACCCGGCGGATTCATCAAAAGAACTAATATGCGCCTTGAACTTAAATCTGACATCTTCGTTATAATTCCCGGCAACACTCTTTTTTCCTCGGAGAACATCAAGCCCTTTAATCAGCTCTATGTGCACTTTTCCGTATGTGTTCCTTTTACAGAAATATCAAACAAGATTATGGTATTTAAAATCAATGAAGTCGAAAACTTCTACTTTAAAAATATCATCTCCAGCGTCAGAGATTCAGCAAATTCAAGCATCAACTTCAGCCTTTATGTTCATTCGTTCATAGACTACGCCCTAGCTCGGATACCTGAACATGACTTCAAGTCGTCCCGGAAGATAGATCCGAGAATTTTAAAGGCCATCAACATCTTTGATAAAAACATTTCCCGAATTATCTCAAATGAGGAAATGGCACAAATGATAAACATTAGCACAAACGGGTTTATCCGTCTTTTTACCAGCGAAACTGACACGTCGCCTCAAAAATACCACCGCAATAAAAGAATTGAAAAAGCTTGCCTTCTGCTGCATTTCTCCGAAAAAAACATTGATGAAATAGCCATTAAAACAGGTTTTCTTGATCGGTATCACTTCTCCCGTGAGTTCAAAAAGTCAACAAGTAATACCCCTGCCGAATTCAGAAAAACAAAAGGCATATGACATCATTTTTACAGGCTCTCAAGGAAGCAAGGGGAAAGTGACCGGGGTTCTCCTAATAACTTGGAGTTGCAATTTCAGAGAGCAGTTTGCGATTTTTACATGCTCAGGCATTCGCGTCAAAAAGCAAACCACAGGCCAGTTTTTCGAAAATCCTAAAGATGACGGGCAACTGACAATTTAACAGATAATTTGAGCTCAAAACAATCCGTCATTTTACCCGGATGAATAAGTGGATAGCTCGGGAATGCTCCAGGTGTTTTAACAGATCACACAAGTCGCTGGAGGCCTACACGCGATGATTGCAACTTGACAAGAGATTTTTTTGGTACAATAATTAGAGTTGTGCGGAAATTTTTCATGATTTTTTTGAAATCTAATGTCACAAACTCTCGAAAAGAGTCAATTAAAGTGTAAAAGATCGATTTTTTTATGAATTTGCGAGACGAAGAAATAAAACATAAGCTGTTTGAAACCCTTGTAAGGGAACATCATAAAAGAGCGCTGGGATTTGCGCACTCGCTAGTTTCGAACTCGAACGACGCGGAGGATTTGACGCAGGAGGCTTTTGTGACAGCATACAGGAAGATCGAGGAATTTGATGTGTCAGCCGATTTTGGGAGCTGGGTAAGAGGAATTATAAGAATGAAATATTTTGAACATATAAGGAAAAGGAAAGATATCCCGATGGACGACAAGATAATCGAACTTATCGATAATCAGCACCAAAAATGGGATATGGCCGAAATTGACGAAAAAGGCGATGTTTTCACTCATCTCAAGGGGTGCATTGGCAAGCTTGAAGATCTTTCGGGAAGCATGTTGAAAATGTTTTACTACGAGAAGAAAAAATGCGCTGAAATCGCTCAGGCTATCAATTTGAACGAGGCCACAGTAAGAAAAAGGCTGGAAAGAATACGGAGCTCTCTGAAAATGTGTCTGGATGAGAACATTGGACAAGGAGCGCCAAGTTGATGCAAGAATCTGACAACAATATAAAAGACCTGGAAAAAGAAGCCCACGAAAGGGCCCTGGACGGCCTCCTTAGAGAAACCGCCCGGGGGGGAACGGAGCGGGATCTGGATTTTGTGGCACAAATAATGAACTCCGTGAAAGAAACCGAAACCGTCGAAACCGTCGAAACCGTCACAACCATCACAACCATAAACTTCCCGCAAATATTAAAAACTGTGGGCGCTGTCGCGGCAAGCGTTGTCTTTATTGCCTGCCTGTCATATTATTTTATAAATTCAACAAAAATGCCATCGATAAAAAAAGGATTCTCCACTCCGCGCATTTTAGCTTCGTCGCCGGGCGGCATACTGAACAGAAGAGGAATTGAAAAAGCTATCGACAACGGAATGGAGCTCGAACAGAAAGACCTCGTGCGCGTGTTCCCATCCAGCAACGCATATGTTCAATTCCCGGATATGAGCCGCCTTGAGCTGGGGCCGGGAAGCGTAATGAAATTTGAAAAGCTGAACAAACGGAAGAAATTTCGCAACACGGTAAGCCTGAATAATAAA
>Ga0075121_1000302_pt1 | contig 34698 bp, 36 predicted proteins | sample AntAceMetag02UKG_FD_69793 | JGI IMG/M metagenome (GOLD analysis project Ga0075121, IMG submission 69793) | Saline lake microbial communities from Ace Lake, Antarctica - Antarctic Ace Lake Metagenome 02UKG | ecosystem: Environmental > Aquatic > Non-marine Saline and Alkaline > Saline | place... | reverse complement strand
ACAATTCCATTGTTCCGATTATTAGTTATCAGTTCAGAATTATCAATTGATTTTCATATTCGCTATCGCTTGGGGGTTTGGGAACGAGAAGTGTTTGAGCGCCAATGGAACTCGGCAACTTTGTGCTATACCAATGAAAGCGAGTTTTTTTTTCCAGAACTTTTTGGTTCTTTTTAGTTATAAAAAGAACAGTTCTCTCAATATCCAACCACGATAAAAGAAGGGATTCCTCCGCTTCGGTCGGAATGACAAGAGTGAGGTTTTTAACTTCCGAACTGCCCCATCGCCACAATATCATCATGTCGCCCAGCCATTTGATACAACCACTGCAATCGTGCCATGATATTTTTGGGAGAAGTGAGAAACACTTCTGAGTGAAGAATGGCAAACACTTCTCGTGAAACTTCTGTCTGAATTTTTCGTTGAAGCAAGATGCGAATTTCCCGCGGAACACGGTCGAGCATGTAGAACGCTTTTTGCGACAACTTCTGATCTTTCCCAAAGAGAATCTCAATCAATCCTGGAAGAGCCCGTGCATCTCCAAATTTCGCAAGCGCAACTAATGCGTGCAATCTGATGTTGTCCGACTTGTGATTGATAAATTTGTACAGTGTTTCCTGTTGCATTTTATCCTGCACCTCTCCAATCGCATACAACGCTGAGATCTGGTGCTTTACTTGTTTACTTGTTACCAATTCCTGCAAGATTGCCCGCAATGGTTCTTTTTCTTCAAACTTCCACAACGCAATCACCGCGTGTGATTTGATTCGCGGATCACGATACTCAAGATACTTTTGTACGTAGAAAACGATTTCCGGATCATCAAACATTCGGCATGAACGCAGGTACACAGATTTTAATTTATCATCCGCCTTTCGCATGTTCTTGAGAAAAAACGGAGCGACTTCATGATTTGGAGAATGTTTAAAGATATTCATCACCAGCAACTTTTTGAAGTGCGGATGTTTCGCTTTCGCAAACAATTCCTGCAATGTTTCTCTCAAATGGTAGTGCGTAAACGCATGATCTTCCCAGTACGAAGTCGGAATGTTTAGATGAAAAAGTGAATCAGCAATTCTCATCTTTGTTTCCAAATTCTCATCTTTGTCTCGCAAGATATTTAAATACACATGAACAACCCGTGGATCATTAATCGCAGAAATTGTGTTGATAATTTTTTCTCGAATAAGATCGATTTCATCTCTGTGTTGAAGTTTCTGAACGAGAATATCAGCTCGATCTTTGTGTCCTCTTTGTCCAAGTACTTCAATCGAATGAAGCTTCCCTTCAATATTTTGTTCTGATTCCAAATTTGCTTTTGAGAGTTGAGTGAAACTTTTCCAAGAAGGAAAACAAATCAGCAACAAGATCACTGTCACTCCTGCCGCTGCAGGAAAGATAAATATACTCGGAACGGAAAAGAGGAGCAACACTCCGAGCCCAATTCCAAACGGTCTGATAATTCCTTCCAAAAAAAGTCGCACTGATTCTCTCCGATGAGAGAACACTGAGTAAAAACTAATATGATACGCCGATTCTCCAATTGAGTGCGTTCCGTGTTGGATCGCTCTGGTCAGCGCTACTCCTCCGTATCCCAAAACCGATAGTGCGAGTCCTGCCAAGAGCAGGAAGAAATACGTAAACATCGATCCAACTACTCCAAAGTATTGCAATACTCGTGGGGTCAGGAAGAACTGAATACACAGTGCGAAAAACGCAAAGAAGAGATGAAACATTCCCAAGTCATGCGCCAGTGATTTCCGCATAATGAGTTGTGAAGAAATGGTCTCCACCTTTTCTTGCGTTGCGTGTTGCACGTCTTTTACTTTTTCAATCACCTTGGTGAAAAGCGATGCCTGCATTGTTTGTGCCGGCACATGAACTTCGTGATGTTCTCCAGATGGCACAATGTGCGACTGAATTTCCTTCGTAAATTCAAACTCAATAATCGTAAATACAACTACTTGTAACAGGAGCATCACCAGCAAGTGTTTGAGGAATTGAATCTTCCCAACGCCTCGAAGACCTTCTCCCAGCGGATTTTTTTGATTCTGTTTTTGAATCTTTGGTTTGAGAAAACTTGGAATCGTATGCAGAATTTTCGGCATAAATGTAATCAAAAGCCCAATCCCAAACAGTGATCCCATCCACAACCACAACACAGATTGATCCGCGATCATGTCGAGGAAGAAGACCATCAAGGCCGCTCCCACGACCGATCCAATCGTAATCGCTGATTCGATCTTTGGCATAAATCGCTGCGCTTCAGACGGAGAGAACAGGTGTTCCGTGAGTCGATGAAGCGCGATATTAATTTGAGAAAAGAAGAGATCTTTCGCAAAAATTACAAGAATGAAAAAGGCCAACTGCGTTGGTTCGAAAAAGAATGATCCTCCAACCAATACCGCCGTTGCGAAAATAAGAAACAATAAGAATGTTCTGAGTGATAATCGTGGAAACAAAAAACTTGCGATTCCTGATCCCACTACATACAACCCTGCGTCGAACAAGAAGAACCATAACAAATTATGAATTCCAAACTGCTCTACGAAGAGCGCTGTCAAAATAATCCAAGAGACAATAAACCCTATTTGAAACAAGAAACGAGCCCCCCAACAGAGTTGTAGACGTGAGGATTCTAGTTCAGTTATTCCGAGTAGTTTTTTTATATTTATTTTAAACATTCTTTGTTTTTGTCAATTTCATGATTTACTACATGTTATTATAACACAAAACATATATAAATTCAAGCCTCTGTGAAAGAAAAGTTGAGCACCGTTCAGGAATCAAGAAGTGGTTATGAAAATGAATAATTTGCGATTTTCGATTTCGGATTTTCGATTTTGAACACTCTCCTTCAAGCAAACATACTTTTTAATTCTCTAACTTTTAAACTTTTCAATAACTCGCAATTTCTAATTCGTAATTTGTAATTGATAATTCCCCATTATTCTCTCGTATCTTTTTTTGTTTTCTCGAAATTGTGCTATAAAAAGGAAAAGCTTTTTTTCCCCACAAAGATGACTTTTTCAGCACACACTTTCGAAACCAATCCATCAGAAGGAAACCTCGGTTTCGCCTTTCGCGAGAACATCGCCGAAGGCCAAGAGGTATTTTTCTTAGGAAAATTTCATGAAGACGACGTTGACGCCAAAACGGTTACCGAGGCAATCTTTGGAGCCGCCGTTGAAAGCTTCACGAGTTCTAAGACTACAGATGCCTATGATAAGTTCGAAGATGCCCTCAAGGCAGCAAACCTCGAAGCGCAAAAACGAAAAAAGAACTGGAAGCAAGTGCCAAACATTGTTATCTCATTTTTTGATTTCAATAATCTCTATCTTTCTCAATCCGGTGAATGCGAAGCCTATTTGATCCGAGGAACAAGTGTTTCTCAAATCACAGAAACACCTGAAAACGAAGACTCACTCTTCTCAAATATTTTGAGCGGACAAGTGGCTATTGATGATGTTGTGATTCTTTCTTCAAACAGACTCCTTCGTGTCATTACCGCAAATCAAATTGTCGATACGCTCAGCCGAAGCGATTTCGGAGAAGCGATTGGACTCTTACGACACGAACTCCAAACAGCAAGTGACGAAGACACGCTTGTAACAGCGGTTGGAATTGGAAAAAAAGAAACTTCGCAAAGTGCCGGATTCCTTTCTAAAGTAGTATCAAAAGGAAAGAAAGTTCTCGCGAACGACGAAGAACCGACACCAGTTGAACCTGTTGTGAAAGAAGCGATCGAGGAAGATTTCGATGCAGAAGATTTCGAAGAAGAAACATTCGAAGACACTCCAACAATCGAAGAAGAACCTCTTAAAGTTGGTGATCTATTGAATAAATGCAAAGGACTTCTCGAGAAAATCCCATTCCCAAAGAAAAAAATAAAACCACAGAAAAATCTAATGGTGATCGCCGGAACGGTACTCTTGATTTTGATCGTTGGAATTGGAATTAAATCTATCGCAGGTTATGAATCAACAGATACGAAAGCTCTCCGAGAACAACTCTCAATTGCCCGTGAAGCGCTTGTACAAGCCGATACATTCCTTCTCCAAGGAGAACGACAATCCGCTTCTGAATACCTTCAGAAAGCACAAGGGTCTGTTCAAGTGGTCTTAGGTTCTAAATCAAAGAGCTTTCGATCAGACGCACAATTCTTGCTCGCTGACATCCAAGAAAAACAACTCCAAGTTGAAAATGCTCGTAAAGTCACGCCACAACTGTTGGCAGATTTGGGAGTGAAGAATGATAATTTGGAAGCAACAGGGCTTTTGGAACTCAGTGGAAATTTATACGTTCACGATCTTAAACAAGTTCACAAAACCGTTCGAAATATTGTAGAAAAAGGACTGCCACTTTCAGAAAAAGAAACAATCCTCGCGTCTACTACCCGAACTGATCAAAATACATTACTCTTCTTAACAGACGCTCCAAAGGTAGTTGAGTACCGAGAAGGGCTCATCACACAGATGGGAACTGAGGACGAAACATGGAAACGTGGGCTTGATATTAAGACCTACGGACGATACGCATACATCCTCGATCCCGTCGAGAATCAAATCTGGAAATACGAACGACGACGAGCAAAGTACTCTCCTGCGATTGCATACAATCAAGGAGCTGATCTTTCTCGAGCAATCAGCATGACGATTGATGGCGGAATTTATATCTTGTCTGATGACGGAACATTGCAGAAAATTTTCCGAGGAACAAAGGTGGATTACACATTCCGAGATCTTCCATCGATTCCTTTCTCAGGACAAAATCTAAAGATCTTCACGACACCAAATCTCGACTTCCTCTACGTACTGGATCCAGACAATGCTCGAATCTTGGTATTCGTAAAAGGAGAACGATTTGCGACCTACAAGAAACAAGTACTCTTCGATCTTGCTGATGCGCGAGACTTTGTGATTGATGATTCTGGACAGAAAGTAAATGTCCTCACGAAGGACAAGATCTACGAATTTTCTCTCTAAGGGCTTGCAAGAAAATAACCTAAACAATGGCAGACAAAACGACAAAAATTAAGGTATGCCACGGGAATGCGTGCCGAAGGAATTTGGCTCCCTATTCTTTGGAGCGAGCGCAGAATGATAAGGAGGCGTTGAAACTCGACCACGTCGAGTGCGAAGAATGTCCGTGTTTGGGGAAGTGTGATAAAGGACCGAATGTTGTCGTAGAACAAGACGGGAAACAGCAATTGCATTCCTACACAACACCTATAGAAATGGGGAAAATCATTCGCAATCTTAAGAAAAAGAAATGAATATTTTTCAGGGAACATTGCGAGTCGAGTCTATCGAAACAGTTGCTCGTGACACAAAAAAGTTTCGATTCTCTGTGATGGATGCCAAAACACTCGTGCCAAGTGATGAGAAATTTGAGTATCAACCAGGACACTTCTTGTCCTTGAAATTTAGTGAGACCGCATGGAGAGCCTACTCTATCGCCTCTCATCCAAATGAAAAATATATTGAGTTCGTTGTCCGGTATGTTCCCAACGGAACGGCTTCTGATGTTTTTTGGAAAACAAAAGTCGACGACACGTTTGAATTCAAGGGCCCCTTTGGGGAATTTTGTTTGTCGAAGAACGATGATGCCCACCTTGTATTTTGTGCAACAGGAACAGGGATTGCCCCGTTCCGATCTATGATTCTCGAAGAAGTAAAAAAGAAATCTCCACGAAAAATGACACTCCTGTATGGTGGTCGAAATGCGGAAGATATTTCCTATCTCGACGAGATGTCAGACTGGTCTGATCAATTAGAGGTAAAGCTCGGACTGTCTCGAGAGGAATCAACAGATATAGATCTCCCCTGGAAACCATGCCGTATTACAACTTTTTTAGAGGAAGAAGATTGGAACAAAAATTTCGAGTTCTACATTTGCGGAAGCGGAAGCATGGTGAAATCTGTAAACGAATTATTGGAAGCAAAGAACGTCGAAAAGGAGAGTATTTTCATGGAACGGTTTAATTGAAAAACACCCTCCTCATTCTCAACTTGATTGGGGATCCAGTCTTTTTAAAAATTCCTTATCCCTCTAGCCCCTCATTATACCACATATTCAAGACTTTCACAAGCGCTCTTCACTCTATGACGAGAATTGCTCTTCTTTAAGGCCAGGCTTAAAATTGTAAATTGGCAATTGAAAATTGAAAATTCTCTACCCCAATGTTATTATCTGGGAAATGAAAAGATTCCTTTTGTTTTTCCTTCTCCTCTCGCTCCTCACCAGCGGAGTTTCTTTTGCGATGAAGGATTATTGTGACGAAACAATCAATACGTGCAAAGAGACAGTAGGAACAGCACAAGAAGTTACAAACTGCCTCACTCAGCAAAAAACAGCTCAAGCCGATTTCGATAAAGAAAAAAAAGTTCTTGATATTAAAATACAAGAAAAAAGAGACGAGATTGCGGATCTAAAGAAAAAATATGATGACTGTGTTATTTTAGTAAAAAAAACACCTGGTGTAGAAAATTGGACCCCTTATGAATTACAAAAAGCAATTAACGATAACCGTCAAGACAAGCTTGATGCAATCCCTCCTATCGAAGCATTAATTGTACCACTTTACGATGAAATCGCCGAACTACAAAAAAGACTAAATTGTGCAAATAATTCTGCTTCAACCTCTCGTATTAATTTTATAGGAAGTACTACCAGCTTTTTTAAGCTTTCTAAAATCAATGTAGGAAATGAGGCAAATCTTAATATTTTTGATATTACTGATAAAGAAGAAAAAGATCGAAATATTCTCAACCGGATACTCAAACTTATGACACAAGTCATTGGAACCTTTGCTGTCCTCATGCTTATCATTGGAGCTTATTATATGATCACCTCTCAGGGGGATGAGAGTCAGCTTCAAAAAGGAAAAAACATTTTCTTCTACACTGTTATTGGATTGCTCATTGCCTTTATGAGTTTTATTACCGTTCAATTTGTCCTTTCCATCATCTTTACCTCCACTGGATAATGAAAAAACAAATACTCCTTTTCTTTCTGGTTCTTGCCATTTGTTCCCCCCTCTCTACGGCGTTTGCAGAGGACGGTTATGATTGCTCTAAGGTAGTATGTAAAATCAATCCAGATTGTTCTAAACCAGGAAATGAACAATATGAGTGCTGTTGTTATAAAATAGAATTCCGGGAAAAAATAGGAAAAGACGATATGATTGTGGGGAAAAGCGGAGTAGATCTTATGAAAAATTATATCCATATTATTTATGTTTACGGAGCTTCTATTCTGGGAATTATCTGTGTGCTGATTATCGTTATTTCAGGAATTCAGATTACCATGGGAGGCGCACAGGCTGATCTTGTTGCTTCTGCAAAAACAAGAATATTCCAAGCACTCTTAAGCTTGGCACTCCTCTTTTTATCGGCAGTAATTCTTAAGACGATTAATCCAGGATTCTTTATCGGTCCTTAAGAAAAAAGAATTTCCTTCCCACGAAAATCTTCGTCCACAAAGACGCCTTTGTCGAACACCAATGTTCCGTTTACAAATGTTTTTTCAACCCGTCCCTCTACTTCTCGCCCATCGAACGGTGAATGTTTTGCTTTGGAAAAAAATTGTTCTGCGTCGATAACACCCGATGTTGGGTCGAGAAGAACAAGGTCCGCATCATATCCTGACGCAAGAACACCTTTCTTGTCTTGAACGTGAAAAAGTTCTACCGTTCGCTTACTCATCATGAAGGCGAGTTTTTGAAGCGATAGGTTTCGTTTTTGAAATTCTGTAAACAGAAGTGGCAACAATGTTTCCACACCCGGAACACCGAAAGGAACAGTAGCCCCCAATTTTTCTTCTTTGGTATGGGGAGCGTGATCGGTGGCAAAGATATCAATCGTACCATCTTCTACGCCTTCCCAGAGTGCCTTCAGGTCGGCATTTGTTGCCAGTGGTGGTTTCATTTCTGCAAATGGTCCTTGTGCTTCATTGGTGAGAAGCAGGTGATGTGGACACACTTCTGAGGAAATTTTGTCTGCATATTCTGATTGTTTTAATTCTCGAAGAAGTGCGACTTCTGAGGCCAAACTCACATGACACAAATGCACCTCACATGGCGCACCTTCTTCTTTCCAAATTTCAATAGCTCGTGCAAACGTCTCTCCTTCCGCGTGGAGAAGTACTCTGTGCGCAACATTGAAGATCGTGCGCCACGTATCTTCTTGATCCATCTTCAAGTCCCCTGTTGTCGTGTTCAGATACAATTTCACACCTGGAATATTTTTTGCTTTTTTAATTTCTTCCGCATTCGCCATTCCCGCTCCGAAGTAAAACCCAAAATTTGCACAGGATTTTTCACGAGCCAGTGCGCGTTTTTGTTCCAGATTTTGTAAGGTAAATGTCGGTGGTTTAGTATTGGGCATTTCAAAGAATGTCGTTACGCCTCCCGCAACGGCAGAACGAGATCCGGTAAAAAGATCTTCTTTGTGCGTGAGTCCAGGATCTCGAAAGTGAACATGTGGATCAATGAGCCCCGGAAAAAGAATCTTCCCTGTCCCGTCTAGAACCTCTGCATCTTGGATTTCGTTTTCAACAATGACACCGTCCTCAATAAATACATCGCCCACCCGATCTTGCGTTGCATCGATAATGCGAACATTTTTAATCTGATAATTCATTACGCTCATTTCAACATGGTTCGCTCTTTTTTGCAAAGAAATTCTTCGTTCCGCCCTATCATTGATTTTGTTTAAAATGATAGAAAGTTGTACCATCATTAAAACCTTCTTTTTCACTGAAATGGAATGGAAGTGAAAGAGAAGGTGGCGAATATTATACTTGATCATATCATCCTGTTCACAGAGTCGGATGAGTCTTTTGATTCTGTACAAATGATTCTGTACAAAAACTTATAAAAAAATCGGAAGTAGATTGCTTCTCCGCATGCTTTTGGACTCATTCCTCATCTCAAAATCATCCTGATCGCAATGACAATACTGTTTTAAATTTAAAATTTGGAAATTCTTTTTACCTTTTACCTTTAGCCTTTAACATTATATCAACTCGAGTCCTCGCGCAATAAGCGTCATTCGTACAGGCACTCCATTCTTTGCTTGCTCGAAATATTTTGCTTGTGGAAGGTCATCTACTTCTACCGTGATTTCATTTACCCGTGGCAGTGGGTGAAGCAGAATCGCATTCGGTTTCATCTTGGATACTTTTTCTGTGTCGAAGATGAAGGCGTCTCGCAGTCGCATGTATTCATCACGATCTTCAAATCGTTCTTCTTGTACTCGCGTGTCATAAATCACATCCGCGTTCTGCAAAATTTCATCATTCAATTCATTAAATTTCTTATCCCCCAGTTCTGCTTTGAAATGACTCTCTGGAATCTGAATCACTTCCGGCGCGACGAAGGTAATTGTCACATTATCAAAGTTTCTCAAAATTGTTTCGAGTGAGTGAACCGTTCGTCCGTATTTCATATCTCCGACAAACACCACGTTGAGTGGTTCATCCAGTGTGAAATATTTTTGAATCGTGTAGAGGTCAAGGAGTGACTGCGTAGGATGTTCTCCAGCCCCGTCTCCTGCATTAAGTACGGGAACTCCCGACATCTTTGCCGCTCGATCGGCGTATCCGACTTCTTTTGATCGCATCGCGACCACATCAGCATATCCCGAGAGAATACGGATCGTGTCTTCAATTGTCTCTCCTTTGCTTACCGAAGAGAACGTCACATCACTCGTAGAAATCACTTTTCCTCCGAGTCTATTCATCGCTGTTTCGAAGCTGAGTCGTGTTCGTGTAGAAGGTTCGTAGAAGAGCGTTGCCAATATTTTTCCTTTCGCCATATCGGTCCCCCCGCTATCAAGTAATTTTTCCATTTCTACCGACTGTTGCATGATTTCTAGCAACTCTGCCTTCTCAAATTGCGCCGCCGATAAAACGTGTCTCATTGCCTCTCATTGTAAATCGAAAATTCGCAATCCGCAATCGCAAATCCGAAATGGCAAATTGGCAATTGCCAATTGAAAATAGCCCCCTTCCTGTTGACATTCCTTTGTAAAACAATACATTCCACCCGATTATTTCTATGTGTTTGGGTTCAAGCGTTGAAAAACCTCCAAGCCATGACGAACCACTCTAAAATGATTGCAGTAGCAAAAATCGGCGGACATCAAGCGCTCGTAAAAGTAGGAGAGCAAATCGAAGTAGACAAACTCGAAGCAGAAATTGGAAAAACTGTTTCTTTTGACACACTTCTTATTTCTGAAGATGACGGTTCTGGATTTGAAATCGGAACACCACTTATCGCAGGAAAAAAAGTAGAAGCAAAGGTTCTTGAACAAGGACGAGGAGACAAGATTGTGGTCTTTAAAATGAAACCACGAAAACGATACCGACGAACACGAGGCCACAGACAACACTATACCGTTATTGAAATTACGAAGATCGGAGGAGGCGCTGCAAAGAAAACGGCACCAAAAGCAACTGAAGAAAAGAAAGAAACACCCGCTAAAAAGTCGATTACAAAAAAACCAGCGGCAAAAAAACCAGCCGTGAAAAAGGCGAATCCAAAAAAGAAATAGAAAAACTATTGTTTCCGAAGGGATAATTCTGTACATTTCTCATATATTTTCTTTCTCAATATGACTGAAGACAACACCAATCCACAAGATCAAAAACCCGCTGGAGACGATTCTCCAGTAGATCCAAATACTCGCGACGGACAACTCGGAAAACGAGATGGACACGTCTTCACTATTCCTCCCCATCCAGATACAACCTTTGATGACGATGCTTTTTTGACACTCCTTGAAGGATCTATTTCTCTCACAATGGAGGAGAAGAAACGAGTAATTGATGCAATTCCACGACTCAAGATTGAACAGATCAACGAGCTCATCAAAATATTTGAAGAAGAAAAACAAAAATTTTCAGAACTCGAAAAAGAATTCTCAGATGATGTAGGGAAACTCAAAAAAGAACGAGAAAAAGAAATCGAAATGGGAGAGATTAAAGCCGAAGAAGAAACTGAGGCCTCTGGCGAAGAAGCCGAAGCTGAAGCTCTGCGGAAGAAATTGATGGGAAAGTAATAACAAACTAAGGTATTAATACCTCTGCTGAATATGGCAGTGAGACAATAGTCTTTACGACAATATACGCCCCCATAATAAGCACGAGTCCGATAATTGACCACATCAGACCTTTTTTTGATTTTGTTATTATTTCCGATCCACCAGCTGAGGTGAGAATGTTAAATGAATTTTGAATAATAAAGAGAACGGCAACGGCAGCCGCAAGACCAGTGAGAGCCGTCGCGATTCTTTGGATATAATACGTAATTGCCCAGCTCGATCCCATATACTTCGTTCTTATTTCATGGTTCTCCATTTGTCCTGCCCCAGGTAAGTATTCTGGATGGTTTTCAATATTTACGTTTAATTCCTTCAAAGCATTTTCTAAGTTATACCCTTCATATTGTGCAAAAACACTCCCTGTTGCAAAAATTAAACAGAAAACAAAAATTAATTTTTTCATGTTGAAAGAAGAAAATATAGCGCCTTCATAATGGAATAACTCAATATTACAAAAAGTGCTCCCATAAGGGTGTAGGTGAAAACATCCTTTGCCTGAGAGAGTTCTTCTTCATTACTTCCTGCATACACAAATCGAATCCCTGCATAAATCATTGCTACCATAATCAGTGGGGCCACAAATTTCAGAAGGATATTAATAAGATGGGGAATATAAAGCATGAGCAACTTTTCTGTTCCGTTCTCTCCATCTTCATTCTGTCCTATTACTCCAGCAACCTGGGGGTAAACCCAAATTTTTCCATCTGGCTTATGCTCCCAACTTGGAAAAAGTCCTTCAACACCACTATTGTTATTCCCTTTTTGTTTCATTGCCTCTTCAAACGTCACTGCTCCTACACTCCCTCCCAAGAGTAAAAAAAGAAGTGCAACCATAAATACTCGTTTCATCATTATCCAAAGACATTACCAATATCAATACCAATAACAAATTTCACAATCGCAAATGCCATCACGGCAATAATAATAGCAACAAGTGCCCAGTAAATAATATCTTTTGCTTGCTTCACTTTCTCCGAATCCCCAGCACAGAGAATGTAATTTATTCCTGCAATAATAAGCATTATCACTCCTACCATAAGCATAATCATCAAAAACCCACTCACAATTTTGGGAATCAGTTTGTTTGAAATATAGGTCTGTCCTATTTTTACGTCTATAGGCGCCTCTCCCTCTTTTGTATGCAATGTTGGCCCTGGCAAAAGTCCACCATTAGAAACTGGTGGAGCTGATACTGCAAATACTCCTCCCGTGAGGAGAACTCCTATGCACAAACTCCAGAATAATTTTTTTAGCATGAAATTACCTACATTCTAAAACAAAACAGAATCATTTTCAATTGCCAATTGTCAATTTGCAATTTAAAAAAAACACTTTCATTTGAAAATGGGAAATTGAAAATTGAAAATTCCCTAGTTCGTTCCCAAAATCACTTGCAAGTCGATCAAGTTATTCGGATCTTGTTCTTCTACGGAGATAACTTCTGTGTGGTTTACATCAAACACACGCTCAATAATTTTCTTTGTTTTGATATCCTTGCCCCCCGTGTAATCACGCAAAAATGTACGAAACACTGGACGATCTGACTTATAATTTCCTACATCAATTATATGAAATCCAAGACGTCGAAGCCGAATTGCCATACGAGAAGCAAGCCCTGATGTCATTGATCCGTTGAGCACAGAAATCTGTGTATTCTCGAGCAGAATCTCTGGGTGAATCAATACTAAATCCATAAAAAGTTGTGTGTCTTTCAAATCCTCTGGAAGCAGAACAAATTGCCCTCCGTAAAACTCTTTCGCAGGCGTATAGAGAAATCCTCCCATTTGTGTCGGATCATCATTGAGCACCGCTGAAACTACGTTTCCGTAATCAATTCCCAAGCCTACTTTTGCAAGTGCGATCATCTGTGTCAACCCCATGTCTGTATTCACGTTTTTTCTATAGAGTTGAAAGAATTCTCCGAGCTTCCCAAAGTCTGTTAGCAAACTCATGTTTTCTGCTTTCTGCCGAATCGCGAGAATAATATCTTGTTGTCGTTTTGCTCGGTCATAATCAGACGATGTTTTTCGACTTCGCGCGTATTTGAGCGCTGTATCCCCATCGAAATGTTGGAATCCTTTGCGCACAACAAATGTTTGATATCCATAATCAACATCTGGATAAAACGGATCTTCAATCGCTTCGGGAACAAAAATATCAAGCCCTCCCATTTCATCAATCACTTCTGCAAAAACTCTGAAATTAATCACCGCTCCATAATGAATCGGCATGCCGGTGAATTCTGATACTGCGTCTTTTATAATCTCAAGTCCCCGACGATTTCCTTGTTTATATCGAGCTGCTGCGTAAATCTCATTCACTTTTCGATCTCCAATTCGAGAAGAAAGGAATAAATCTCGTGGTAAACTCAACATTGAAACCGATGGCGTGCTCGGATTGACTGACACCACCATAATAGAATCAGACAGGTTTCCTCCCTCAGCCCCTTCTCCCGCTACTCCCAAGAGGAGAATATTAGTGTGTCCATTTTTATCTTTATCGAGTGGACCAAATGAAAAAATCTGACGCGTTGTTTCTACAAAAAATCCAGAATCAATTACCGCCGATCCTCCCCAAAAAATAATCCCCAGACCAATCACAGCCATAATCCCAATCGCCCCCTTTCGTCCAAAAATACGGGTTAGTTTTCTCCAGGCTTTATATTTACTGCGCGATCGTTTCTGTTCGATTTTTCGCACTTTAAATTCCTTCATCGGGCGAATTATAGAAATGTTTCTCATGCGGTCAACCAGGAAAGATTTTCGATTTCGGATTTTTAAATCTGCAATCCACAATCTGAAATTATTACTTAAACTTTTCAACCCTTCTCGATTCTAAAAACTATAAACTGTTCACTGTTTTAATTTGCTCCCACGGCAAGTTCAAATCCTCTCGTCCAAAATGTCCATAACTCGCTACTGGTACGTATATGGGACGTTTGAGATCAAGCGAAGAAATGATGCCATTCGGCGTTAGGTCAAAGTTTTTTCGTACAATTTTTTCCAATTGTTCGGGAGAATATTCACTTGTTCCAAAACAATCCACGTAGATAGAAACAGGATCGACAACGCCAATCGCATACGCGAGTTGCACTTCACATTTAGTTGCGAGCTTGTTCGCGACTATATTTTTGGCCACCCAGCGCGCAGCATAGGCTCCTGATCGGTCTGTCTTGGATGGATCTTTCCCAGAGAAAGCACCTCCTCCGTGTCGTCCGTATCCACCATACGTATCAACGATAATTTTTCGTCCGGTCATTCCACAATCTCCTTGCGGACCTCCAATAACGAATCGTCCGGTTGGGTTGATATGAAGAATTGTTTTCTCGTCCATCCATTCTGCGCAAATCGGTTCTATAACTTCCTTCTTGATGTCTTCTCGCAGTTGTTTGAGATCTACTTTGTCATTATGTTGTGTTGACACCACGACTGAGTCTAATCGAACTGGCACGCCGTCACAATACTCAAACGTAACCTGCGCTTTCCCATCAGGTCTCAAGTATTTTAACGTTCCTGCTTTTCTCACTTCCGCGAGTTTCCGCGTTAAATTATGCGCCGTGACAATAGACAACGGCATGAGCTCTAGCGTTTCATCGCATGCGTATCCAAACATCAATCCTTGATCCCCTGCGCCCCCTGTGTCGACTCCTTGCGCAATATCGGGTGATTGTTCCTCAATCGCATTAATAACGGCACACGTGTTCCCATCGAAGCACACATCGGCAGAGTTGTATCCAATCTCTAAAATTCGCTCTCGTGCAATCTTCTGCACATCGATGTAGCAGTTGGTGGTGATTTCTCCAGCCACTATGACCAGTCCCGTATTGACGAGAACCTCACACGCAACGCGTGCATCCGGATCTTGAGCGAGGATGGCATCAAGGATACTGTCGGATATTTGATCCGCGATTTTATCAGGATGCCCTTCAGTTACCGATTCCGATGAGAAAAAAGTTTTCATTGTGCGTAGTGTTAAAAAAAGTTGCGTTAGCAACTTCTATCAAACTTCATCCCATACGAGTGGAGCACCTTTGCCATTCAGTTGGCGGGTTGCTGGTGATTCATAGAGTCGTACCTCTCCTCACCTCTTAATAAAAATTGCAAGAATAATGTAATGAAATTGAAAAATTTTGCAAGTGAATCTCCTATACCTTTCACTCTCTCCCTCATCCCCAATTTAATTGGGAACCCAGTCTTTCAAAAAATTCCTTATTTTTTTCAAAAGAAATACATTATTGACTGGTTTCCCACCTTCGCAGGAATGAGGTAAATAAAAATGAAAGAGGCTTAGGTTGGAATCCGAATCCTATACTTTCCCCCTTACCCAAATCCGCTTCCTCATTCTTTCACAATTTTAATTGCCATTCCTTGAACAACCGCTGTACTGAGTTTTTTTTGCGCGCTCGTCAGAATCCTTTGAAATGTACTCTGAGACGTTTCCATTTGTCCAGCCGCTTCAACCTGACTCAACGATTCCGTATTCTTCAAACGAAGAGCTTCCCACTCCTCATGAGTGATTTCTACAATTTTGAGCATTCGCAAAGGAACCCCCTGTGGCTTATAAAAAGTCACTTTTGGATTCTGAGAAATCATTCGAAATGATCGAGGTCTCGGCATTACTTTTTCATATTACCATTTTCTCTTTCTTTTCGAATAGCTTGAAGTCGTTCTTCCAAAATTTTCTCTTGTTCTTTGAGTGATATTTGTTCACTTGCTTGTCCAAAGAAATTCCCCATTCCTCTTCGCATTCCTCGAGCAAAACCTCTGAATCCTCTTCCGAATCCGTTTTGAAAACCACTTCCTTTTCCAACACAAATACCTTGACCTCTTCCTGTAAGAGGCCCTTGTCCAGCCGGTCCCGTTTTATCAAAATTTGGCATGATTTTTAAAATTAAAGATTAAAATCATTTTGAATATATACCCAATATTTTCAAAGTCAAACTTTTTCTATTTTTTAGACTTCTTGTCCTTGTTTTCTTTTGATAAAACTTCAAATGTTATCCGCACTGTCTGCGTATCACCAATTTCTGGAACAATGGTTGTCAGTGTTTTTCCAAATTCTCCCGAACCTCCATCATCCATTCCGATGTGTACTGTTTTCACAGCATTTCCTTCTCCATCTTTTATAATCTCATATCGATTATACATCGTACCGGTAAACGTATATTTTTTCATTGTATTTATTAATGTTTTAAACAAGGCGGTCGTACAAATGCTTTTCGCGTCCAAATAGCTTGAAATGTTTTTAGAAAAACCAGAATCCAAAGCAGTGTTGCCAAGATTCCCCACACAATCCCAAACCACCCTAATACTGATAGCCCCGGTAAAAATTGAGAAGCTACAAAAAAACTAATTCCAAATGCTGACATCGGAAATACAAGTGCCCAAAACCCAAGCGTGTACGGAATTCCCTCCGTACGAAGATATCCATGCATCACTTTTAAAATAAGTAAAAACCAAAACACTCCAAAACTAATCATCGTCGGAAGAAATAAAAATCCGAACGTTTTTAATATGGCTTGATATGGCAATGTCGGTAAAAGCAATGGCAAAAGACTCACTAAAGCAATAATAGAAACCCCTGCTGGCGCAAGAAGAATAACAAAACTAGGCGCCATTTCTTTTCGAGGAAGTGGATGAAATCGAAGTCGAAAAATAACAAAGGTGAGTATCCATCCTGTAAGCAATACTAAAAGAGTGAAAAGAAAAAAATGAAACATCCCCATTCCCGATGCCAAAGGAGTGCCCGCAAAAAATTTCTGAGCCCAAAAGTTCCCCGCAAACATACTTACAAAAAGTCCAACCGGTGGCAAAAGACAGATCCCAATGGCCTGCTCAATTTTGTTTTCTGCTGACTGAATCATGGTAGAGCACACCCCAAGAAGAAAGAATATTCCAAGCACCATTGCAAATACGTAAAGAATCCCCGCAAGCCACTGCCCGACGGGAAAAGCAAGAACCCCTTGTGGAACAAGAACAGTTGTTGTTGCTGTACTTAACACCCCCAAAGAAATAGAAATCCCTGCAAAAAATTTAGAAGTGTCGGGTTGGAAAAAATCTTTTTTCACCAAAGGATAAAAATACGCCAACCGAAATCCATATCCAATACTTGCAAAAATAAATGACAAAAATGCGATTCCAATAAAGCCGATACCAACTGAAGTCATCCACGGCATCTGCAAAAAGAATGCCATTTTTGCCCAGAGAACTCCAAGCGCTCCTGTTGCCATGCTCGACATAAACCAACGCGCTTCAAGTGTAGAAATGATATTTTTAAAATTGTTCATGTTGTTTAATCACTAAATGCAAAATCGAGAAATTTCTTTAAATCTTTTTCTTTCATACTCATTCCTTCCGGAAAAGATTTTTCCAACATATTTTGAGCTACTTTCTGAGACATTGATCGAAAAGAATTCTGTACTGATTTCAGTTGGGTAAGAATCTCCATGCAATCAGGATCTGTTACCGCAAGCATTTTTTTAATACCCGTTAACTGTCCCTGTATGATTTTTAAATGCCGAGAAGTTTTTTCTTGATTTTCCATGTTTTCATGATACCATAGGGGGGTGGGGGTATGTCAAATAAAAATCAATGACGCTCGATGAAAACAAATACAAAGCGTTTGGTCTGAATTGATAGCGGAATTAATCCTGAGCGAACAAAAGCAAGTCGAAAAATTCATATTTCTGTTCTTTAAGTCAAGAAAGAAAATACCAAATGTTGGATGTCCGATATCAAGAATCATAATCAACAAACAGATTGCTCGACTGGTTGTACTCCAAATAACTATTCTGTCACTGTTTCTTTTTCTTTTTTGAATACATTCCTCTTACTCAGATAGTTACGGAAATACTTATACTGGTAGCTGATCCCGAAGCGTTATTTAACTTTTGTCTTGGATACAAAGTGTTTCCCTATTGGCACAAAATAAAAACAAAATAACAAAGTAGACTCCCACTTCTCACGTGAACAGAACAAGAAGAACAAAAAAATATCAATTCATTATCTTCGGATTCTTCTTCATCAGATAATTCATCACAAACGGAAATATCAATGTTGTGACCAATGCCATAATGATAAGCCCTGAATACAGCTCAGAAGAAAGAAGTCCCACGCGAAACGCAATGAGTGCTAATGCCATTTCTATCGCTCCGCGACTATTCATCGCCCAACCAATAAGATGAAGTTGCTTCCAACTGAGATCAGTAAAGGGTTTTGCCAAAAGCGATCCTCCAATTTTTCCTACCAAGGCTACCCCCACGATAAAGAATAAAGAAAGCGGACTAATCACAAGTGATCCAATATCAAAATGGAGTCCCACCGAAAGAAAGAAAAAGGGAACGACCAGCCACATCAGTGCTTTTCTTATAGATTGCACAATGTGATTCTCTCTTTTTGCAAATGTTCGAACACCGATTCCAAGAAAAAATACCGCAATGACGGTCAGTAAAAAAACATAGCCCCCGGGATTCTGTATTCCCAAAAAATATATCAAAAGAATAAACGCCAGAAATCCAAATATATCATCGATAATTCCCGCCCCCATCATGGCTGACCCCACACGCGTTTTGAGTTTCCCCATGTCGAGAAGTATCTCGGCAATCGTTGCTTCTGCTGTAATACTCATTCCTATTCCCACCACTGTTGCGGTAATAAAAGAGAATCCAAGGGCTTTAAAAATAACAAACCCGAGGACAAATGGCGTCAGTGCCGCAAACACAGAAATAACGAACGAATCTTTTTTTTCGTGATAGATCTTTTTCCAAGAACTCTCAAATCCTGCTAAAAACATCAAACAGAGCAGTCCAATATCGCCCAGAAAAAAAATAAGTTCGGTATGTGGCTCGATAAGAACGTTCTTCACCAAAGGCATTCCCAAAACAAGTCCTCCCACAATAAGTCCGATGACTCCAGGGAGTTTTAACTTTTGGACGCCCAAGACAAAAAGAGCCAGCACTATGAGCAATATCGGAAGCACAAGGAACAAGTTCATAGAAATCGGATGGAGAATTGCCGCACGTATTATGTCACCAATACAAAGTGGAGCAAGGGGAAATCGTCTTTCCCCCCTCGCAGGGGGGACGGTGGGGGGTATCGAGAGAATTCCTTATTATTGAAAATTCCATACCCCCTCTAACTCCCCCTACAAGGGGGAGAAAAAATTAGATCCCCCTTGCACAAATCCACTTCCCGACTACTGTGGCGACCTTGAAACAGAAACTATGACAGAATCTTTCGCCAAACTCGGTCTCTCTGACCTCTCGCTTGAAGCCATTTCAAAAAAAGGGTTCGAAGAACCGACTGAAATCCAAGCTAAAGTAATCCCATTACTTTTGAAAAATGACAGCGATGTGATTGCCCAAGCGCAGACAGGAACCGGAAAAACAGCCGCCTTCGGACTTGTCTTTACCGATAAATTGAAAGCCGGAAAACACAAATCTCCACAAGCGATCGTGATCACCCCAACGCGAGAACTCGCCGTGCAGGTGGCCGATGAACTGTCGTCCCTCAAAGGAAAAAACAACTTCTCAATCGCCCCAATTTACGGAGGGCAATCATGGGGACTTCAAAGAAAGCACTTGAATGCAGGAGTCGATATCGTCGTGGGAACACCCGGACGAGTGCTCGACCATTTGAAAAAAGGAACGTTGAAACTCGACCAAATCCAATACTGCGTGCTCGATGAAGCGGACGAAATGCTCAACATGGGATTCGTGGAAGACATCGAAGCGATTTTGGAATTTACTAATCCTGAACGACAAACATTGCTGTTCTCAGCGACGATGCCATCACGGATCGCCAACCTCGCGAAGAAGTACATGCGAAATGCTATCAGCATCAAAACCGAACAAGATCGCATCGCGAATAACGCTGTGGATCAGATTTATTTCGAAGTAACCCAAGGCAACAAGTTCGACACGCTGTGCCGGATTATTGATATGGAGGAAGAATTTTATGGAATTGTTTTTTGCCGAACCAAGATTTCCAGTGACGAAGTGAATCAACATCTCTCTCAACGGGGATACCGGTCAGAGACTTTCCACGGAGACATCTCGCAAGATAGACGAGAACAGATTATGGATGATTTCCGGAAACGAAAAGTTGAGATCTTAGTGGCGACCGATGTGGCCGCTCGAGGAATTGATGTGAATGATCTCACGCACGTGATTAATTACGCGTTGCCACAAAACTCAGAATCCTACGTGCACCGTATCGGACGGACCGGACGAGCAGGAAAAGATGGGAAAGCCATCACGCTTATCACACCATCAGAATACCGAAAACTCAGGATGTTTGAGCATCACGCCAAAGCAGAAATCCAAAAGCAAAACGTGCCGGATGCAACAGCAATGGTGGATATAAAGAAACGAAGAATTATGAAGGACCTCGAACCACTCTTCGAACCGTCCAAAGATTTTGAAAAATACCAATTGCTTGCTGGCGAAATGTTTGGGAAACACGAACCACAAGAGGTTATTGCGGCACTGCTCCAATACAGTTTCTCTGACACCCTTGATAAAAATGCGTACAAGCATATTGCCACACTCCAAAGCGACCAAAAACCTGACCGAGGTGGACGAGAACGGGGTGGACGAGGTCGAGATCGAGGTGTTGAACGTGGAGGCGATCACAGTCATGATCGAGAACGACGACAACGACGAGAACAATCTGGTGGAACTATGGGAATTACCCGACTCTTTCTCACGACAGGACGACGAGACGGAGCCAGTGTTATTTCTATTCTCCAGATGATTGAGAAAGACTTCGGAGTCTCAGGCAAACTTGTCGGCGACATCGACATCATGAACGACTACACGTTTGTTTCTGTCCCCTTTCCGGAGGCCGAGACAATTCTTGATGCGTTTCATGAGATGAAGAAAAAACAACGACCACCCGTTCGTGTTGAACGAGTTTCAAAGATGAAACAAGGAAAGGTTGGTTCTCGCACCGATCGTTCCAAAGCGAGGAATAAAACTGGAGGGAAGCGCAAGGGTAAGTCTAACGATTCCGGCAGGAAGTCAGGCAAGAAGCGGTACTAGAGCTTTCGTTAATTACGTAATCGATTACGTAATCAAATCTTTAAGTACGTATTCGAATACGTATTCGAATACGTATTTTTGGTTGAAGAAAAAGTGAAAGGAAGAAGGCGGTGATAAAAAAACACAATCAAACTTCCACCAAATTTTCTTCTTTCCTGCTTGTTGTAATGGTTCCGATTTTCGAGTGCAATCTTGTTGATTGTTTTTGTGCTAAATACTCTGAAACGTCTTTGTAAATTGCACTTGCCAAGTGTTTTGCAAATGTGACAGGAACCGCATTCCCAATCATTTTGTATCCATTTGCAATGCTGTCATATTTGAATAAGAAATCATCAGGAAAAGCTTGAACTCTTGCACATTCCCGAACAGAAAGTCTTCTGTATAAATCTTCTTTTCCTGGTACAAAAATTCTTTTATTTTGCTCAACAAATTCCATTTTAGGTGCTTGTGGATGAAGCGGAGCATGGCGACCTCCCGCTTGAATAGTGAAACTTGGCTCATCCCAACTTCTTACACGATTTCTTGACATGTAAATTGTTGAAAAGCCACCATTCATATATTCATGATTGAGAGCTTTGAGATTTTCATTTCCATTTGTATAATTTTTTTCTTTTGCAGGCTTTGCTGATCTCAAATCCCAAATAGCATCTCTCAGTGTTTTTTTCTCAGAAATAACTTTGGGAGGAATAAATATTTTATTCATTTTTTTATGATAGCCCACGATAATAACTCGTTTTCTATCTTGTGGAACTCCATAATCATTAGCATTCAAAAGAAAATAAGACACCTTGTAATTAAGTGCTTTGAATTCCTCGAGAATTTTGTGAAACGCCTCTTTGTGCTTTGGTAATAAAATTCCTGAAACATTTTCTGCAAGAAAAAATAATGGTTCTTTTTCTTTTAAAATTCTTATGTATTCAAAAAAAAGTTGCCCTCTTTTGTCATTAATTCCCCTTCCTGCTCCTGCCTCGCTCCAACTTTGACATGGTGGTCCACCAATGATTCCCACTGAGTCAGGAACATCACATGATGGAACATCTACAATGCTTCTTTTATCAAGTTCTGTGTTTGGGAAATTGTGCTCAAATGTTGACCAAATAGTTTTATCAAATTCGTTTGCAAAAACAGTTTCGAAACCAGCTTGGTGAAAACCAAGATCAAGTCCTCCAGCACCACTAAAAAGAGAAACTATTTTCATTTTATTGTTTTTCATAAGAAATAAGTTTCGCTTCTAAAAGTTGAGCTGGATTGTTTGGAGATTTAATTTCAATATCTTGAATTATAAAATTTTCATTTTGTAACTCTTCAAGCTTTTGACGATCTTCCTCTGGAAATGACATATATTTTTCTTTTAGCAGAATTGCATTGATCGTAAATTCGTTACTTCTATTGATAATTGTATAATCTTCAAACACCTTTATGGGATTTTCAATATGCCACATTCCTCGAACCCGTAAGTCGGTAATCCCCAATGGATCAACTTTTTTTATTTTTGCTAGTTCGTTTGTATCAACTAACTCCACATCCGAAATTTCACAAATTCCATTTGAAATTTTATCAGCAATTCTTTTATAAATATCCCTATTTGCTGCATAACAATCCCCATAAATAAACCAAAGAATTTTTAGCTGATTAGATTCCTTTGGAGCAACCCCAATGGAATAAATAATATCTTTTTGTTCCCAAGGAGATGCTTCACAATTTTTACAATCATTCGTAATTCTCGAATCATCAGAATGTAATTTATTTTTAGGATAAGAACTATTGAGTGGAATAGCAGCAGAAATATTTTCTATTTTTTTTACCTCAATAGCATCTCCATTTTTGATTATAATGTCTGGTGGATTGTTTTGATTTCCTCGATAAGAAAAATTTTGACTATAAAGACTATCCTTTTCTAAATTATCTTTCCCTAAAGAATTACAAAAAACATCTTTGACATAGGTTTCAAGTGCCTCTCCCATATTATTAGCTCTATTCGATCCATTATAAAAAGAAATCAAATCAGTGATGGGATTTTCAATGATATTCACTAAAGCAACAAGTAAATTGGTCATAATTTATTAACTAAACTTTATGCTTATAATATAACGAAAAGTCCGAATTTTACAATTTCAATATTTAATATAAAAATAAGATTTCCTTCCCTTCCAACCTTGACTTATCCCGCTTAATACCTATCCCTCCAAAATGCTCGGGACCTTCGGTAACCTTTCGGGATTATTTTCAAAAAGAAATTAATTGATTGACTTATGATACTAATTGACTACAAACTCAAAGGTTAATTCATCCAATGACACAAGAAATTCGTAATATCGCCATTATCGCCCACGTTGACCACGGAAAAACAACCTTGGTTGACGGTCTGCTCAAGGCTGGAGGAGTTTTCAACGACCACGAGGAAGTGGAAACCTGCGTGATGGACAGCAACGACCAAGAGAAGGAACGTGGGATTACGATCTACGCGAAAAACGCAGCGATTACCTACAACGATACAAAAATTAATATTGTGGATACACCTGGTCATGCAGATTTCGGGAGTGAAGTTGAACGAGTGCTGAAAACGGTGGAAGCGACTATTTTGGTTGTGGATGCGTATGAAGGACCGATGCCACAAACGAAATTTGTATTGAAAAAATCTTTGGAACAAGGAAAGAAAGTGCTGGTAGTCGTGAATAAAATCGATAAAGAATCAGCGCGTCCAACATGGGTGATCGATCAGATCTTTGACCTGTTTGTGAAATTGGGAGCGACGGACGAACAATTGGACTTCCCGTACATGTACGCTGTGGCGCGAGAGGGGGTCGCGATGAAGGAAGTAGATGACGAACGCAAAGATATTACTCCACTGCTCGACTTCATCCTAGAGCACGTGCCAGAAGCTCCGCAGAACGTGGAGGCAGACTTCCGTATGCAACCAGCGACCTTGAGTTATGATAATTTCTTGGGACGAATTGCGGTGGGACGAGTGCACGAAGGAACTTTGAAAAATAACCAAACCGTAACGATTCTTACTCCGACTGGAGCGAGACGTACGGGGAAAATTTCGAAACTGTTTACGTTCAAAGGAATGCAACGAGTACCGGTCGAGATGGTCAGTGCCGGAGATATCGTAGCGATTGCAGGACTCGGAGATGTGTTCGTGGGAGAAACGATAAGCAATAGCCCAGACGCAACTCCACTGCCAGCGATTGACGTGGATCCCCCATCGCTTGCGATGTACTTCATGGTGAACGACTCACCGTTTGCGGGACGCGAAGGAAAATATGTGACGAGTCGTCAGATTCGTGATCGTTTGGAAAAGGAATTGGAAACAAACGTGGGACTGCATATTGATTTTGAAAGTGGAGACGGAGACTCGATGAAAGTCTTGGGACGAGGAGAAATGCACCTTGCGGTGCTCATTGAAACAATGCGACGAGAAGGATTTGAACTCCAAGTATCTCAGCCCGAGGTAGTGTTTCAGGAAATCGACGGACAAAAATGCGAACCGATTGAGAACGTGGTAATCAACGTTCCTGAAGAAATCAGTGGAAAAATTATCGAGATGATGTCCCTGCGAAAAGGACAGATGACAAACATGCAAACCGAGAACACAATCACGCAATTGGAGTTTGATATTCCGATGCGAGGGTTGTTGGGAATTCGTTCAAGCTTCATTATTTTGACCAAAGGAGAAGGAACAATGTTTAGTTCATTCTCACGGATGGAGCCCTACATGGGAACAATTGAGAAACGAAAAGTTGGATCGCTCATCTCTGGAGAAACCGGAATCACGACCGGATATTCTTTGTGGAAACTGCAAGACCGTGGACCGATCTTTATCGGGGCTGCCCTTGAGGTCTACGAAGGTATGATTATCGGAGAACACAACCAAGGAACCGATCTCACCGTCAATCCTATCAAACCAAAACAACTCACCAACGTGCGTTCATCAGGAGCTGATGATGCGATTAACCTCGTGCCACCAGTAGTGGTGACGCTGGAAAAATCGTTGGAATACATCAAAGACGACGAGTACGTGGAAGTCACGCCCAAAAGCATTCGTTTGCGAAAGAAGTTTTTGACGGAGTTGGAGAGGAAGAGAACGAAGTAAATACCCCCCGTCATTCTGGCCACCCCTTTGTCATTCCGACCCCCCGATTGTTCGAGGGCAGGCTCCCGCGGAGGAATCCCTTTTCCTCAGGTCTCCTCATACTTGTAAGCGTTAGCGCGGAACCTGTGTTAACTTTTTTCTTAGAATCGTAAATCCCGAGCAATGCCTTTTGGGACTTCTTTAATATCCGTCCGGAGACTCTCTATTCTTTTATCAACGTAACCAGTCTCAGTTGAAGAAACAAGTTCCTTTCTTAGTTTTTGTAATCGTTCCATTCGTTCGTCATTATCTTTAACCCCTTGTACTTTTTGATTGCAAAGTTCCTCCAATAGTTTCTCCTGTTTTTTTGTAATATTCGTTCTATCCCTTGCTAGCATAGCAACACTAAATTCTGCTTTATTTCTCCCAGCGTCAAGTTGTGCTTTTAGATTTCCACCATTTTTTTGAACATCTTTCACTACGGCATCAAAAATATCATCCGCTCGTTTTGCATGTATATCGAGCAAATCCTCATACTTTCTTTGATGTTTTCCTTCTGGTAAATAACTCAAAATTCCATGTTCTGCTTTTAGTTTTTCTTCCTCTGTGATTTCTTCTGTATGAATTCTTTCCGTAATAGCCCTCCCTAATTGAACCGATTTTATAATAATTCTTTTATATTCAGAACTTTCTTTTGGAGTGTGCCGATACCAAAGCTCGTGCGCTTTGAAATTTTGTGCACAAAGTGTTTCAAGATCATCTGTTTTTGTGTTCGTTGTTTCTACCAATTGATCCATAACTTGAAGTGCCATTACAGCTACCTTCTCTTTCATTACCTTTTGTTGATCCTTCGTTAATTCTTTTGTCAGATCGTTATCCAATAAATAACCTGCATTTGTTTGAAGTTGAATATTTTCATCAAGTTCAGAGTTTTCATCAAAAGACAATCCTTGAAAACTCTTCCAAATCTCTTCTGAGGACTTCTTCGCAAAAACTTCTTTCGTGTGCTTGTCTGCATTTTCGATGTTTCTAGAAGTCATGCTCGCATAATATGCTTTGTCATCAGAATCCATTGTTTGCAACAGAACCTTAAATATTTGATAGGCCTGAAGACTATTTACCTCCACCTCAGTGGTGGTGCTTATTTCACTCCTCATATTTTCTTTCTCCTTCTGTATGGTTATGTCTCGTTTTTTTGTGTTGAGAATATCTTCTTTTAGTATCTTAAGAACTTGTTCGTTTGTAATAATTCCAGAATCGATAACAAACTGTTTGAGTGAAGCATCTGTCATCAAGTCGTATATCGTAATATTTTCATCCTCCTTCTTTTCTTGAACAATTTTCAAGATACGTTCAATGAATTCATATTGTTCCAAGAGATTCCCTTCGCTCTCTCTTCGTTGAGCCTGAGTAATTTCACCACTTTCAGCTAACACTGGCGCGTAAAGCGCAGATGTTCCTTTTGGTGAGCCGGGAGGACGGTCGTTGAATTTTTCAATCATATAGGTTGTTTAAAGACGAATATTCAATAACAAAACATTGACCTCTTGTCAAATTCTTTTTGTAGTATTTTTTAAGAAGAAGGTTAGAACGGAAGAAAGTGAAGTAGGATTAAATTTTTTAACAAGAGATTTTTTTTTAATCTTTTTCTTCTTTTTTCAAAAAACCCTAAGCACAAAGAGCAATGCTCACCCCCATTACCATCATCCCTGCAACAAGTCCGAAAAGGACTTCTCCATGTTTTCCATATTCTCGAGCCGCTGGAAACAATTCGTCGAAAGAAATAAACACCATAATCCCTGCCACAGTAGCTAAAGACACCCCGACTATTAAATCAGTTGCATGTTCTCGTAAGAATAAATATCCAATAAGTGCTCCAATCGGTTCTGCAATCCCTGCCAAAAAAGCATACCCGAAACTTTTTATTCGACTCTTGGTCGCATAATAAATAGGAAGTGAAATCGCAATTCCTTCTGGAATATTGTGAATCGCTATAGCAATCGCAATAGGAATCCCAAAACTTGCTCCTTCCATATTTGTTATAAAAGTAACCAATCCTTCTGGAAAGTTATGAATCGCTAATGCAACAGCCGTAAATAAACCTATTCTATGAAGCTTCTTGTACTCATTTGCTTTTCCTTTATTTTCTCGATCTTCTATATGAGAAGCCCTATGTGGATTCTCTTCTGAAGGAAACAATTTTCCAACAAGTGCCATCATGATTATCCCCCCAAGAAAAGACAACAGTGCAAACATATATCCTTTTACTCCTCCATAAGAAGAAGCAATTAATTCAGATGCTTCTGGAAAGATTTCTGTAAAAGAAATAAACACCATTACCCCCGCCGAAAAACCAAGTGCTAAAGAAATTAAACGTTTGTTTGTATGCTTGGTAAAAAACACCAAAAGTGCTCCAAGACATGTCGAAAGTCCTGCTAAAAAAGTAATCCCCAGAGCAAATAGTGCTATTTTTTCCATTTCGTAAAAATTTTACTTCAAAGGTCAAGAGTGTATTCAAACTTTTTAGGAAATCAATCACCTTTTTTTTTAAGAAATATTTTATTTTTCGTTTCTTATTTCTTCCAAGAAAGAACGGATAGATCCTTCTTTTTCACAGAGTTCTATCTTTGTTTCTTCAAGTGCTGCTTTCATATTATCGCCAACTTTTCCAACAACTACTTTGGAAACGCCTTTATCTTCTAATATCTTCACAATAGCATATCCCGCTCCTCCACCTCCAGAAGCAAATGGATTTTTTAAAGCCGTTTCAATCTTAAGTTTTTCATCAAAGAAAAGATAAAAAGGAGCTCGTCCTCCTTGAGAAGAAATATCACCTTCTACTGTTTTTGTCGTCGATGCAATCGCAATTTTCATGAAATAGGTTTTTTAAAAAAATAATGAATTAAAAGTGCATTTAAAAAAGAAAATAGAAAAATAAAAACAACAATAACAACTGTTATTTTTACAGAAAAATATTCAATCATAAGCGGAATAAAAGGAAGTTTAATCGCTCGATTGTATAAAAAAAGTGAAATAAGCCCATTATCCAATCCTTGTTCTTTCATCCGAGATAAATAGGCAAACCAAAGATAGATAGGACCGGTAGAAAGCACTCCAACGAGTGCCACTAATAAATACTGTTTCCACCCCACGTTTCCATGAAGATATTTTTTGATAAGTTTTTCACTTATCAAGACATTAAACAGATACATAAAAACAATCACAAACACCAAGCTCCAAGAAATTTGTTGAAGAAGAAAAAGAAATTGCTCAAAACTTTCCTGTATAAGTACCGGATAAAAGATCGAAACACCTAAATAAATCCCACAAATAACCCAAAAGAATTTCCATACACTCGAAATATTTTTAAAGAAATTTACCATATTAAAAGAATAAAATAGGTACAAATCCCAATGAGTATTGCACTTAAAAAACTGAGAAAATTACGCAAAAGAGCGAACTTCCTCCCTAATAAAAGTATTTCTGCAGGAAGTTGTACAACACCTACTGTTACCCATGCAACAATAAAAGCACTTACCGCCATAATGCTTATTCCTGCATTAAAAAATTCTCCTCCCAGGATATAACTTGTCACCGGATTTCCTGCAAATACCGATCCCAGAGACGCTCCAATAAAAGCATCTGGTAATAAATCCCCACGAAAAAGAAGTGATAGTTGTTCGTTACTAAATAATGTTTGTAACAAGGCTATAAGCAATAACACTCCCAATAAAATTGGAATTGTCATTCTCAAAGATTTCCATGTTTTCTTTATGACGTTCATTATGGACGCACTTTAAAACTTATTTATTTTTCTTCAAATAAATACCAATATTCCTCTTTGGATATTAGGATACGTAATCTAGGATACGTATCCATGAAAGAGCTCATATTTCCCCCCGAAGCGTGCAGAGCGCTCAACCTTGTCCAGGACACGGAGAAGAATGTTTTCATTACAGGAAAAGCAGGAACAGGAAAGTCTACGTTACTGGAACATTTGCGACTCCATTCAAAACGAAGAATGGTCGTTCTCGCCCCCACGGGAGTCGCAGCAGTCAATGTGAATGGCGATACAATCCATTCGTTCTTTGGACTCAAACCTGGATTTGAGTTAGATGAGGTCCGAGAAAAACGCATCAATGAGAAAAAAGCCAAACGATTCAAAAGTCTGAAAACAATTTTGATTGATGAAATCTCAATGGTCAGGGCCGACTTGCTCGACGCGATTGATGTTTTTTTGCGCAAAGCCCGAGACGACAACAACCCCTTCGGAGGCGTGCAAATGGTCTTTTTTGGTGACCTGTACCAACTCCCCCCGGTGATGACATGGAGAGACAAGGAGAAGTTTTTATCCGAGTACGACTCACCGTATTTTTTTGATGCGAAAGTTTTCCAAGGGGCGAACGATTTGTTATCTGAAGCGTTTCATCTCGAACACATTCAACTGGATAAAATATACCGACAAACCGATGATAATTTTATCGACATGCTCAACGGCGTACGGAATAACTGCATGACTGACGATCATTTGGAAATGCTCAATAAAAGGCACGATGCTGATTTCATCCCTGACAAGGATGATAAATTCATCCATTTGATGACCACCAACGCCGATGCAGCCACTATTAACGCAGTGGAGTTGGCAAAATTAAAAGGGAATATGACGACCTTTGTTGCGACGAATTCAGGGAAGATTGCGAAGAATCTCAGGCCCAATGATGAAGAAGTTACGGTCAAAGTTGGTGCACAGGTGATGTTTATTTACAACGATCCGGAGCGAAAATGGGTAAACGGAACCATCGGACGCGTGGTGAATATTTGTGAAGATTACAACGAAGAAACCGACAAAATGGAGACCTTCCTCATCGTCGAGAAGACAGATGGAGCGCAGGTTGAAGTCCGTCCTCATAAATGGGAAATCTCACGCTATGTCTTTGACAGTGGGAATTTTAAACGAGAACAAATCGGGTCCTTTACTCAGATTCCATTGAAGCTCGCATGGGCGATTACCATTCACAAGAGCCAAGGAAAGACCTTTGAAAAAGTCATCATTGATCTGGGAAGCGGAAGCTTCGCGCATGGGCAAACCTACGTGGCGCTCAGTCGATGCACATCGTTGGAGGGAATAGTTCTCCGACGTCCCTTTCGAAAAAGTGATATAATCATGGATGAACGGATTGAGGTGTTTAGCCAATAGATATGACTTCCCCTCCCCATCCCTTGTCATTCTGACCGAAACGGAGGAATCCCTTTCCCTTTTGTCATCCTGGAACCCCGCCTTGCGGGGTATCCGGGACCCAGCCCTGACAAAAGCACCTTCTTGAAGTTACAATCTCTTTAAATCCCCAAGTAGGTTCATCCATTGTAGCTAGATCCCGGATATCCCTCCGGGATTCCGGGAAGACAAGGACTCGCGACAATGACGATACTGGGGGAGTGTTTTTTTCTCAGAATCTGAATCTCATATGTGGTATCATCACGGTAATGAGCAGTAAAGACGGTCGCCTTCTCAAAAACGTTCCCCTTGGAACCATGGTTCAAATCGTACTAAAAGAAGACCAAAAGAGTGGTCATCTCACAAAAGGAATCGTGGAATCATTGCTGACCACTGACTCAAAACACCCTCATGGAATAAAGGTGCGACTCAAATCTGGAAAAGTAGGCCGTGTAAAAAAAATCCTTTCTTCAAAGAAGGTTAAGAATCCAGTCACCCCTTTGTCATTCCGAAAACCTCTCCTCCCCTGTCATCCCGGAATCCCAGAGGAATATCTGGGATCTAGTCATGAATAATTCTCACACTTGTAAGCATTAGCGCTATACCCATGTTAATTCCCACTCTCAAAAACGAGGACAACTGAAGCGATTCCCGTCAAGCGGGAATGACGATGTTAGGCGAATATTAATTTTTTAATTGAACAAACGCATCGTAGTCCCCTCCACACGCTCGATCAATTTCTATTTTGGTACCATTTTTTAGAGCATTTGTAAGTAATCGCTCATATTCTGATACGTAATTTTCATACTCGGGACCATCCGTTTTGAAGTGAAACTCTGTACATCCTTCGATGAATTCCCCGAACAAAGTGAGAGCTGATTTTTCATCGTTCCACATGTATCGCTCGAGATAAGGATTGTGCAACGCCTGAATAATATGCATTTCTTCATGTTTGATGTAGTCAACCGTCTCTGGTTTGTGAAACCATTTCCGATAAAACTTTATCTCTCGAACAAAAATCGGATATTTGCTAAAAAACTTCTGCGAAATCGCGATCGGAATATCTTCCAACGACGCCATGTTAAATTGATTTTTCCACAAATGCATCGCGATGTAATGGCACGGATAGGATTCGTTTTTCCGAGACACGAGAATGATTTCTGTTTCTGAGCGTTTGTGCGTTTGTACAAAATCCCACGATTCGGAATATTTATTTATCTGCGAACACGTCTGAATTGATCCATTTGGAATCGCGTTAAGTGCCTCCCAGTCAACAATATCGACCACTTTGGGTGGAAGTGATTACACCGTGTAGGACTGAACTGTTTCGAGTGTGGCATAGGAAAGAAATCCCGTTTCAATATTTTTCGAACGAAGACTGTTTGTATCCGATGCCCCAAAAGCTGTCGAACTCAAAATAAAAAGTCCTAAGCACGCTCCAGTAACAAGTTTTCGAAATGACCCCATCTCCTAATTATATCATTAAAAAGAGGTGAAGTAAAGGGTCTGAGGCTCAGGCTCGAAAAGCATCCATTATCCAATAAGGCGTGGTAGGAATGCTATTCTGGCTCCTGCAGAGCGAACCCGGGTTCAACTTTTATTGCCATAGTGCATTGGTTACCATAGAACCCTTTCATTTGACTTCCCAGGAATTTTTCTCTTGTCAGTATTGGATAGGTGAAGAAATAAAACTATCCGATATTTATATTTTGGGGTCAAGACTAGAACAGCGAGTTATTTTTTTTAAATTTTTCTCTTTTTTCTTGATTTGTTATAACAAAAAGTATAAAATGTAGACACAATGACAAAAGAAGAAAAACTAATTCTTAAATTTAAAGCTTCACCGCAATCGATTTCTTTAGTTGATCTCTTGAAATTAATGGAATGGCTCGGAATAGAAATTGTTCAAGGAAAAGGAAGTCATATTGTATGCAAAATGGAAAATAAGATTCTTATTGTGATTCCTCTTCATCAAAACGATTGTAAGCCCTTTTATAAAAAGAAATCCCTAAAAATACTTCTTTCTCATAATCTATTCTCATGATTACTAATACATTCACCATCGGCTCTCAAAAATATGAATATGTTCTTGGAAAACCATTTCAAGAAGATGGAGAAAAATTAATGCATCTTTCTTGTACAAAATTGGGAATAAAGCAAGATTTTTTGATAGAAGATATTCCGGAACTCATTTTAGATCTTCCAAATATTGCTCACAATTTAAAACAAAATGCAAAACAAGACACATTCATTCGTATTCGAATAAAAGCTGGAGAAAAAAAAATTATTGAAAAAAAAGCAATGGCAGTTGGAAAAACAACTTCCTCCTACATCAGAGAAAGAGCATTAAGTATTTAAATTTCACATTAGTGTCCATTCAACATAGGCAACAAGTCTTGAACCCTTAAAAACAAGATAAACAAGCCCATAAAGGCTTATTGAAATCAAAATTTAAGAAAAATATTACTGCCCACTGATGCTAGCAAAGTGAATCTATAGCTAGATTAATGTCCTGTTTGGCAGGCGCAGTAGGAATCTCGTCCCTTCACCTCGCTTTGCGAGGTTCGGTAGAGGGGTTTTCATCCTCGTTTCACTCGATACAAATTAACGAACCCGGGTTCAATTCCTACCATTTATAAAAGCAAAAAAACCCTAGAAAACCTTAAAACAATCCACGAAAGCATCCTCAAAGTTTTCAATTCACAAAAGTCTCAATTTTTATCGCCATAGGACATCGGTCACCATAGAACCCTTTCGTTTGACATTTTAAAGTTGACTTTTAGAAAGTATCGGATAGCATTGAAATAGATACTATCCGATATGAATAATTTATTCCTTCGCATTCAAAAGAAAAAAAAACAGTTGGATCAACTTCGTCCAATTCCAACCGTTGTTTTGGAAAAACTAAAAAAACAATTAGCCCTTGAATGGACGTATAACTCAAATGCTATTGAAGGGAACACCCTTACTCTGCAAGAAACACGACTTGTTCTCGAAGAAGGCATGACTATAAAAGGAAAACCACTTCGAGAACATTTTGAAGCTAAAAACCATGAAAACGCCATTCAATACTTGGAAAAAATAATACAACAAAATTTTAAATGTACGGAATCTCATATTTTTGAAATCCATAAACTTGTTTTGGATGGTATTGAAGAAGAATTTGCTGGAAGATATAGAGATGGACAAGTTCGAATTATAGGAGCAAATTTCATCCCTCCCGCTGGACACAAAGTTCCCGATTTAATGACAGAGTTTGTAAAAAAAGTAACTATTCAACAAAAAAGAGGAAACTTCTTATCTCTCGCAACATTTGCGCACCATCGTTTTGTATGGATTCATCCGTTTTTTGATGGAAACGGACGTACTGCACGTTTATTCATGAATCTTCTTTTAATGAAAGAAGGTTATCCTCCGGCAATTATTTTAAAAAATGATCGGAAAAAATATTATGATGCTCTCAATCAGGCAAATAAGGAGAACTATGAGAAACTAACTCTTTTGATTGGACAAGCTATTGAGCGTTCTCTCGATATTTATATTTCTGCGTTTTCCACACATTCAAATGAAGAATATATTTCTCTTTCTCAAATTGCTCCCCATACACCCTATTCAGCAGAATATCTTGGCTTCTTAGCAAGAAAAGGATTCATTAATGCTTATAAACAAGGACGAAATTGGGTATCAAATTTACAGTCTGTACAAGAATATATAAATCGCAATTCCTCTTCACATTAGTGCCCTATCGCCCTTTCTCTTTTAGAGATTTCATAAAGGAATGATTAGCTCAATTTATAACAAGCAAATACACAAATAAGAAAAATAGTGACTTATATCGGTCACTATTGCACATTAGTGCACGAACTGGCAGGCGCGGTAGGAATCGAACCCACGACATCGGTTTTGGAGACCGAGGTTATACCATTTAACTACGCGCCTTTGTCGATAGGGATTGTAGGAAGCAAAGGGAAAAAATCAAGTCTGGGATGACAAAGGGAAAGGGATACTCTTTTTTGAAAAAATTGTCATAATGAAAATAGCTTAAACAATAAATTTATGTCTAAAAAAGATTTTTTTGAAATCGGAGCGACACAAAATTCAGCAAGAACAGATGATCACAAAGTGTTTATCGAAAAACTAGAGCGCAGTGGATATACGATTAAATCCCAAGACAAAAATGAAGAAAAAGGAGTCAATCATGAGCTTATTTCTCGTACATTGGAAACGGTAATGAGTCCACCAACAATATCGTTGCCATTTGTAA